>Ga0209191_1000737_pt1 | contig 23911 bp, 32 predicted proteins | sample S_130626_EF_Meta_FD_187320 | JGI IMG/M metagenome (GOLD analysis project Ga0209191, IMG submission 187320) | Freshwater microbial communities from Lake Simoncouche, Canada to study carbon cycling - S_130626_EF_MetaG (SPAdes) (version 2) | ecosystem: Environmental > Aquatic > Freshwater > Lake ...
ACTCAGGCGCGATCTCCATTGCTAAAGAATACGTGAACGCACGCAGGTAGCCTGGCGGGAACGCTAGTACCGTGTTCAACGTAGCAGGCTGAGTTAATTCTTCAACACTGACAAAATGCCACTCCAAGTCCCGCGTGGGCTTGGGGTAGATGTACATATCAACGTCTGGATATGTCATGTTGATAAACAACACTTGCGGGTAAGTAGACGTTACTGTTTTCACAGCAATACCATCGTATTGCTGCTGGTTAATCATTTTTATGCCGTAAGAAACGTTTGTGCTTGCGTCACGGTAGTAGGTTGCATCATCCAGCAAAATAGGCCGGTTGCCTACAAAATCGCCTGTTGGGCCAAGGGTGCGGTTAATAAAACCAGCAGGCCATGTAAAGACTTGATCTTGCGTAGAAAAAACAGACAGACGTTCTGTATTCCACGAATCTATCATCTGATTTAGCGCAACAAGGCAATCGTTGGATGTTTCGGAGGAAGGCGTTTCACCTTCGGCCAGCATACCGATTAAGCGCAAAGCGCGGTTAATTTGATCCCCAGCGGTATACGTGGCCATGCTCAGACTCCTTCGGTTTCACCTTTGCGGGTGTATTTGCGCTTCACAACTAACGTGTTGGCCGCTTCTTCAGAGTCTGAAGGCGTGTCTGGATTGTAGCGCATCCAGCCATTTTTTTCATCAAAATCGGCTTCAAGGTCCATTGTGGCTACTTTGCGACCGTGGACAGGATGAGAAAGATAAATAACCATGATTTAAAAAATGGGGGTAATTAACCCCCATTTAATTTAGCTTGCGCCGTGGATGATGGAAAAGTTAATGATGACAGCTTCGGAGTACGAAGTTGCAGCAGTCAAGTTTCGCAACGTAATCAATGCAGAACCAGCAGCCAAATACGAAACGTAAGTGGTGTAAGCCCCAGCAGCGCTACCAGTAGTGTTACTGGAAACGCACACAATAATTGTGTCATTGATGGAGATTGAACTATTGGTCAAAACAAACGACACGGCGGTGGCTCCGGCCAACGCTGCGTTGTTCATTGTGATGCGGCCAGCACTGGTATTCAGCGTCACCCCTGTGGATTTGCTGGTGGCTTGCGTTACCGCACCTTGGGCTGCTGCACTGTAGCCGATTTCTTGGCTGGCGTAGCAGGTAGTAAATTCGGGATCGCTATAAGCAACACCGACAGCTTGTGAATTTGCCATGATTGTTCCTTAAAGAATGGGGCCAAAGCCCCATTTAAGTTTAGGCCACGCGGTACACAGTGTAAGCAGCATCGCCGGTTTTGCGGAACAAGAATTGCGCCGCGCCACCAACACCGGCTGCACTGCCAGTAATAGCAACAACCAAGTTACCAACCGCAGTAATGCCAGTTCCAACAGCCATCGTAATCAGGCCGGTTGAAGTGCCCAAGTTGATAACTGTCAGTTCAAACGTGCTGTTGATTTTTGCGTTGGTAAACACAGCGTCAATTGCGGTAGCAGTTGGCAGTGTGTAAGTTGCCGCTGTGGTAGACGGATTGCCCACCAAGATGCCACCAGTGGTTTGTGCAACGGTCAAAGTGGCCGTAGCAGTTGCCGTATTGGGCGCTGCTTGAACGCCCATAATGATTTCATTGGTGTTGCCATCAGTAAACTGATATCCACCGCCAGAATTAGGTAAAGCCATGATATTTTTCCTTTAAAAAAGAATTGATTAACCCCAAAGACGGCAAGCCATCTGTGGACGAATGGTGTTAAAGCCATACAGAACGTCAATACGGCAAGGCAGGCGGTCGTTGTTGATGTCGTACTGACGAACAACACGCAAGCTGATACCGTTATGAACTGCACGGGCAGCCATGTCAACACCTTGTGGGAGCAAGAGGTCAGCAGTAGCGAACGTGATAGCGTCCTTGTGGTAAACCAAGTTCTGTGCGTAAGCAGTAGATGCAGTGCCCAAGAAGGTCACAACAGCGCTAGATACTGGCAAAGCGGTCATGGTAGCCAGTGCGTTAGCAGCGGAGTACATGGGGGCCACAGTTACAGTCCAAGTGCCGGACACAGCGGTTGCGTCAGCCAAAGCCACAAACTGGAACAACGAACCAGTGGTTTCACGGGTTTGTGGGTTCACAGCAAAGCAAGCTGCAATGGTAAACACATCACCGGCTTTGATGGTAGTAGTTACAGAACCTTGAGCCAAGGTTACAGTAGAAGAACCTTCAGAAGTCACGGTAGCGCCAACTGTGGTAGATGCAGTAGCATCACGCGAACCAGTGGTGAACTGTTTGATCGACTGAGACATATTGATCTCGTCATAACCCAACACGCCAGTGCCCATCATGCCGTTCTTAAACTGCTTGCTGATGGTGTCGGTGGGGTTAAACAAACCTTTCATGCCTTCAACCAGACCAGCGTTAGCGGCAGGGTTGACGGTGGCGTAACGTGGGTTCATCACAGCGGCGTTTTCGTTCAGCTTCTGCTGGGCTTGCAACAGCACCAAAGAAGTTGAAGGTGTAGAGCCAGGAGTGCCAACCGAGTTGCCGATAGTCTTGAAGCAGTTAGCAACGTCAGCATCAATGCTGGAGGCCAACTGGCTGATACGAGGCTTCAACACACGTTCTGCAAAGTCATCCAATTGCATGGTCAATTCAGCAGATGTGAAGTTGACACCGATGTGCTTTTGGGTGGAGACAGTCAGAGTGGTGAACTGTTCGTTATCGTCCTGAACTTGCAGGGCGGCACCGTCAGTTACCAAAGCGCGGTCAGGTAAACGGATACGCAGTGTGGAACCGATTTTTGCGCCTTCAACAGCGAAAGAATCGTCATACTGGCGGTTCACGTTGCGGGTGATCACAAGATTGTTCTCGAGGATTTCGAGAGCCTTCCGTGTGATCATGTCAATGGTTAAGATACTGTTAGACATTTCAAAAGTCCTTTAAAAAGTTTTAGCGGTTCTGTGCTTCCCACTTCTTCCGCTGTCGCAACCTTTCGGCTTCAATCCACTGCGAGGCTGTCATGGTCTTGATAGACCGTGGGTCCGTAGTGTCATGTGCCGGTGATCCAGAGGATCGGGCGGTAACTGGCGAAATCGGCGCTGGCGCAGATGTTGTTTTCTTCATCGGAGGTTCAGCGGCCAATTTGGCTTCGATCCGTCCGATTTCCTTCGCCTGGCTCAAGGGCGTCATGCGTGAGATGCGATCTGCTTCTTTTGGATTTGACCCGAGGTAGTACGCTAACTCAGGTCCAATGTCCGAAGACTGAATCGTTTCTGCCATCACGTTGGTGATTGGTAGCTTGGGGTTGTACGCGACTTGTTCAAAGTCATCGTATTTGCTCCGCGCTTCTTCCTCAAGATCGTGATAACTCTCAAGAACCTGCGAGTGCTGCTTGGCAGCTTCACGCTTGGCGATCAGTTCTTCTGCCTTCTGGAGGGCCAATGCGTCTGCATAGGCTTCAGTTGACTCAAACTGGTCAGCGGTGGCTGTCGGGGCTGCTCTCAGCGTCTGTTGTTCAGACTGACGCTGTGCTTGTTCTCTTTCCCACTTACGTTGCTCTCTTGCAAGGCGTTTGCCGATAGCTGCATCAAGTTCCTCTTGCGAGAATGATTTGGCTTCGGTTACTTCCGGCGTACTTTCAGCAACTTCAGGTGTGGCCGTCACATCCGTGGTTGGCGCGGAGTCTACTTCCGCTAGGGCTTGTTGGACTTCTTCAGTCATTTCTATGAATCCTAAGATTCCCTGATGGACTGCATCAGTACAGTTTTATTGGCACATACGTTTGGTTAACCCAAGGCAGGCCAGTTGTGGTCAATTGCGGTGCGGCTTTCTTGGCCAGTTCTTCATCAAGTCTGGCTTCGTATTTACGCACTTCTTCTTCACCGAGCGAATTCTTGACCCAGCCAATTACTTGGTCTGGTGTCAAGGATGCGTACTCAGTGTACGGCGAACCTGGAGCGTACTCAAGATTAGCTGTACTGTAAATATGTGCAGTATAGTCGCCTTGTGTGCCGGTCAGCAACCAGTTCACCACATAAACGACATTTTCCTTTCCCCCATACTGGGGAAAGCACTGCATTTGTTCTACGGTCCAAGTTTTCATACGGGTTCCTTGTAATCAGGATCATGTGGCCAAGTAATGCTACTCATCACAGCTTCAAGTGCTGGCATATCAGCCGCCGCCATGACCGCCGTAACAGAATCAGCCGCTGTAACACGGATCGACTGACGCCATGTGTTCCACGCTGGATCAATCGGTGTGCTTGTCTCAGTGGCCTTGACCACCATCCAATCTGATGGAAAAAGGATTGAGTAAGCTGTAGCGTTAATCTGTGACTTGCAATTGGCCTTGGTAGCGTCCAAGTCCTTGGGTGTGCTGGTGTAAGTGACTACAACTTGACCGTCAACCAAGGCTGGCGCATTTTGGGTTACCCAGTAATAGATGTCTGACGGTGCTTGACCGTAGATCACATCGACCATGCCGATTGCAATCTTTTCTTCTGGCGTAGACAAGTTGCACCAGTTGGCGGGGTATTGAACCTCATCAAGTGTGAATGCTGTGCCCTCGGGTACAAGTTGGACGATGACATTATTTTGGACAATTGCAAACATGGGGTTACCTTGCTAAAGCGTTTTGGAATGGGTTTTCTGCAAAGGCTGCGTAAATGTATGTACCAGCAGAAACGTTATTGCCTGTAAAATCATTCCGAATTTTAAAACCATTTGAAACTATATCCAATGCGGTAGACGCTTCAGCACTAGATTGATTTGGTTTCAATTGCAAATTAACCAAGTTTGATGGATTCATGCTAGTGTCGTGAGCAAACCATTGGTCTGCTGTATCAGTACGTTTAATTAACAACCATCTTGGTCTAAAACCCGTGTACACAAACGGCCCATCAGAAGACCCGTTGCCCGTGTAACTACCAAATGCGGAGAAGCCTTTGATTGCGGCAAAGCAATAGGCGGCGTAAGTATAGACACTGCTGTTGATGTTTACATCGTTGCTTGTGCCGATGGTGAACACAGAGCTACTTGGCGCAGTGTTATTCCAATATGCCGATGATGTGGTTGCGGCATCAAGTGACTGCAATGTCAAATATTGCGTTGCCCCCAATGATGCGTGGTATACCGCCCATGCTTGTGTTGTACCTGTGTATGTGCATTTTACAATCACCAGACTTGGGGCTACACCCAAACCATGACCCACCGTAGCGCCGTTTGTACCGTTGGAAATGTATTTGATTACACTGCACCCACTGGTTGTATTGGCGCTTACAGTAGATGTAATAGTCCCATTTGTGTTAGATACACCAGTGCCGCCACCCTTCCATTGCCAAGCAACATACGTTGCTGACAAATTGTTGTAGTCGGTGTTTGTGCCCACTGTAAAGCCAGTAGAGCCAAATGCAGTCAGACCTTGGACATCTGTTGTTTCTGCGGCTGTTGTGTTTGAAATCAAAGCCTTGGTCACACCCCGCACAACGTCAGTTAACTTGTGATCGGTAGCCGCAGAGCGTGACTTAATCCACACCAAATCAGGTTGGAACGATGCAGACCCCACTGTGTTTGCAATTGTGTTGCTCAACAATGTACCTGTGTACAGTGTAGCCGCCATGTAAGCCGCACCGTTTGGAACTGTGCTTGCTGGCAGGTTGTATGTGTTCAGCGTAGAAAAACCAGTTGGAGCGGTGTAAGTAAGTGGACGCTGACCAAAGTTGGCAGATACTTTGTTGCCAGTTGTAACTGATGAAACGCCAAAGAAAATGGTTCCGGTCAAGTTTGTAAAAGATGCGCCAGTGCCAGCAGACGGAGAGCCTTCTACCCATGTGTTGTTTTTGCCAAACCAGATTCTGCCGTTGTCAACATCAATAGCCACTTGAAGAATGTCGCCAGCAACAATTGTTCCTGTGGTTATATTAGTCCCGCTTCCATTGTTATATTTAAAAATTGATGCGGGTGAACTATTACCATATTGAACGCCCCAACCATCTGCACTTGCTCCAAGATAGTTGGCGTATCCTGTAAACGTATTGGATGCCGCACCAACAAAAACAAGGTTTGCTCCTGTGATGGCAGTTGCTGTTATTTCACAATACCATTTGCCACTACTCACGCCAATAGTAGAAAGTCCAGACTGCCACGCTCCAACAGCAGAAGTTGATGTGAAATCTAAGTTTGCAGATGAATACGTGCCATTTCCCACACTGCCAATTGGATTAAGCGTTGGATAGTTAGCCGCAGTCGCACTGGTCAGTGTCGGCACATCAGTCATTGAGTCGTATGTCGTTCCCGCAGTAATGCTGATGTTGTTGGTTACCCAGTAATTAGCATTGCCTGAAAAGTCTTTACCCAAACCTGCATTGGATGCGGTAGTCAGCGCAGAGTTGTCTGTGAAGGGCAAGTAGAACCCGTTTGTGCCGTATGTACCCGTGTATTTAGCTGGTTGCCATACGCCAGTGGTTGCGTTGGTTGAGCCAAACGATGATGGGGTCAATTGCTGGCCGTCAATAAAGTTAACTTCAGTAAAGTAACCGTCAAGATAATATCCGGTGGGCAAAGCAACCCTGCCAATTGAATGAGCAGTAGCGGTATTAACAATAGAACTGTAATTTAATGGTGGGTCAACACTCGTGCTAAAAGAAGTTACTTGCGTTCCATTGACATAAATTTTAATGCGGTTGCCTGCCGTTGCTTGCGTAGAATCAAAAGCAAAAACAATGTGATACCAAGCTGATGGATCACGAAAAACTTGTGTGGTAACTCTGCGCCATTGTTGGGTTGTTGCAAGTTCGCCGCAGTCTAATTCATTGTTAGCCCCACTGTTATTAAATGTCATGAACATGTAAGATGTTGTTCCGTCAACACCAAAAATACCCATTGTTGCCGAGCTGATTGCCCCCCGTTTAACCCACCCACTCCAAGTCCATGTCGTGCGGTTTGATGCACTTGCTGGGGTCCGACTTAAATACGCACTTGCGCTAGAACGAAACCGCAAAGAACGGGTTAGGTTGTACGCGCTTGTGCCAGCCGAGAAGACGGGGAAGGTCATGCCACCCCCTGCGAACGGCCTTGTTCATATAAGTTTGTACCGTTGCTGCGAAACACAAAGTAATCTTGTGCCGCTGCCGCAGTGGACAATGTTGGTGCAGTGCCGTTAGCCCACTTAAACACGCTGTTCCAAGTAAGCGTGTTGCTACCAGCGTTCTGGATCACAGCAAGCGCATAGAAAGCACCAGACACAAGACCTGTAGGCGCTCCAACAGTCCTGTTTGTGGACACAAAAGTAAAGGTAGCCACTTGGCCTGTTGTGGTGTCCCAAGCGACTGTAGCCGCATCTGTCAAAGCAATGTTGGGGCTGTAACCCGTGCCAACCACACTCAAACGGTTGTTTGTAGCGTCATAACTTAAGTTGGACTCATTGCCAAATGCTGATGTGCCGTTACCGTATGGGATATAGCCAGCAGTCAGGGTTGTAAGGCCAGTGCCGCCGTTGGCGACAGGCAAAGTTCCTGTAACGCCAGTGGTCAAGGGTAAGCCTGTCAAGTTAGTAGCCACACCCGATGTCGGCGTACCAAGCAAAGGCGTGACAAGTGTGGGGCTGGTAGACAAAACAACAGCGCCTGTACCTGTAGAAGTTGTGACACCTGTACCGCCGTTAGCCACCGCCAAAGTGCCAGTAACATCAGCCGCAGCCAAAGCCGCCAAGACCGAGTTTGTACCGTTGGATCGGAGGTAATACGCTGTGGTCTGAGTGCCTGTCAAGGCAGTGATGGCAGCCGCCGCAGTTGTCTGACCTGTACCGCCGCTGGCAATTGCCACCGTGCCTGTCAGATCAGCCGCAGCAAGTGCTGAAAGCGTAGCGTTTGTGCCGTTGGAACGCAGATAGTATGCGCTTGTCTGTGCGCCAGTTAAAGCCGTAATTGCCGCCGCCGCAGTTGTTTGGCTCGTACCACCATTGGCTATGGGCAGTGTGCCGGTCACGCCAGTAGTCAAAGGCAAGCCGGTTAAGTTAGTTGCCACGCCAGAAGCTGGTGTTCCCAAAACGGGAGTCACAAACGTAGGGCTGGTTGCCAAGGCCACTACAGTGCCTGTACCAGTTGTGCTGTATGAAGTGCCCCAAGCTGTGCCGGTAGAATTACCAATACCCGCGCCAGGGTAAGTCATGCCCCCGCCGCCAGATGAATTGATTGTTTGGTTTGGCCAAGTGCCTGAGATTGTTACGTTTGTACCCGCCACTAATGCCGGTGTCGTTGTACCTGTGCCGCCATTGGCCACTGCCAACGTACCGGCCAAAGTCACAACGCCCGTGCTGGCCGTAGCCGGTGTCAAGCCAGTTGTACCTGCGCTAAACGAAGTTACGCCGCCGCCGCCGCCGGTTGAAGCAATTGTTTGATTAGGCCAAGTTCCTGTAATCGTAACGTTTGTACCCGCCACCAAAGCAGGCGTAGCTGTGCCGTTACCGCCGTTGGCCACAGGCAAGACACCTGTCACGCCAGTGGTTAACGGAAGACCGGTCAGGTTGGTGGCTGTGCCCGAAGAAGGAGTGCCTAAAGCACCGCCGACTGAATATTTGCTGTTAAACGTAGCCCAATCGGTTGAGGTCAAATAACCATTAGCTGAAGTGGTAGCCGCAGCCATGCTGATAGCTGGAGTTGTGCCGCCCGAGGATACGACTGGCGCAGTGCCGGTCACCGAAGTCACTACAGTCCCCCGCAAGTCGTTGACCGTGACCTTTTTGGTCGTTGTGCCTTGGACCAGAGGCAAAACCTCCGTCCCGCCCAAGGGCGTGGTGGCCGCAGGGAGTTGGGAAATTTTGACGTTGGACATGATTTAATCGTAGTAGACGGTTGCGGAAACAGTGCCACTGATGACAATGTAAATGCCCTTGTTGGCATAAATACCATTAACACCAAAATTGTAAGCAGTCGCCGCTGTTGGCGTAAACACTTTAAAAATCGGCGTGGTCGTAGTCGTTGCAGCCGAATCATAAACCGTGATGGTTGGTGTACCACTGGCCGCAGTGACCATGATACCAATCAATTTACCAGCCGATGCTTTTATGTTTACTGTTGCGTCAGTTTGGGTATAGTTTGCCATGATAGTCCTTATGCAAGAAAGCGGAGTTTGTACAAAGTTCTTAAATAAATCTCAATGATATTGTCAATCAGTTGTTGCAATGACATATCGGTTTTGTCAACCACCTCATATCTGGCGTCTTCGATCTGCTTGAGCGAGTCTTCCAAGAATTCAATGATGTTAGATGTTTTCTTGGCCGAGTGCAATGTAATGGGGCCAATCAGACCGTGACGGCCTTGATAGCTTTCAGCAAAATCATCCGCTGCATCAATGATGCGGTCGTAAAAAATGTTCAATGCTTTGTGCTTGGAAAAGCTGCGCGTGTTCAAATGAACACTGTGCGCCACATCTCTTGCAAGAAACAACAAACCTAAAAACTCGTTTGCTTTCATTGTGGCATTCCCATTTGTTGTTCAGGTGGCATCATTTCCATACCTTCTTGCGGCATCTCAGCGCCGACATCAACATCACGGCCTGGCATTTCGCCAATCAGATCACCAGAGGTGATCATACCGTGAACCGTGCCCATTACGATGTCTTGAATTTGCTCTGGCGACATAGATGCCTGCACTTGCGCCAACCGTTTAGTCTCAGCTTCGTATGCCTTAACCTGCGCCTCAAAGTCTTTGCGCTTCATGTCTTGCACTTCAACCGACTGGTTGACATGCTGAAGCATCTGGTGCATCTGCTCCATCTCTTGACCCATCGCCTGCATCTGTTGCTGCGCGGCCTGCAACGCTGGATTTTCATCGCTGTCGTTCATCAACTTAGGATCAATGGTCTTGGCAAAGCGCTTGGCCATCTCTTGAGCGCCAGGCCAATCCATGTTTTTCACAAACAGGTCACCGGCCACAGCCCACAATTGAGGATTGCCTTGCAACAGTTGTGCCATTGCTTCAAGAGCCTCTTGACGTTTGGTCGCGTAGCCTGGGCCGGTGGTCGCAACGACATCGTACTTGCCAACGCCAGGATTGTAGATTTTTTCAAGCACAATCCCGTTTTGGTCAACAATCTTGTTGACCGGCTCGGGCTGTTCGGGGTTAATCTTGACCATCTTGGTGTCGCCATCTTCACCAATAATTCGAGCAATACGCTGGGTGTCGTAAATCTTCGGAATCAAGTCCACCAGTTGACGAGCCACATGACGCACGCCACGGGCTAAGTTGTCGCCATAGTGGTATGTGCCAACATCGCCTTCACGCTGACGCGCAAGGATGGCTTTGCCTGACCGTTCGTTGCTTCCCATGCCCAAACTGGCGTTATATTGGCCAGTGGTGGACTTAATGTCTTCAGAAGCACCCGATTTGGCTTGCAGAAGACCGCTGGAGGCCATTGGAGGCTGGGCACGTTGTGGCAGTGGCAAGACACTGCCTTGACCGTCTGTAACGTCTGGATTGACTTCCAAATAAGGCCAATTGTTGGTGTTAGCGGTCTTCCACTTGTCTTCGTAGCCTTCAAACTGGCCGCCATAACCAATAAATGGCGCTTTTGGCGCCAAGGCCAGCATCTCAGCTTCTTGGGACACCCAATAGTTGTACATCCTTTGGGCATCTTTGGCGTTTCGGACCAAACCAGACACATACAAGCGGCCATCCACCTCAAATTCATTGCCAACAATGCGAATGACGGGGATATATTTGCCTGCCCACTCGCGTTGCTCTAAGATTTCGTACCCATTGATCTTGCAATACCGCACTTTTGGGCGGTCAGACTCGCGGGATTTGATGGGTTTGCCGTAAAACGCTTTTAATTGCTTGTCTTCGGGTGTGCCCTCAAACGCCGTAGCGTTGCCAGGGTACAAATTCAGCGTTGTGCGGTCGTAGTCGATGTAGTAGTAGTCGGCAATGCGGATCGTGTCCTCATTAAGCCAGTTGCTGATCGACTGGTCACCCACACCCAGCGACTGGAGCGTGGTGATTGGCGCAGCATCAGGGTACATGCGCTCAAATTCTTCTTTTTGCAGGTCTTCAGTGATAAAGCAATACTTGGCATCCGCACCCGTTGGGTCTTGGATCGTAGGGTCCATGTAGACACTGAAACTGTTGCGTACACGGCCAATCTTGATGTCTTGGTCAAAGCTGTTGTCTTCGCAATACTCAGTTAGCAAGCGAATATACCCTTCGCCGTAAGACACTTGGTTTTCACACGCGGTGTCGTAGGCCACATCGGCATCACTGATGTACTCAATGTGCCGAATCATGCCATTGAAAATGTCAGCCACCTCGATGTCAGCGTTGTCATCCACGGGAATAACTTTAGCGCCTGGGCGGTTTTGCCGTTGGTCGTTGGTGACCTGCCGCACATGCTGGGGCAGCTTGTTGATAGTCAGGCAAGGACGGGCGTTGATGGTCTGGCCTTGCACCGCGCCACGGGTGGCCAGTACATCGGCAGGCCACTGCCAATGGTTGTCCGGTGAGCCTGCGTAAAACTTCAGGTCATCGGTTTCATCTTCACGGGATTCGGACAGCGCAGAGACAGCCATATCCAACCTTGCACGCGCAACGGTCAGGATGTCTGCGTCAGACTTCAGTGGTTTGCCGCTAGCAGCAACATTAGCCGCAGCAACTATTCCGGTTGGATCAGCCATTAAAGACCCCTAAAACGTGAGGTTCGCGCATTAGCACATACTCTTTGCCACCATGCGTAAATTCTTGCCCGACATCAAAATATACACGATCATTGACCTTGACGTCTTTGCAATCTGGGCCTGCGGATAGTACCACACCAGTGCCAAGTTTTTCGCCAGGTGGCAATACAAACAGCGCATGTGTCTCAACATCACGCTCCATGATCAGGCAGTTTTGCAGGGCTTTTGGGGTCATTTTTTCTTTGGAGGTGGAGAAGCACGTTTGACAGAATACGCAATGGCCACGGCTTGCTTGACCGGCTTGCCAGCTTTGACTTCAGCAGCTACGTTCTTGCGGAACGCCTCGGGTGATTTAGATTTAACGAGGGGCATCACTTTCCTTTTTTGACGGGTTTAGCCGTTTTAGCAGAGTCTTTAAAGTCTTTGGCAGTTGGCGCACCCTTATCACCAGGGCTTCGCATCTTCTCTTTAGACCCAGCAGCAATTCGTTGTTGTTTAGCATGAATATTGGCATAAAGCCCCTGTTTAGTCGCCATGTTAAGACCCCATCCAACTGGTTGAAACCATGCCGCGATCAGAAGACACACGGCGCTGTGTTTTTTCATTGTACTCTCGGTGCGCCACAGGAAAAGCAAAGGTCACGCAAATGGCATCAGCCGCATCCGGTGAAGCCAACCCCCGTGCTCTCATGTCTTTCTTAGACTCCAAGAATATTGTTCCACGTGAATCAGGCTTGATCATAGGTGAAACCAGATCCGTTTTCAAGAACCTGTCTTTAGGGATGCTTGCTGACCTTAACCAGTCCTTCATCTTGCCCCACATCTCAGCCCTCTTGTTGCCATACATAATTGGGTTAGCCGACTTGTTGCCAAAGTTCACGCCCTTGACCTTGTAGCGCTGCTCTTTCAGGCGGTCAACAATACCGGCGCCAAGACCACCTTCATCAATCACCACCATGGCCGGCTTCCATTCTTCCATGGCCTCAATAATATGGCCAACCACCGTCATCGTGTCATCGCCTCGATGCCGGTCAATGCGGATAATGTCGCGCCCTTGCCGGATTGCAAGGACTGTTGCATCGGCGCCAAACCTTGCAGGGTCCACACCAATAATAATCGGCGCAGTCTGATCCTTGTACTTTTCGCGCTTCATAGCCTCGTCCACAATGTCAGCCGGTATGAACTGGTCATCACCTTCTGACGGAAACATGCCATAGACCTCAACGTGAGCCTGGCTCGAGTCCGGTCCGTACTCATCAATGATGTTCTGGTACACAGCCTTGTCCGTACCCTCAACCGTTCGGGCGTCCACCACCTTGTTGGTCCAGAAATCTCGCTTGGAGTTAAAGCATTCGTAGAAGTACCCCGTATTTCGGCGGGGATTGCTGAACGCCAACCATAGGCGGTTTGGCGTATTCTCCGTAAAGAAACCAGCGGTCACCGCCCAAATAGCATCATCAATACCAGATGCCTCATCAAAGATCACCATCACACCATCGTGGTTGTGGACTCCAGCATAAGAGTCTGGATTCTCAGCAGACCACAGCCGGCCTTCAACCGCCCAATAACGGGTGCCTTTTCGCAGATCTTTTTCCACCAGCTCAGTAAGCCAGTTGGCAGGGGCTACTTTTGTCGCACTCACTTCAAACCAGTGGCTGTTAATGCTCATGGCCAACCACTTGGTGATCTCGGCCCATGTCACTGCTCTGAGCTGTGCTTCGCTGTTGGCCGAAATAATGGTGGTCGAACCTATCCTAGTGGACAGCATCCAGATGGTGAGCCAACTCACTAACGCTGACTTGCCAATCCCACGGCCAGATGAGACTGCATGGCGCAGGGTTTCAAAGTCTATCAACCCATTCTGGCGCTTGATGTGCTCGGTAATCTCTCGCAACACTTCCCTCTGCCATTTTCTTGGCCCCTTGAAATTGTGCAAAGGCGTGTTCTCTTTACCCCAAGGAAAAGCAAACAACACAAAAGCCTCGGGATCGTTAGAGATTGAAGGGCTCCAAAGAGTCGCCATCAGCTCTTGTTCGTCTTCGGGCTTGTAGATTGTGGTTTGCATTTATTTCGTCCGGACAATCAACTGATTGACCGGAACGTCGTAGCTTTGATAGGGAAAAGTGGCTATGCGTTCTTGAGGCGTCATGTTCATGCGAGTTTGCACTGCTCTGGCTTCGGCTTCGCCGGCAAGACGCTGATACAAATCAAATTTTGCTTGTTCGCTGTGATAAGCAAGTAACGCTTTTTCATCTAATTCACGCGCCTCTTTTTCAAGTTTTAAACCTTTTTTGCGGGCGCCAGGCTTGACAATCTTTGTTGGATCAAGCGGGTCATTAGCGCTAGACATCCTAAACATTTCTTGTGCTTGTTCTCTTTTTTGTTTTGCAATTTCTTCAAGCGTCAAAATCATTGTTTGTGGATCACCACCCCCTGCAAAACCTTCTCTTTGCTGTACAGCGTGTTGAAGCTCATGCAACATTGTTGATCTATTTACAGCTCCATTTTCGCTAATAGGAACACCAATATTGTCCCTTTCGGTTTCGTAATATCCGCCCTTTCTGCCAGGCTTCAAAAAGACGCCAATATTTTTTGTGTCGGGATATGCCGCCGATAGTTCTGGGTGCAACAAAGCCTTTTGCCTGCGAACTACAGTTGAATTTCCTCTTTCTAAATCTGTTCTTTCACCCCAAGAATAAAGTTTGTGGCCAGGCATTGAATTAGCGTCACTAATCTCTTGCCTCAATTTGCCTTCTGACCCCCTAAATGTGCCAGTAGCTGCCCAGATTTCTTCAGGTTTTGCGCCAGCCTTTTCCATCTCTAACGCTTTATTTGCAGCAGCCTGATTCCATGTCTTAGAAGTAGGGCCAACAAAAATCTGGCTTTGCGTACCCTGCGCCAGATCTTGCAACATCTGCGCCGGCATCCCACCGCGCTCCATGATCTGTGGGATTACCCTTTCAGCATACCGTTCACCAGCCATGCCTGCTGTCAGTGCCGCCTGCCTTGCTGCTCTCGCTGCCTGCAATGACGCCATTGTGGCCGGCTTGACCGCTGGTGCTACCGCCATCGCCGCATCCAACACTTCCGGCCTGATGCGTGTGGTGCCACCCAACCCACCAGCGCCAGTTGTCAAGGGTTCGCCATAAGACAGCCGGTCCAATGTTTGACTGACTTCTGGAGCCATCAGAAACCTTGAAACCCCCTGCATCTGCTGCGTGCGCTGGGGCGCATAACTCTGCGCCAGAAAGTCAGCCAACGCGCCAAGATACTCATTGCGTGGCACCGCACCAATTGAGTCCTGATACGCCAACATGTTTGCTGGGCGCTGCGTTAAAGCGTTGCTGTAGGTTGCCATGGCGTGATGTTAAACGAAAAATTAAAAAATGAAAAATATTTTTAAAATGTTCGCGGGGCTACCGTTCCTGTGGCCCTTTCGCGCCGGCCCTACCCCCCCCGACCGTGGCCAGTTGGGCAGGCCAGGCGCCGCGGGGCCACCCAACAACCCAAGTGTTAGTAGGCACTTACATACTTAGCGGCTTAAATCATAATGAATACCAAACAACTCAGCGACTTTACACAATGTCCATTATGTTAAGTCGTAACGTGGTTACGCACAGGTTATACATGATCGTATGTCGCCAAACTCGGTTGTCCACAACCAACAATGAATAACTGCCAGTTTGCCCTGTGGATAACTGGCTTGAGTAGTTCATAGGTTTTGTCTATCAGCTTTACCAAACCGGTAGTTTTTGGCTATTTTTTGGCTATGCGCCTGCGCGTAGTTGTAAAGAATTTCGGCGTAATCCGCACAAACCCACCACTATTACCACACCAAAAGTCACAAATCACCCATCCTTTGCCTGCACATCCACAACGTTGCTATCGTCCTGAAGCACGCGCTGTTTAGCTTCGTTCAGGGCATCCAAGACGCTGATGCGGGTGTCGGTAACGCTAACATCAATGCGATCACCGTACATTTTGGGCTTAAGTTTGGAGGCAATCCATTTGCGCGCATCGACTTGCATTCGCTTTTGCTGAACCCAAGCAGAAGCCATGGGTCCTTCCAAATGATCTGGCATGGGTTCGTCAGCCAGCTCGAGAATTTCTTCAGCCAGGCGGTCGGCTCGGTTTTCAATGGCTTTCTCGTACATCTCCCGAAACTGAAGATTGTTTCGCAGCATCATCATCACGGCATGATACGAAGGCATACCTTCGGCCTTCAATGCACTGCTTAGACTTTTGCCAAGCGACATTTGTTCGGTCATTATTTGCCAGCATGGATTGTCAATACCAAACACGGTTGGCCGGCCTGGCTTACGTTTCACGGCCACCTCAGACGCCAAGTTTTGAGTCACTTGTAAACTCCTAAAAAACGGGGTACTGACGCCAAAGCGTGGTCCCCCAAAAATGCGGCAACTGCAGTCTTCCCACCGCACGCCATCATGTTATCACCTCAATTTCAACCTTGTACTGCTTAACCCCATTGGAGCGTTGCTTGTACTGCCAGTCTAATTGCTTGTGCCCATCATCCACACCAAGCCAATCAGCAACCCCATCCCTGACCGCCTTAAACCCAGACTGCAGATTATCCCCATCCAACGCCCTTGGAGCCACCCTAGTGAGCACAATCGTACAAGGTGGTACCGGAGGTGCGGCAACAGCACATAACGTGTTGTACGCCCTTTTACGGTGATCCTTGGCCAACTTAGCCTTAACCGCCCAATGCATCCTGACATTTGCCACACTCACCACTTTCATGTCCATTTCCACTTCAATCATCCTAACCCCTTAAAAACTCAAAATCCGTGTACCGACGATTCGACCCGACTTTGTGTACCGAACCGAAGGGGGTATATATACCCCTTCGGTACGTTTCGGTACAACGGGCAAGTCGGGCATCGGTACGTTTCGGTACGTTTCGGTACATCGGTACAGTGTTTCGGTACACTTTGACTGTACCGAACGTACCGAAATCGGTACAGATCGGTTCGGTACGGTACATTTCACTTTCAAAATAATTGCCGTTTCGGTACATCGGTACATCAATTCTGGTTGTTTCTGGCATGTGTATTGCTTAAACAACATTAGAATTCGGTGTTTTTGGTACAGATCGGTACATCAACAAAGCACTCCAAAATGCCCCGCCAAGCACTTTGGCTGCGAACTGCATAGCAATGATGCTTGGCATCAAAACCCCAAATGCAAGTGTTGGGAACACTAAAGAGTCCACCGCCGCGCCAGCCACATTAGAGCCATTGGCTCTTACGGCCCATGAGCCTTTGATCTTGGCAAACGCAGTCCAATCAACAACGGCGGCAGCCGTAAATGACACGGCACTGGCAATGGCAATCATGCCAGCCGATGGGTTGAGGGCGTAAGTTAATGCGCCAGAGAACGCAATCAAGCCAAGCATTTGCTTGGCGCTTAACTTTTCGTGTAGCCAATCCCGCAAGGTTAGATCCAAGCCAATGAACAAAAAGGCATTAATAGGTGACACCCAAGGCCCAAATGTGGCAATAGATAGGTTGGCAACTGTCATGGCAATTGCGTAAACAATAAGAGCAAAAATCATATTAAACTTTCTTGTAAAGGTTGGAGTTCCCAAAGGGAGGGTGGGTTTGTTGAATCAATACGTTTTGCCATGCATCCAGCGCAAATAGTGCTTTCAGCATGGTGTAACGCAACATTTGTTGAATCAGCACTTGCTAAAGGCCAAGGGCCAGCAGACAAACCAAGCATTCGCAAACCATGAATCCAAGGCAGTTTTCCAAAAGTTTTGGTCAAAATATTAAAAGCCTCATCCATTTTTCCTGACCATTTGGGCGTTCCAATTTGCCAATACTCGCCACTTGAACCAAAGCAAACTCTGCCCCATGTATCTGACAATTCCAAAAGGTATGAAATTGGCATACCCAAATGCCAAACTGGAATTCCAAATTCTTTGCGGAAAGGCCAAGTTTTGACCATTTCTTTTTGTTGCTCAACCGTGCCATCTATTACATCAGGAACAACCGCCCAATGTGGATGTGCCAACAATGGCTCAACCCATTCATAAAATCCATTTATGTCAAACGGCAATCCCCGTGTTTTGGCACTAAATGCACCGTTGTCTAACATCAAAGACTGCCCCAAACGCAAACATCTTTTAAGATCATCAGGACGGGCATAAGAAACACAAAAGTGTTTCCCACCCATTGTCTCAATTGCTTTTATGGGGGTGATTGGTGTCCCGTGATAGTGAATCATGCCGCCACCTCTAGCACTGCTTTCGGTACAGATCGGTACACCTCATTGCGTAGGCTTACCATGTCTTTTTTAATCAATCCATCCGCTGATTCCTTAAACCGCCTGGCGTTCAAACCATGGCCTTTAGCTGATTCCCGCCACTCATCGTAATTGGCTGAAACGTCTATGCCTTCCATGCCATCGGTAGTTTTCTTGACTTCAATGGCCACCAAACAGTTCAGGGCAATCAACTGGTTGCCTGGCAACACGGTACGCTTTTGCACACTGCTTACCAACCCGCTGATGTCCACACTAGTGAGGTACGCACCCTTGACTGGGTTGCCGTGTTTGTCAAGGATTGGCAAATCAACCTGAGTGATCTGGAAATTCTTAATCGCAGGCATTTCTGCGTCTTTCATCTTTTTGGATTCAAACTGGATGGTCTTGGAGCCTGAATCCAGCTGGCACTTGTACTCGGCGTCCAGTGCGCCCTTTAATGCTGTCGATCCCCGTGACCGTTCCTTGTCTGCCGCCCCGCTGTGGTGAGCCACCAGTACGCAGCACTTATAGTCTTGGCGCAAGTAGGTATCCAAATGTTGGATAAAGCTGTTCATGTCTTGGGTGCTGTTTTCATCCCCGCCCATGTTCCGAGCCAATGTGTCGATGACAATCATGGCTGGTGTATGGCCACACTCTGTGGCCAAGGTTTTGATGGCCTCTGCCACCATGGCCGCTTCTGTGGCGTCATACAGTTGAGCTGCCCTGTGGCTTTTGAACAGTGGTGCGCCTTGCAGGGATATGCCGTTGCCCAGCTCCCACGCCTTAAACCGCCGAGCCAGTCCGTTGTGCCCTTCGCCGGCGATGTAGAACACTGCACCCTTTTGCACGCCATGCCCATGCCAAGGTGTGCCGGTTGCCACACAGCAGGCAATGTCGATGCTGACAAAACTCTTGCCCCCGCCTGGGTCACCGAACACCTGCGCCAAGCTGTCTGATTCGATGTAGTCATCCACAATCCACTTGATTTCTGACAGCTCCAGACTGTCGATGCGCGAGAATTCAAACGCCAGTTTTTCCCGTGCCGGCCCAGCCACGCGCTCAATCTGGTCCTTGACCGCATCAAGCCCCTGCAGGCAGTGAAGGTCATTAAAGTCTGTTGGCTTGTTGTCCACCATGTCAGACTCTCCAAATGATGGATACACAATCTCGCCAAACACCAGTGCCGCGGCAGCCCGTCCCTTAGTCACCCCAGGGTTGCCCTCCGTCCACTGGTCATTGTCTGCGCCAATAATGATCTTAGAGCCTGGGAACATCTCTTTTGCGCTCTTGGCCACCTTGGCAAGGTTGCCACAATCAAACGCCACCATGACGGTGTAGCCCGTTGCCTCATGGATCGAAGCGCAAGTGGCAAAACCCTCACCAATGAACACAATCTTGCGGTTCCCCCGCAACTCATAGAACCCGCCATCAATCTTGCCGCCCTTCAGGAAGCGTTTGTTCCCTTCAGCGTCAATCGTTTGGTAACTTAGGATTTCGCCAGACTGGTTGATCACCGGCACCACCAATCTGCCTGCCCTGTCAATCTTGATCCCATGCGCGCCAACGTGCTTGCGAACAAGGTAAGGATGGTCATCACTGGCATCAGCATAGGTGCCCACCTCATCCTCTGCACGCTCAGCAGCCACTGCCTGACTGGCCAACCGTTCTGCATCCTTCTTGGCCTTGAGCTCGGTCACCCACTTATCATGCTCAAATCGCTCAGTAAAAGACATGGACCGCCCAATGTCAGCCACCCACTTGGCCTCAAACGTAGGCTCCTTCCAGCACCCAGCAATCCCCACAGGAATCTTGCCACTGGTGTGCAAGATATACCAGCCATCAAGCGCCCCCTTCTTGCTTGATACATGTGGCACACGGTGGATCTCACCATCAGCGATCAAATCTTTGATCAATAAGCCACTGGCCTCACAGTGAGATCTGAACGCAGCTTCAGGGTTGATCAGGTCTTGCGACTCTGTGGCCACAGCAAAGCCATTGGGGAATATGGTTGAAAGGGATGTCATACAAATAAAAGTTGTTGTGTTTTGACCAAACCGCCAGAGTCATATCGCATGGATTCACCCTTTGGATATGGCTCAATTTCGTATTTCAATGCCTCAAGCATTGACTGCTTTTGCTTTTTGCTACCCAAAAAGAAAATGTATCTGTGTTTTCTGGATCTGTCTTTTAAATAAAAGTCATCTCCAAATTTATCACGCATCCATTGAGCGCGATTTTCTTGGCCACGACTCATATCTGCCACGGTAACACCATGCAAATGCTCTTGGCCTTTTAATTTCCAATCAGTTCGCTTCGCACTTAACCCTGTGTAAATAAAATTTGTTGCTTGGTATACATACCCAACATGACCTTGTTCAGTGTCTGCATAACTAACCACAATCAATGGCTTGGGTAGCATTCTCAATGATCTGCCAACCAAAAAAGATGCGCTATTTGGCTTGTTGTCGCAACAAAGTCTGTTCAATTCAATTACGTTATCAATCCATTTTTCACCGCACAAACCAATGCGTAATGCACTGCTTGCAGGCATCCCATAAGTTACAACGCCAATCAATTCGCCAGAGTCGTAAAGCCCAAAAGCATAAGAAATTGGGCACATTCTTTTTGCGTAGTGTTTTTGCAACAGCCAAGGCTCAACCTCAAAGCTGTTAATTGGCAAAACTTTCACGCCTGTGCCTCCACCAGCTCTGGCCATATAGCGCCCCAGCTGTCCTGGCACAGCATCTTGCGACTTAACCGCCCACCGGTTTCTTGCTCAACCCGTACAGCCTCAGTGGCCGACATCTCCCGCCTGCCGGTGAGGCACTGGTAAAGATACTGTTCATTGATGCCGACTTTTTCTGCCAGTAGTCGGCGCTCGTCTGGTGTAATTTGTGTGTTCATAGAAGCAGAACTCTAGCACATTGATAGACAAATCATGGCATAGGGAAAACACCTACAAAATAAATGAAATAAATCTAGCAAAGTGCTTGATCAGGTCTAGCACAGTGCTAGAATTCATACATGCCACGAAATTGTTCATGGCATCACGCCGAAAGGCCAAAGGAAACAAAATGACAGAAGCAGCATACAACGACATGACAGAAACCTACATCGGCACAGGCCGCAAAGACAACAAAGGCCGTGAGATTGGCTGGATTGTTGGCCTTAACAACAACGGTGTTAACTTTGCCGCATGGGTGCAAAACGCACGCAAAGTTAACGGCGAATGGAAAGAGTTTGGCGTGCAACAACGCAGCAAATCTTTTCCTTCACAAGCAACAGCAACTGCATGGGCTTACGCAACCGCCCAAGTTCGCCGCCAGAAATTCCTCACAGCTTAATCCAACCCACGGGGCTCCGGCCCCATAAGTCCCACAAAATTTTCAGGAGTTAAAAATGAATGCATATCAAGTAAAGCGTGTTGAAGAATTTAGGGTATTACGGGATGCGGTTACCCATGCAAAAAATTGTCTAGAGTCATGCGATGGTTGGGATGTTGAAACACTCAGTTTTAACATTGAATGTGCCTATCCAGAAATTGACTCAGACAAATGCGAACGCATGGCTGCTGCTGTGATGCGTTATAAAGGATTGCTTTAAATCAACAAAGGCTTCTGCCCCTACGAAAGACAAACCATGAAACACAGCAAGTACTACCACTACCCCGAAGTCAAGAACGCACGCATTAACGCACGCGCCGAGGCCGCACTGGACTTTATCTTGGCGCTCATCATTGGCGCCTCACTGGCCGTCCTGTTGATTGCATGGTGGACTGCATGAACACCACCCCTGTTTGCCCCCCTGGCTTTATCGAATTTGCCTGCGATCTTGAAGGCGTTGATTTAATTTGTCACTTGGAATACATCCCAAGCGAATACGGATCACAAGATTCTATGGGCTTACTCTATGAGCCCGACAGCGATCAAAGTATGGATCTGGTTAATGCCTACATTGCCGGCACTGACATCGACATTGGCCATTTGCTCTTGCAGTATCTGGTCGATCACATTACAACCACAGCACTTGAGGACATGAAAAATGATCACTGAACTGACCGCCCTGCTTCGCAAAGCAAAATTTGCAGAATCTACCGCCAAGGCCGAACGCCTGCGCTTGGAAGATTTAATTGAGAAACAATTCACTAAGCCCGAAGGCGGTGAAGGCACGCACATTGATGAGGAGATCCGCATCAAGTGGTCAATTAACCGCAGTGTAGACACACCAGCAGTGCAGGCCGGCTGGGAACAACTGACGCCCAACGCCAAGAAAGCATTTCGTTGGAAGGCTGACGTTGACCTGACTCACCTTCGCGCCATCAAAGATTTGGACTCCATTGCCTATGCACAGGCCACGGTGTTCATCACTAGCAAACCCGCAAAACCCTCTATCGAAATTTTGAAAGACTGATATGTTTGATTTGAAATCTATTTCCAAGACCCGCCGTGTCCGTGCCCCCAAAGTTGTTGTTGTTGGCACCGGCAAGATCGGCAAGACCACCTTTGCAGCCATGGCGCCCAACGCCATTGGCATTCTGACTGAAGACGGTGCTGACGCTGTAGACGCCAACGCATTTCCATTGGCATCCAGCTTGACCGAAGTCTATGCTGCCATTGACACGCTGATCAATCAAGACCATGAGTTTCAAACGCTGTTTATTGATTCGCTAGACTGGCTTGAGCCACTGGTGCAAGACCATGTGTGCAAGGCCAACAACTGGAAAAACATTGAGCAGCCAGGCTTTGGTAAGGGTTACGTTGCAGCTGCCGAAGAATGGCGCAACCTGCTGTCCGGCCTTGAAGTATTGCGTGCCAACAAGGGCATGGGCATCATCCTGATTGCCCACGACAAGATCAAGCGCATTGAAGACCCCTTGACTGAGGGCTATGACAGCCATGTGCTTAAGCTGCATGACCGCGCTGCCGGTCTGGTGCAAGAATGGGCTGACGTTGTGGGTTATGCCGGCTACCGCATCTTTACGAACAAGACAGATGCTGGCTTTGGCAACAAAGAAACCAAGGCCACTACCACGGGTGAACGCATCTTGCATGTAGAGCCCCATCCAGCCCATTGCGGTGGCAACCGCTTTGGCCTTACCAACATGCCGCTTGACTGGGCGGCATTCCAAGAAGCGCTGACTGTAGCGCAATCTTGATTCTCAGTCCGTAACTTTAAACTTTGAAAGAAAACAATGGCTCAATTTAACTTTGACGCATCGACCGTCACCCCCCAGGCCGCAACCGGCCCCGTTCCCGCCGGCACTTACTTGGCTCACATTACTGAGTCTGATGTGCAGCCGCTGAAGTCCGGCAACGGCACTGGCCTGAAGCTGACCTTTGAAATTATTGATGGCCAGTACAAAGGCCGCAAGATTTGGGAGAACCTCAACATTCAACACAGCAACGAAGACACCCAGCGCATTGCTCAGTCGCAGCTGTCTGCGCTGTGCCATGCTGTGAACGTGATCAAGTTGCAAGACACTGCAGCCTTGCACCTTAAGCCTGTCAACCTTAAAGTTGTGGTGCGCGAGGCCCAAGGCCAATATCAGGCAAGCAACAACATCAAGGGCTATGAGTCTGCCGGCGGTGTGCGCCAGGCTGCGTCCTTTGTGCAGCAGGTAGAAGAAGCACCAGCCCTGAAACCTACAGCCCCTGCTTGGGCTAAGAAGTAAACCATGGCCGCAGTACCACAATCTGTTGTGGACCCTGTGGCTGACGCCATCTTTGCCCATTACAAGGCAAAGTTTGGCGCCGACCCACAGCGCCCCTATCTTGGCGCCAGTGCAATTGGCAAGCCTTGCTTGCGTCAGCACTGGTATTCATTCAGATGGTCCAAGCCGGCTGAGTTTTCTGGTCGCTTGTACCGTGTGTTCCAGTCTGGCCACTTGCAAGAGCCAAGGGTTTACGATGATCTGAGAGCAATTGGCTGCACGTTGTACGACACAGATCCAGTGACTGGCCGGCAATGGACGTTTACCGAACCCACCAGTGGTGGCCATT
>Ga0209191_1000738_pt1 | contig 23908 bp, 19 predicted proteins | sample S_130626_EF_Meta_FD_187320 | JGI IMG/M metagenome (GOLD analysis project Ga0209191, IMG submission 187320) | Freshwater microbial communities from Lake Simoncouche, Canada to study carbon cycling - S_130626_EF_MetaG (SPAdes) (version 2) | ecosystem: Environmental > Aquatic > Freshwater > Lake ...
TGCTAATTCTTCACCTGATAAATCTGCACCTGGTAGTTCTAGACTTTCAGCAGCTTCTGCTTCATCAACATCGATCTGGCCGGATTGAGCATCGACACGTTTAGCTTTTAATTCTTCTAACGACTCTTCATGTAGTTCTTCATCGGTCTTTCTGGGTGTGTCGTAATCTGTTGCCATTGCTCTCACCTCGATTCCATACTTGACTTGTTCCTGCGGGCGCATCATGGCGCACATCAGCCTTTACTGTTGCTATAACGCTCGGCGTGTCGGGGTTATTCCCCCCTCACTTGCACCTTTTCTATCGCAGCAGCCAGCGTTCCATCGACCCGACCGTGAATCTGCGTGCCCGTTTCCACATAACTCTCAGAGAAGATTTCTCCACGCTCATGGATTTCATGCACCAAATCACCGCGCTCATAAGGAATTACGGCATTAATTTCAACTGAGGGACGCGGCAAAGAGCGTTCAATTGCATAAACCAGACCCTCAATACCAAATCCAGTTCTTACTGAAAATGCATAACTGTTGGGTTCTTTTCGCAAAATCTCCATAATGACTTCAGGTTTTGCAATATCTACCTTGTTGATAGCAATAATTTCCGGGATATCTCCCCCACCAATTTCTGCAATAACTTCACGCACTGCACGTATCTGCTCAAAGGGGTCTGGGTGAGAGCCATCAACAACATGCACAATCACATCCGAGCCAGATACTTCTTCTAGGGTTGATTTGAAAGCGTCAATGAGCTGATGAGGCAGATGGCGCACGAATCCCACTGTGTCACTTAATGTGTAGACGCGACCATCACTGGTTTGTGATTTGCGCACAGTTGGATCCAAAGTTGCAAAGAGAGCGTTCTCAACTAGAACCCCAGCATCAGTAAGACGATTGAGTAGAGATGATTTACCAGCATTGGTATATCCAGCAATTGCCACGGAAGGGATGTTAAAGCGCTTGCGCTCTTGGCGTTTGGTATCACGAGAAATTTTCATCTCTGCAATTTCTTTACGCAGCTTTGCCATCTTGTCGCGGATTTTGCGACGATCGGTTTCAATCTTTGTTTCTCCCGGACCACGTCCACCAATACCGGCACCGCCCGCGGCACGACCACCTGCTTGGCGTGAAAGTGAATCTCCCCAACCGCGAAGACGCGGCAATAGATAGGCAATTTGTGCGAGTTCTACCTGCGCCTTACCTTCCTTACTTTTAGCGTGCTGGGCAAAAATATCCAAAATCAAAGCTGTGCGATCAACAACCTTCACTTTAATTTTCTCTTCCAACTGGCGAAGCTGCGAAGGGGAAAGTTCTCCATCACAAATTACGGTGTCAGCACCAGTTGCAATGACAATCTGCTTGAGCTCGGCAACTTTTCCAGATCCAATATATGTTGCTGGATCTGGTTTATCACGACGTTGAATGATTCCTTCCATAACTTCAGAGCCAGCTGTTTCAGCCAAAGCTTTGAGTTCAGCTAAAGAATTCTCAGCCATTTCTGAAGTGCCCTCAGTCCACACGCCAACTAAAACGACTTTTTCAAGTTGTAACTCGCGGTTTTCAACTTCAGTAATGTCTTGGAGTTGCGTAGAAAAACCTTTAACACGCCTTAAGGAATGTCGCTCTGAAAGTTCCTGGGTTGGATCTACTAACTCATCTTCATCACTGGCATCATATTCAGCTGCAACGCGTGCGCTTTCGGCGAGCAGAGCCTCAAACTCATCATCAAACTCTTTATCAGGCAAGTAGGAACTCCGAGATATCCACATCTTTGACCAGAACTGCTGGGCCAATTAATGTGGCATTGGAGTGTCCATCAATAGAAACTTCTAGACGTCCTCCTGGAGGATTGATAATCCAGTGCGCTGGTAGACGCTCCTTTGTATGAATGGATGCGGCAAGTGCAACAGCACAAGTTCCGGTTCCGCAGGAGCGAGTCTCGCCGCTTCCTCTTTCGAATACACGCATGGTCACTTCGTGATCTCCGGTGATTTGCACGAATTCTACGTTCACACCTTCGGGGTAAGTCTCTTTAGGTCTAACAATTGGAGCATCATCTAACTCTCCCACTTGAGAAATATCTTCAACAAATACAACTGCATGCGGATTGCCAACATTGATGTTGTAGCCATTCCAGATATGCCCATTATTTGCTGCAGTGATTGCTATTTCCTCATCAGTGACCTTGCCCATGTTCACTGAAATATCTCCGACCATTGGAACGCGTAAATGCTTCATTCCATCTCGTGTATTAATACCAAAAATTCCTTCTGGCATGTGCCCACGTTCTACTAAATATCTGGCCATCACTCGTATGCCATTGCCACACATTTCAGCTAGTGAACCATCAGCATTACGGTAATCCATAAACCATTTCTCATCACGCTTAATGATTCTGATTAATCCGTCGGCTCCGATACCAGTTTGGCGATTACAAATTGCCGCTGTTTGGGCAGTTGTTATTGATTGCTCATCCTTTGGGTCGAAAACGAGGACAAAGTCATTTTCAGTCCCGTGACCATACGTTGCAATCATTGTTACTAGTTTATCTTCTCTAGATGTTGCAGCGCAGTCTCTAAGCGTGGTTGGGCTTGTGATATCCATTTGATTCGCTCATCACGCGAAAACCACGTCTCTTGGCGGCGGGCATATTGGCGTGTAGCACGTTTTGTGTCTTCTTTTGCTTCTTCCTCGCTCAGAAGACCATTTTTCATGGCAATAAGTTGTGAATAACCCAAAGCTAATTGAGCAGTTCGCCCAGAACTAATTCCATCTTTAAGCAACCGCTCAACTTCTTCGACAAAACCTAACTCCCACATCCGATCAACTCGAGCACTTATTCGTTCACTCAAATGATCTCTATCCATCACTAACCCGAATTGCACTGCATTGGGATATCGAGTGCTTGCCTCTCTTGGCAAATTAGCGGTGAAAGGTTTACCAGTAATTGAAATGACTTCTAGAGCTCGAATAACTCGACGAGAATTAGCACGATCAATTGCAATCGCTGCGGCTGGATCTAGTTTTTCTAAACGCTCAAATAAAGCATTTAGCCCAATTGTCGCTAATTCAAGTTCTAATGCTGCGCGAACAACTGGGTCAGTATCTGGAAAGTTCAAATCATCCAAAATTGCTTTGATGTATAGCCCCGTTCCACCAACAACAATTACATCTTTCCCACGGCTATGGATTTCGCTAACTGCATTGCGTGCTTGTTCTTGATACCAAGCAACGGTTGAATCCTGAGTTACTTCCAAAACATCAAGCATGTGGTGTGGGATTCCAGCTCGCTCGCTCACGGGAAGTTTTGCGGTACCAATGTCCATACCTTTATAAATCTGCATAGAGTCAGCGTTAATGATTTCAGCACCTAAGTGCTGGGCCAAGGAAATGGCCAAATCGCTCTTTCCAGTTGCCGTTGCCCCGCAGATGACAATCAACTTCATGCTTTTATTGTCGGCATTCCTAGTAATGTCGCTGAACTCGTCTTTTCAGCGATACGAGCAGCGTGTGCATCTCCCCCGCGTGTGGCCCTTACTTTTCCAGGTGTACCAATTAAGTAATGAGCTGATGCCTCAGTAATAGTTACTTCAACTTCATCACCTGGTCGTGCCTCGATGCTGTTTGAAAAATGTACCAACCTGAAATCTTCACTTCGCCCAGTCATACGTGCCTGTGCGCCATCTCTGCGGCCTTCGTAATCGCCAACCAGTACTTTGAAATTCTTGCTTACTGCTTCTTCATTTACCGATAGAGAAATTGCCTGTTGATGGTTGTGTAATCGTGTGTAACGTTCGCCAACAACTTCTGGTGATACTTGATCTGGCATGGAAGCAGCTGGTGTGCCAGGACGCTTTGAATATTGATAGGTGTAAGCAGCTGCAAAACGTGCCTCGGTACAAAGATCCATCGTCGCTTGAAAATCGCTTTCAGTCTCTCCCGGAAAACCAACGATGATGTCAGTTGTAATTGCAGCATGTGGCATGGCCGTGCGAACTCGATCAATAATTCCTAAATATCTATCGGTACGATAAGAGCGTCGCATCGCTTGCAAAATAGTATTGGAGCCAGATTGCAGTGGCATATGTAGGTGTGGCATGACATTAGATGTTGTAGCCATAGCTTCGATTACATCATCAGTGAAATCGCGTGGATGCGGAGACATAAAACGCACTCGTTCTAGACCGTCAATTTTGCCGCAATCTTTGAGCAAGTTAGCAAATGCACTTCTATCACCGAAATCAACGCCATAGGCATTCACGTTCTGACCAAGCAGAGTAATTTCAATGACACCTTGATCAACTAATGCCCGAACTTCACTCAATATATCTTTGGCACTTCGATCTTTTTCAATGCCACGCAAGGTTGGCACGATGCAAAAAGTGCAGGTGTTATTGCACCCGACTGAGACTGACACCCATGACGAGAATGCCGATAAGCGCCGGGCAGGAAGAGTTGATGGAAAATGCTCAAGAGATTCAAGAATCTCTATCTGTGACTCTTCTTCAATTCGGGCACGCTCAAGTAAGACTGGAAGTGAACCAACATTGTGAGTTCCAAAGACAACATCGACATATGGAGCCTTCTTTAAAATCGTTGCTTGGTCTTTTTGAGCTAAGCATCCCCCAACCGCAATCTGCATATGCGGGTTAGCTTTCTTAATTGGAGCTAAGAAAGATAAGTTTCCATACAATTTGTTATCTGCATTTTCGCGTACTGCACACGTATTAAAAACGACGATATCTGCCTGCACCCCCGGCTCAACCGGAATGAAACCTGCTTCATCGAGTAATCCGGCGATGCGTTCAGAATCATGCACGTTCATCTGGCAGCCGTAAGTTTCAACGGCATATGTGCGGTTCATGCACCTATCGTAATGGGGGAAATTAGAGGTTGATTACGTCAATCTCAAAAGTTGAACGGTTAACAATGGCGGCGTGGTGATTTTCCAAGGTGTGCCAGCCAGGCTGGTTCCACCCACTTGAAGCAAAGAGAACCCCATCGGCATTTTTCTTGTATTTGATGACGTAATAGTCATCTGGAGCCCAGTCAGGTTTCTTATCAGAATTATGCTCACTGCCAACAACAAAGCTCTCGTTATTCATCAACATGAAGTTAAGAGAAGTTGTTTTGCCGTGTTCCTTAATAATCCCAAGAGTTGTCTTGATTCCATCCACTAAGCCAAGTTTTTCTATTTGCGTCATCATTAAATAGAAATAGCGCTCACTGTCAGTATCGCCAATAATCAACTTTTTGAACTTTTCATCAATAAAGTCAGAAAAAGAGTCTGGAGGGAAAATAGATCCATTATGGATAAATGAATAGTCTCCATAAACAAAGGGGTGGGTGTTGTTCTCGCTTATAGATAAACCTTTAGTTGCCCAACGAAGATGCAATAAGGCACCATCGGCAGCGTTGTCAGTAATAATCTTTTGAAAGGTTGTGCTCTCGGCAGCTGCTTCAACTTTTTTCTCTAGCACTGCATGTGCGTGCTGTCTATCATTTGTTGAGAATCCCCAACCGTCACAGTGGACAGATGACAGGGCGATGAATTCTTCGAAATCTTTACCCACTTGTGCGGGAAATGAGGATTCGGCCTGCGACACGTAGCCCATAAGACGGCACATTTTTGGGTAAACCCCTTCCATTTCAGTCACACTGTGGAGTAGAAAGATTACCCCAAATGGCTCAAGGAGGAGAACATCTTGGCACTAACAGACGAACAACGCTTAGCCGAACTCGGCTATAAGCAAGAACTTAATCGCAGCTGGTCTGGCTTTTCAAACTTTGCGATTTCATTCTCAATCATTTCAATTCTCGCAGGTTGCTTTACAACTTTTGCGCAAGCGTGGAACAACGGTGGACCGGTAGCTATTTCAATCGGTTGGCCAGTAGTTTCACTCTTCATTCTCATCATCGGCTTTTGTATGTCAGAACTTGCTTCTGCATATCCAACATCAGGTGGTATTTACTGGTGGGCTTCAAAGTTAGGCGGACCTAAAGCAGGTTTCTATACAGGTTGGCTAAACCTTATTGGTCTTGTTTCTGTAACAGCTTCTGTGGGTTACGGAGCAGCTAGCTTCCTAAATACCCTTCTTGGAATGCAGTTCCCTGACTACGCGGGATCATTTATGGGTGGGGACTACATCAAGCAACAGTTCGCACTATTCATGGCGATCATTCTGCTTGTCACCCTAATCAATATCTATAGCGGACATCTACTCTCACTGTTTAATAATATCTCTGTATGGTGGCACGTATTTGGTTCTGCTCTAGTTGTTGCCATTCTCTTGATAGTTCCTGAGACACACCAGACACTTTCTTGGATGTTTACAACCAAGATTAATAGCTCTGGCTTTAGCGATAACTCATACTGGCTATACGTATTGCCACTTGGCTTCCTGCTTACTCAATACACAATTACTGGCTTTGATGCATCTGCTCACTTGTCTGAAGAGACTCATGATGCCCATATCAACGCTGCAAAGGGAATTTGGAAGTCAATTTTCTACTCAGCAATTGGTGGATACATCCTGTTGATGGCATTCCTTTTTGCTGCAACTAAGGTTGACACCATTAGCTCATTTGATCCAGCAGTTAATCCATTCGGTGGCGGCTCAGTTATTGCTGTTCTCTACACTTCACTCGGTGGAGGAATTGCATTCAAGCTAGTCATGATCATTACAACTCTTGGTCAAATCTTCTGCGTTACAGCCTGCTTAACTTCATGTTCACGCATGATGTATGCATTCTCACGCGATGGAGCTGTACCCGGGGGCAATCTTTGGAAGAAAGTTAACAAGCACCATGTTCCATTAAACGCTGTGCTTGCATCTGCAGTTGGTGGAATCGTCTTGACTCTTCCAGCTTTGTGGAAGTCACCAACAGGTGCTCCTACTGCTTTCTATGCAGTTGTATCTGTTTGTGTAATTTCTCTCTACCTAGCGTTCTTAATCCCAATCTTCTTACGCCTCAAGGCTGGCGATAAGTTCAAGGCTGGAGCATGGACACTTGGTTCAAAATACAAGTGGATGAACATAGTGGCGATTGCAGAAATCTCCATCATCTCCATCTACTTCATCTTGCCGTTCTCACCAGCTGGAACTCCAGGAAATGCAGACTTCACTTGGACTGCAGTTAACTACGCACCGATTGTTACTGGTGGCGCGTTACTTATCCTCTGGATTTGGTGGAACCTATCTGCAAAGAAATGGTTCACAGGACCAAGAAGTAACCTATAAAAGAGTTATAACTCTCATAAATCCCCCCGCACACAAAGTGCGGGGGGATTTTTTTACCCTAGATTTTAAAGGCCTAAATCGTTAGGCTTATGGGCATGACATCAATGACGATTGCTGATTTAACAGCCAAGATCAAGAGCGGTGAAGTAGATACCGTCGTAGTAGCCATGACCGATATGCAGGGCCGCTTAACAGGTAAGCGCATCCATGGAACTTTCTTCCTAGATGAAGTGCTCAAGCACGGTACTGAAGGTTGCAACTATCTGCTTGCAGTTGATGTCGATATGAACACCGTGGATGGATATGAGATGTCTTCATGGGAGCGCGGTTACAGCGACTTTGCTTTGGTTCCAGATATGGACACATTGCGTATGATTGATTGGCAAGAAGGTGCAGCACTTGTTCTAGCTGATGTGCAATGGCTAGATCACACAGATGTTGTCGCCTCCCCTCGCCAAATTTTGCGCAAACAAGTTAAGGCTCTCAAAGATGCTGGCATGGAAGCCATGTGTGGTACTGAGCTTGAGTTCGTGGTGTACAAAGACACATACGAGGAAGCGTGGAATAAGGGCTACAAAAACCTGATTCCAGTAAACCAATACAACGTTGACTACTCCATCATGGGTGGATCACGTATTGAGCCACTCTTGCGCAGAATTCGCCTAGCCATGGCTAAAGCTGGAATGACTGTTGAGTCAGTAAAGGGTGAATGTAACTTTGGTCAGCACGAGATTGCCTTTAAGTATTCTGATGCTCTTTCAAATTGCGATAACCACGTTATCTATAAGAACGGTGCAAAAGAGATTGCAGCACAAGATGGTTATGCACTTACTTTCATGGCTAAGCCAAATGAAAAAGAAGGTAACTCTTCACATATTCACCTTTCATTCCGTGGGCTCGATGGTTCTATGGTGATGGCCGATGATTCAGACAAAGAACAGGGTTTAAGTGATCTTGGCCGTCAGTTCATCGCTGGTCAGATTGCCCATATGCGCGAGATGTCTTTGCTCTTTGCTCCAAACATCAACTCTTATAAGCGCTATGTCCCCGGCTCATTTGCACCAACAGCTATTCGCTGGGGTCGCGACAACCGCACATGCGCCCTACGTTTAGTTGGAAAGGGTCAAAGCCTTCGTCTTGAAAACCGTGTTGCAGGCGGTGACGTAAATCCATACCTAGCTGTTTCAGGAATTATCGCTGCTGGCCTAGATGGAATTAAGAACAAGATGGTTCTAGAGCCAGCGTTTACAGGAAATGCCTACGCCTCAGATTCACAACGCGTTCCTTCTTCTATGAATGAATCACTTGCCTTGTGGGAGGGCTCTGCTTGGGTTAAAGAAACCTTTGGCGCAGAAGTTCAAGCACATTATGCAAACATGGCCAAGATTGAAATTGCCGCTTATGGCAAAGCAATCACCGATTGGGAATTAGTCCGCAACTTCGAAAGGTTCTAAATAACCGTGTCTACTTCATATGATGTAATCAACCCTGCCACTGAACAATTTGTTAAGAATGTTCCTCATTTAGATTTGGAGCAAACTGATGCAGTTATTGCAAAGGCAGCAAAGGCTTTTGAAACCTGGAAGAACGTCACCCCTGGTGAGCGTGCACGCTTGCTTCGCGCTTTCTCTCAAGTTGTAACTGATCACCGTGAAGAGTTGGCGCAGTTAGAAATCACAAACGCAGGTCACACCCGAGGCAACGCACTCTGGGAAGCTGACAACGTTGCTAATACATTGATGTATTACTCAGCAGCCCCTGAGCGCTTATTCGGTAAGCAAATTCCAGTCCCAGGTGGAATAGATATAACTTTTAAAGAACCTCTAGGTGTTGTTGGAATTATTGTTCCTTGGAACTTCCCAATGCCAATTGCAGGTTGGGGCTTTGCTCCGGCCCTTGCTGCTGGAAATACTGTTGTTCTAAAGCCTGCTGAATACACACCGCTAACAGCTATTCGCCTTGGCGAGCTTGCTTTGCTCGCCGGAATTCCTGAAGGTGTTCTCAATATCTTGCCTGGAAAGGGCAGTGTTGTTGGTAATCGCTTTGTTACACATCCATTAGTTCGAAAAGTTGGTTTCACTGGCTCAACTGAAGTCGGAAAGCAGATCATGGCTGGATGCGCAGATCAGGTGAAGCGCGTGACTCTTGAACTTGGTGGCAAGAGCGCCAACATAATCTTTGCTGATGCAGATATTGAAAAAGCAGCAGCTGGAGCACCTGGTGCCGTCTTTGATAACGCGGGCCAAGATTGCTGTGCTCGTTCACGAATTCTTGTTCAAAAGTCCGCATTCGATAAGTTCATGGAGCATTTCGAGGTCGCAGTTAAGAAATTCCGCTGCGAAGATCCAAATCTTGCTACTGCTGAAATGGGACCACTAATTTCAAAGAAGCAGTTTGATGTTGTTGAGTCTTATCTTGATGAAAAAATTGCTTTTCAAGGTTCAGCCCCATCAGGGCCTGGATATTGGATGCCACCAACTGTCTTGCTTCCTAAGAACGCCCAAGCTAAATCATGGCGTGAAGAGATCTTCGGCCCTGTTGTTTCAATCTTAACTTTTGAAGATGAAGCTGAAGGCATCAAGATGGCTAACGACAGTGAATATGGATTATCTGGTTCTATCTGGACAAGAGATGTCGGAAGAGCACTTCGTGTTTCTCGCGCAATTGAATCTGGCGCACTTTCTGTGAATTCAAATTCTTCAGTACGTTTCTGGACACCTTTTGGTGGCTTTAAGCAATCAGGTCTTGGACGCGGTTTAGGTCCAGATGCAGTTGATTCTTATACCGAACTTAAGAACGTCTTTATCTCTAACGATTAATTAGATTGTTCGGATTGGCGCGGTGGCGATGCGATCAAGAAATTGATCAACTAAATCGTAACCGCGCTGATTGCTTTCTGCTTCTAGTTTTCTAGTTTGAGCACGCAATTGATCAACCACAACGCCTTCGGATTCAACTTCGGCGCATCCCCCATCCATTGCAAGCCACATATCTAAAACTTCTGAATCAATCTCGGGATGAAACTGAAGACCTAATGTGCGACCAAAGCGATATGCCTGCGGACATAGCTCGGTTCGGGCAATCTCTGTAGCTCCAGGTGGAACAGTGAAACGATCCCAGTGATATTGAAACCAAGGACCTTTGGGAATAAAACTCTCATCATCGCTATCTACTTCATACCAGCCAAGTTCTGCATATGGGGAGCGTGAAACAGTTCCACCTAATACACGAGACATGAGCTGTCCCCCAAAACAAATACCTAGCACTGGAATTCCGGCGTTATGAACTTCGCGCATTTTTGCCACTTGGGGAATTAACCAGTTACCAATTGCCCCATCATCATAAGCAGCATAAGGAGCACCCATAACGACAACTACATCAAATGAAAGTAAATCTGGCCATACTGGTGTGACATTGGGAGTCTTTGCGTGCTCTTCATCAACGATTATAAATCGAGAAATTTCATAACCACGTTTTTCAAACTGCTTCCAGATTGGACCACCAGCAGAAACATGGTCATGCTCAATGAAGAGAACGCTTTTGGACATGCGGGCAATACTACTTAATGATTCGCAGTGGTTCTTGTCCACGTGCAATCAGGCGCTCAAAATGTAGCTCGCGTTTTTCATTAAAGCGGTTGGACTCAGTCGTTGCCTTAGCCAAGAATGCTGAAAGTTCATCTCGGGCAGCCAGACCATCACCGCTAAGGTCCGTTCGATCAAAGACGTTCCATGCACGAAGCACGGGAGCAACGACCTCCTCTAAATGCTGCTGCATGTCATAGATTCCAGCTAACGCAATCTGGACTGCCTTTCGACCAAAGCCTGGCATGTTCGCACCTGGCATATCAAAGTTAGTCACTACATCGGCAATAGCGCGCATGGAAGCGTTTGGCTCCATATCAAGGGCCGCGCCTAGTGTGTTGCGATAAAAAAGCATGTGGAGGTTCTCATCTAAAGAGACACGTTGCATCATAGATTCTGCAATTGGATCATCTGAAATCTTGCCAGTGTTGCGGTGTGAAATGCGTGTGGCTAATTCCTGGAAAGAAACATAGGCAATGGTGTGCAGCATGTCGTTTTCATAAGGCGTTTGATACCCCAATGACATATGCGCCATGCGCAGATCTTCAAGTTCATATGGATCAACACCACGTGTTGCCATTAAATAATCACGGATAACAATGCTGTGACGTGCCTCTTCGGCCGTCCAACGTTCAATCCATGTTCCCCATGCACCATCTCGGCCCATTGAGAGGGCAATCTCGGTGTGATAGCTCGGCAAGTTATCTTCAGTTAATAGATTAAGAATTAGGGAGTCTTGTGCAACAGGTGTTAGACGTGAATCTTTTGCTTCCCATGCATCACCATTAAGTGGACCTGCAAAATCGCGACCTTCAGACCAAGGGACATACTCGTGGGGATACCAATTTTTTTGTACCTTTAAATGTCGATCAAGTTCGACGGCAACGACAGGCTCTAGATCTCGAATAAGTCGAGCTTGAATCGCTTTGCTGTCATAGGTCATGGGTGCAACGCTACGGTAGTACGTGGGTTACTGCCCAGTTATAAGTTCCCTTTCGCACGCTCAATTGCTTGTGCCGCTCGCCACTTTGCGATTTCACCGTGATTTCCGCTTAATAAAATCTCAGGGACCGGGATATCGCGCCAATTTTGTGGCTTTGTGAAGTTGGGATATTCAAGATATCCCTCTTCATTATGTGATTCTTCAGTCAGTGATTCTGGATTTCCAAGTACTCCTGGAATCAAGCGAGTGATGGCTTCAATCATCACAAGGGATGCGACTTCTCCCCCACCTAAAACGTAATCACCAATTGATACTTCATGAACTCGATGATTCTTGGATAAATAGTGCTGGCGAACTCGATCATCAATACCTTCATAGCGGCCACAAGCAAAAACTAAATGTGATGATTGAGAAAACTTCTGCGCCATTGGCTGATCAAAACGCTTTCCTGCAGGAGTCAGAATGATTAAATCTGTTTCAGAATTCATCAGTGGGTCTAAAGCTTGCCCCCACACTTCAGGCATCATCACCATTCCAGCGCCGCCACCATACGGTGTGTCATCAACTTGATTATGAACATTTGTTGCAGAAGCACGCAGATCGTGAATTCCAAATTCAACAATTCCGCTTTCCTGTGCTTTGCCCAAAAGAGAGAGTTTGAGCGGAGCAAAATACTCAGGAAATATAGTTACCGCATCAATTTTCATTTTACTTCCCCCGACATATCAGGTGGAATAACTACAACTTTTCTGGCAGAAATATCAACCACTGGAACTAATTGGTGTACGAAGGGAATCAGCATTTCGCCAGTTTCTGTCTTAATCGCTAGCAAATCTTGGCCCGGAAGGTTAATAACATCGCTTACTTCACCAATTACTTGCCCGGATTCAAGTTCGGCAGAGCATCCAACGAGTTGAAGCACATGGTAATCATCTTCATCAATACCTGGCTCATTAATGTCTACATCACAATAAATCAGAGTATTGCGAAGCTTTTCAATTCCATTGCGATCGCCTATGCCGTTGAATCCCAGCAATAGAATTCCGTTATGGACTCGACCAGAGGTAATTGTTAGCTCGCCATGGGCATCTGTTTGAACTTTGTTACCAATGGCAAAACGACGATCAGGTTCATCAGTTCGAACCTCAATCGTCGCTTCTCCAAGAATTCCGTGGGCGCGACCGATGCGCCCCACGAGTAAACGCATTGCTATCGTGCTTCGTCGGTCTCGATGAGATCGACGCGAACAGTTCGCCCTGCAATTGCACTCACGACCGTGCGAAGTGCCTTTGCAGTGCGACCATTACGACCAATAACTTTGCCGATATCTTCTGGGTTCACACGAACCTCAAGAGTTGTTCCACGACGATGATTCTTTTCAGCAACAACTACATCATCGGGATTATCGACGATTCCCTTTACCAAATGCTCTAGGGCTTCATCCATCATCGTTATTCGGCAGCCGCTTCTTCAGTTGGTGTTTCAACAACAGCTTCTGCAGCAGTTTCAACAACTGCCTCTGCTGGTGCTTCAACTACTGCTTCAACAACTTCCTCAACTGCAGTTTCAGCAACTGGTGCTTCAACTACTGCTTCTTCAACAACTGGGTTTGCCTTTGCAGCTAACTTCTCTTGTGCTTTCTTCTTAAGAGTAGTTGCGCCTTCCTTTGGTTCATCCATTGCCGCCTTCATAGCTGCTTCATAAGCAACATGCTTGCCGACCTTTGGAGCTGCAACGCGAAGTGTGCCTTCTGTTCCAGGCAGACCCTTAAATTTTTGCCAATCTCCAGTGACCTTCAGAAGAGCCTCTACAGCCTCTGATGGTTGTGCGCCAACACCGAGCCAGTACAGAGCGCGCTCTGAGTTGATCTCAATAAGTGATGGTTCTTGTCCTGGAACATAACGACCAATTTCTTCAATTGAAAGACCGTTACGTGCCTTGCGTGAGTCTGTTACAACTACGCGGAAAAATGGTGTGCGGATTTTACCCATGCGCATTAAACGAATTTTTGTAGCCAAGTGAGGTTGTGCTCCTGTTTATGTGTGTCATAAAAATCAATCGCAGCGGGGTGCGCAATCAATTACATACAACTATCGGTCGTGGATGTTGAACGGGGGTAGAGGGCCCCATCAACAGGTGCCCAATTCTGCCATCTAAGGGCAGTAAAGGTGAAATCGTGCTTTATTGCCCCTCTTCCAGGGCTCGTTTGGCTGGGTTACCGGATTTGGACTTCTTCTTGGGTGGAGCGCTCTTAATCGAGGCTTTAGGCATCGCAGGAAGACCCATACCGGCCATGCCCTGGGGCATACCGCCATTTCTCACCTGCTTCATCATCTTTTGAGCTGCAGAGAAGCGATCAACCAAATTATTCACATCTGAGACTTTGCGGCCAGAACCTAACGCTATTCGTGCGCGGCGAGAGCCGTTGAGCACTTTAGGATCACGTCTTTCAATCGGAGTCATTGATTGAACAATTGCTTTGGTACGAACAATTTCACCTTCATCAAAGTTTTCAATCTGCTTTTTCATCGCCCCAGCACCAGGCAACATGCCCAATAACTTAGACATTGAACCCATCTTCGACATGGCTTGAAGTTGTTCTAAGAAATCTTCTAATGTGAAATCTTCACCGCTTACAAACTTAGCTTCAAGCTTTGCAGAGGTATCTCCATCGAATGCCTTTTTAGCCTGTTCAGCAAGTGTTGCCACATCACCCATACCAAGAATGCGGGAGGCCATTCGGTCTGGGTAGAAAATATCGAAATCACTGAGTTTTTCACCAGTGGATGCAAACATAATCGGACGCTTAGTGATTGAAGCTATAGAAAGCGCAGCGCCACCACGAGCATCACCATCAAGCTTAGTTAAAACAACTCCATCAAAGCCAACGCCATCCAAAAATGCTTGTGAGGTTCTCACTGCATCTTGACCGATCATTGCATCAACAACAAACAGGATTTCATCTGGATTGACAGCATCTCGAATATCGGCTGCCTGTTTCATTAACTCTTCATCAATACCCAAACGACCTGCGGTGTCAACAATGACCATGTTGTAGAGCTTTGACTTAGCAAACTCGATACCACTTTTAGCAACCTTAACTGGATCGCCAACACCATTGCCCGGTTCGGGCGCAAAGACTGGAACACCGATACTTTCACCAACAACTTGTAGCTGAGTAACCGCATTTGGTCGTTGTAAGTCAGAGGCAACTAGAAGAGGAGTATTTCCTTGATCGGCATAGAACTTTGCAAGCTTTCCTGCCAATGTAGTCTTACCAGCGCCTTGCAAACCTGCCAACATAATTGCTGTTGGTGGATTCTTTGCAAAACGAACTCTGCGTGCTTCTCCCCCAAGAATTTCGATAAGGGATGCGTTAACAATTTCAAAGATTGCTTGACCTTGGTTTGTACCAGATTGCAAAGTAGGAAGTGCTGCTAAGGACTTTTCACGAACTTGTTCGATAAAACTTTCAACAACGGATAAAGCAACATCTGACTCGAGTAGAGCTTGGCGAATCTCCCCACATGTTGCATCGATATCAGCGCTACTAATCTTGCCGCGTGAGCGCAGTGTTGAAAATGCGCTACTAAATCGGGAGGTTAATGACTCGAACATAATGCGCTAAGACTACTTGAGCAGTTGCAATAAACGCGAAGCAACCTCATTGGCCCGCTCGTCACTTAACGGGCCCCCCGTAAGTTCAGTCACATACAAAGTATCGATAGCTTCGGCGCCAAGGGTTGTAACTATGGCTGATCTAATATCGACCTTGGATTGCGTAATTCCAGCACCAATTCTAAAAAGCAATCCCGGCCTATCGTGACTTCGCACTTCAATGATCGTGGCATCGGTTGCCCCATCATTGAAAACCTCAACGATTGGGTCAGGAACCGGAATGGATGGAATGGATGCATAGGCCTGCGCCTTTGAAGTCAATCTATCCTCAATATGGGATGCATCATTAAATGCCTTTTCAATCTCATTACGCAAACTCTGTGCTGTCACCGCTGGTGCATGCGGCTCTGGGGTAACAATCCATTTCATTACTGCCGAAGCGCCATGTGTTTTAGTTCTAGCCGAGCGAACATCTAAACGAGACGTATTAATTACTCCAGCAACTAAAGAAAGTAAGCCTGGTTTATCAGGTGAAATAATCTCAATTGAATAACCATTCTCACGTTGCTCTAAGTTAACTTGCAGTACTCCGCTCTCAGCCACCTTTAATTGTTCAGCGCTTATTTCAGGTTGTTTGGCAAATACGTTTGATCCAGACATGGCTTTTTTAACACGTTTAACTAAGTCAGAAACCAGGGTTGCTTTCCAATCACTCCAACCAGCACTTCCTGTGGCTTCGCCATCGGCAATGCTGAGTGCATGCAGAAGCTCTAAAGTCGCTAAATCAGGAATTACCGAAAGAATTGATTGAATAGTTGCAGGATCATCAAGATCGCGCCTTGTTGCTGTGGAAGATAAAAGCAAATGATGCTTAACAAGTATTTTTATTACTTCAATGTCTTCTGGCGGAAAGCCAATTCGCTTTGCAAGCGGCCCAATTAAGCGCTCTCCCCTGATTGAATGATCCTCCACATCGCCTTTACCAATATCGTGAAAAAGAGCGGCGAAGAGGAGCAGGTCTGGTCTGTGAACTTTTCGTGTTAAGGATGCTGCATGAACTGCCGTTTCAACCATGTGTCTATCAACGGTATGGCGGTGCAAAGCATTTCGCTGCGGCAAAGAGCGAAGTGCTCTCCATTCCGGAATCCAATGAAAAATAATCTCTTCTTGGTCAAGAGCTTCAAAAATAGGAACCATTGACTCACCTGCACCAATGAGTGAGATTAAGTGTTCACGGGCCTCTCGTGGCCAAGGATTCGGAAGTAGGCCATTGCCTTCTTTAAGTGAGGCCGAGAGAATTGAATAGGAATCTAAAGAGATGGGCAGCCCCAACTGAGCCGCTGTTGCTGCTGCGCGAAGTCCCAACATCGGATCGCTTTTTACATCAGCCAATGGATTAATGACAATCTCTTTTTGGGAAACATTGAGATTCTTTGCGACAATATCCGTTCGCGGTTTGCGTAGGAATCGACCAAAACCATCTTTTGTCTTTTGATCAAGTTGATGCCAAATGAATTCAAGTAAGTAGTCAACTGATCGTGCCGCTTGTGCGACATCGCTCATCAGTGCATCAGCATCAACGTAATCCAGTTCGCGTGCGACTGCGTCTTGTTCTTGAAATAGCAATCTATCTTTATTGCGCCCACTCGTTTGGTGCAAAGTTTCTCGAACGTCGTTGAGTTTTGATTCAGCCCAACTGATTCGCTCAAGGGGAACATTGGTCGCACCTGATAATGAAATTGCGCGCAAAGCATTGATATCTCGTAACCCGCCTCGCGCCTCTTTCACATCCGGTTCGAGTAGATAAGCCAACTCCCCTGCGCGCTCATGTCGCTGCTCTAAAGATTTCTTAAGCTCGGGTAGACGGTTTCGGGCATGTTTGCGCCATGCATCCAAGCTCTCGCCCTGAACAGATGCAACTAAATCCGCATCTCCTGCGACCAGACGAATATCTAAAAGACCTAAGGCAACTTTCAAATCACTATCTGCAGCATCACGTGTTTCAGTGCGAGTTCGCACCGAGTGATCAACACTCTTGCTATCCCAGAGAGGATAAAGAAGATTATTCACGAACTCACTCAATGCACTTTGAGAAAACTGGCCCTGATGCAAAATGACAATATCTAAATCTGAGCCAGGAGAAAGTTCTCCGCGGCCATATCCGCCCACTGCAGCAACTGCTAGACCTTTTGAATTCTTTCCTGCTTTGACTAGCGCGGCATTAAAAAGTGAGAGAAGGAAGCGATCGCTCTCGTTCGATCGCTCCCTTCTCTCACGTGTACTCATAGATGTATCTTAGATTGCGTCTGGCCCACGTTCTCCAGTGCGTACGCGTACGACTTGATCAACTGGAGTGGTCCAAACCTTTCCATCACCAATTGATCCTGTTGAGGCTGCCTTGACGATGACATCAACAACTGCTGCTGCATCTGCATCATCTGCTAACACTTCAAGTCGAACCTTAGGAACTAGGTCAACTGTGTATTCAGCTCCGCGGTAAACCTCGGTATGTCCTTTTTGACGTCCAAAGCCACTGGCTTCAGAAACTGTCATTCCAGTTACACCATGTGCCTGTAGGGCATTCTTTACATCTTCTAACTTAAATGGCTTCAAGATTGCTGTAATCAACTTCATTAGAAAGAACCTCCTCGTGAAGAACTAGACATTTCATAAGCAGTCTCGGCATGTTCAGACAAGTCGACACCTTCTACTTCAGCATCTCGTGAGACACGGAATCCGATTGTTTTCTCGATGATGAATCCAAGCACCAAAGTGACCAGGAATGAATACAACGCAACCATTCCAACACCGAGAGCTTGTTTTGTAAGTAGCGCAGTGCCACCACCATAGAAAAGTCCATCCAAGCCAACGCTATTAACAACATGTGTGCCGAATAGGCCGATTGCCAAAGATCCCCAGATTCCACCAACAAGGTGAACTCCAACGACATCGAGTGAATCATCAAATCCGAACTTATATTTCAACCCAACAGCAAGTGCGCAGAAGATACCGGCAAATAACCCGATTATCACTGCTGCCCATGGTGCAACGAAGGAACAGGCAGGTGTGATTGCAACCAATCCAGCAACAGCGCCTGAGGCTGCGCCAAGTGAAGTTGGATGTCCATTGCGAATCTTTTCTACCAACAACCAACCAATAAGTGCTCCAGCAGTTGCAACTTGAGTATTGAGGAAAGCTAAACCTGCAATTCCATTAGCTGCTAACGCTGAGCCAGCGTTGAAACCAAACCAACCGAACCAGAGCAAACCAGAACCCAGTAGTACTAAAGGCAATGAGTGTGGTCGCATTGACTCTTTGCGCCAACCAACACGCTTGCCGAGAATAATTGCAAGTGCTAAACCTGCCGCACCTGCGTTGATGTGAACAGCAGTTCCACCAGCAAAGTCTTCAAGACCTTTACCTGCAAGGAAGCCTGTGCCTGTAACGGTATCGCCAACTTTGTTACCGAAAGCAAAGACCCAGTGTGCAACAGGGAAGTAAACAATCGTTGACCAAATTGCAACGAATACTGCCCAAGCAGTGAACTTAGTACGATCTGCGATTGCACCAGAGATGAGTGCAGGTGTGATGATTGCAAACATCAATTGAAATGCAGCAAAAACCAAAACTGGAATTGGATAAATCCCACCATTATTTGTCAGGTCATTAACCATTCCCCCTAAGCCGGAGAATGAAAGATTTCCATACCAAGGTGATTCAGCTTTATAGCCAAATGCTAATTCAAAACCATAGATAACCCATAAGATGCTAACGATGCCAATAGTTATAAACGACATCATCATCATATTTAATACGCTCTTAGTGCGAACCATTCCGCCATAAAAAAATGCAAGGCCAGGTGTCATAAGAAGAACGAGAGCGGTGCTAGCTAACATCCAGGCGGTGTCACCTGAGTTCAACACGATATCTGTCATATTTTCATCTGCTTTCGAGATTGGTAAATGAAATTTCTCGCCTTTGAGATGGGGATACCTTCTCTAGTCCCGGTTACGGCAGATGATGTGAACTATTGCGGGGGGATGACATTTTCGCGCCTGTGTTACGCCTAGGTTACGAAAGCAGGCCCTGGATGTAGCTATCGGCATCAAAGTGGGCGAAATCAGCTTCCGACTCCCCCGTGCCGATCCACTTGATTGGAATGTCGAGCTCTTTCTCAATGGCTAGTGCAACTCCGCCCCGAGCACTTCCATCAATCTTGGTCAAGATAATCCCAGTCACGGTTACCGCCTGCGTAAAAATTTTGGCCTGCTGCAAACCATTTTGACCTGTTGTTGCATCGATAACCAATAAAACTTCATTGATTGGAAAGACCTTTTCTACAACGCGTTTTACCTTTTCAAGCTCAGCCATTAAATCATTCTTGTTGTGCAAGCGACCTGCGGTGTCGATAATGAGAAAATCAGCTTGACTCTCCTGAGCTTTCTTGGCTGCATCAAATGCAACTGATGCTGGATCACTATTTGCTTTGCCTGAAACCACTTCAACACCAATTCGTGTCCCCCAGGTTTGTAGCTGCTCAACTGCTGCGGCGCGAAAGGTATCCCCTGCTGCCATGACGACATTTTTACCGCCACTTTTTAACTGGGCCGCCAACTTTGCAACACTCGTAGTCTTGCCTGTTCCATTGACTCCAACGACCATAATGACCGTAGTTTCTTGGCCGAGAAGTGCCCCACGATCTTTAATAGACAGATGCGTTGAAAGAATCTGAGAAAGAGCCTGCGAAGCGTTCTCGCTCTTAACCTTACGTGCTTGTTCTAAGAACTCTTTGGTTAGTGAAGGTCCTAAATCAGAGAGAAGAAGTTCCTCTTCTAATTCTTTCCAATCAGCGGGTGCAAAATCATTTGTTCCCTTGATTTTGGCAATGAATTTGCTAAATAAACCCATGAGAAAGCTTTACTTAACTTGCGTCAGATTCGCGCAAACGCTGAGAAATAACTTCAGTTACTCCATCACCACGCATAGTCACGCCATAGAGTGCATCAGCAATCTCCATGGTGCGCTTTTGGTGAGTAATGATGATCAGCTGTGAACTAGCACGAAGTTCTTCCAAAATAACAAGCAGACGACCTAAGTTCACATCATCTAGAGCTGCCTCAACTTCATCGAGCACATAGAACGGACTAGGTCGAGCCTTAAAGATTGCGACCAACATTGCAACTGCTGTGAGTGACTTTTCTCCACCTGAAAGTAGAGACAAGCGCTTAATGCGCTTTCCAGGCGGACGTGCTTCAACATCAACACCACTTGTCAATGGATTATCTGGATCAGTCAATATTAAGCGGCCATCTCCACCAGGAAATAGTCGGGAAAATATGTCTTCAAAGTGTTTAGCGGTTTCTTCATAGGCTTCCATAAAGATTGACTGCACGCGATCATCAACTTCCTTGATGATATCGAGCAAGTCCTTCTTAGTGTTCTTCAAATCTTCTAGCTGCTCGGCCAAGAACTTTAATCGCTCCTCAAGAGTTGAGAACTCTTCAAGAGCCAAAGGATTAATTTTTCCTAGCAAAGTCAGTGAGCGTTCAGCAGAAGCTAAGCGCTTTTCCTGTTGGTCACGGCGATATGGGATGAGCTCTGTTGTGACAATTTCCCCAGCCTCATTTTCAAAAAATGTTGGAACATCTTTATCAGGACCGTATTCAGAAACTAGAACCTGTGTGTCGATTCCAAACTCTTCCATCGTCTTGTTCTCTAGAGTTTCAATACGCATGCGCTGTTCAGCACGGGCAATTTCATCTTTGTGAACACTAGAAGTCAGTTGTTCAAGCTCAGCTGTTAATTCACGACCGCGTGTGCGAACGGTGAGGGTTTCACCATCTCTAGCAGTTCGAGATTCTTCAAGGCGTGCGCGTTCAGTTGCAGCTTTGGCAATTGATCGTTCAATATGAATAAGAGCTTCATAAGCAGATTCAGCAATTGCTTGAGATATGACTGCAGCCCTTGCGCGAGCACCACGGCGGACAATTGCACGTTCTGATGCTTCACGCTCATTGCGGGCCGAATCCTCAAGTGCTTTAGCACGAGCTGCAACTGAATCAACGCGCTCTTCTATTGTTCTAACGGCTAAACGTGCTTCAACTTCAGTAGTGCGAGCCAGTGAAACAGCGTTGCGTAGATTTTCAGTAAATGTGTGATCAGGCTCGGCAACTACGCCTTGTTGATGCAACTGGTTCTGTGCAATGACAAGTTCACCCTCATCACGGCTCTTAGCTGAACTTGCTTCGTGAATAGAAGTATTAAGGCGCTCAACTTCAGCTAACGCTGACTTCATATTCTGTCCAGAAACAGCCAATTGTTCGGTGATAGAGGCAATGCGTGCATCTGATTCATTGAGCTTAGAGAGTGCAACATCAAATGAGCTTTGGCGATCGGCAACCTCAGTAGTTGATGTAGCAATTTCGAACTTAAGACGATCACATGTGTGAGTAATTTCAGTCAACTTGGCCTCAAGGCTTTCAATCAGTGCCTTAATCTCAATGAGTGAAGATGAAGATTTAGAACCACCGCGCGCGCGGACCTTAGTAATTACATCTCCATCGCGTGTAACAACTGTTACAGATGGGTGTGAGCGAAGAATGGCTTCAGCATCTCTTGCATTTTCAGCCACAACAGTTGAAGCGAGTAGGGATGAAATCAGATCACCGATGGAATGTGAACGGATATGGCTAGAGAGCGCATTTAACCCAGCGGGAATATTTGAATTCCCACTATTGCCAGCCTCATATACCAATACATCGGCCTGGCCAAGGTTTTGATCACGAAGTGTAGTTAATGCCGTTACCGCTGAAGATAAGTCCTGAACAACAATGGCATCAGCATAATTTCCAAGGGCGGCGGCAGCTGCTGATTCCCAGCCATTATCAATTTCAATCAGAGAGGCAATTGAGCCCAGGATGTGAACGCCACGCGAATCGCGCATAAGAGCTGATGCACCATCGCGGTTTTGTGAAGTCAACTTCATCGCTTCTAACTTAGATTCAACTGCATTTCGCTCACGATCTGCTGCGCGCTCAGAATCAACCAAGCCATTTAACTTAGCTTTTGAGGCATCGAGTGCGGACTTAGCTGTTTCAAAAGCTGAATCAAGACCAAGCTCGCCAGAATCCGCACTAGCAATTTCAAGTTCAAATGATGCGTATTCACGTGATGCACTATCAACGCGGTGTTGGGCATCATCTCGGGCTTTAGTAAGGCGTGCGATTTCTTCAGCAATTGCTTCGAGTCGAGCTTGAAGGGATTTGATATGGCCCTCTTGACGCGCAGTTCCTTCGCGGGCATCTGCAATAGCGCGCATTGCTGCAGCGATTTTGTCTTCATCCAACTTGAGAGCTTGTTCAGCAGTTGCAAGTGCAGTAGTTGCTGCAGCTAGCGCACTACGAGAATCATTAATGTTATTACGTAAATCATTTTCTTCACTGCGCAAAACTAGTGCTTCTTTTTCTAGCGCTTCTGGATCGCGACCAGCTGAGCGGGCTTCTTCGGCTTCTTCATTGAGAAAGCGTGAGCGCTCTTGGGCAAGACTTTGTGTTCCACGGAATTTTTCGCGTAAAGAATTAAGTTGGTAATAGGTTTCTTGTGCCTGAACAAGTAAAGGAGTTTCAACTGCTGAAAGAGAATCCAGTGCTTCTTCGCGAGATCTTATTGTTTCAAGTTCTTTATCAACCTCTGCGCGCTTTTGACGCAAAGCGGTTTCATCGGCGACTTCAGCATCTAGTGTGCGAGACATTGAAATAAAATCATCAGCAAATAAACGCAACTTCGCATCGCGCAAGTCGGCTTGGATTGTTGCTGCCTTCTTGGCAACTTCTGCTTGCTTGCCTAATGGACGGAGTTGGCGACGAAGTTCGACGGTTAAATCTTGAACACGTGCCATGTTGGCTTGCATGGAATCAAGTTTGCGCAACGCTTTTTCTTTGCGCTTACGGTGCTTGAGCACACCGGCGGCTTCTTCAATAAATCCACGACGCTCTTCAGGCGTTGCCATCAAAATTGCATCGAGTTGGCCTTGACCAACAATGACGTGCATTTCGCGGCCAATACCTGAGTCACTGAGAAGTTCTTGAATATCGAGCAAACGTGAAGCTTCACCGTTAATTTGATATTCAGATTGACCATTACGGAAAAGAATGCGAGAAATAGTTACCTCGGTGTAGTCGATAGGCAACGCGCCATCGGTGTTATCTATTGTTAAAGAAACTTCTGCGCGGCCAAGTGGTGCACGGCCACTAGTTCCAGCGAAAATAACATCTTCCATCTTGCCGCCGCGAAGGGACTTTGCACCCTGTTCACCCATAACCCAAGTCAGAGCATCAACAACGTTACTTTTACCCGAACCGTTGGGACCAACCACGCAGGTAATTCCTGGCTCAAGACGCAGCGTTGTGCTGGAGGCAAAGGACTTAAAGCCCTTGAGGGTCATGCTCTTGAGATACACGCGGTAAACCTATCGCGCCGCGTGCTTGTTTTCGGCGATATTACTGCTGGGGCAGCTCAGTTTTTAGAGT
>Ga0209191_1000739_pt1 | contig 23864 bp, 44 predicted proteins | sample S_130626_EF_Meta_FD_187320 | JGI IMG/M metagenome (GOLD analysis project Ga0209191, IMG submission 187320) | Freshwater microbial communities from Lake Simoncouche, Canada to study carbon cycling - S_130626_EF_MetaG (SPAdes) (version 2) | ecosystem: Environmental > Aquatic > Freshwater > Lake ...
CTTATGGTGTGGCCGCTGTGGGTATTAATATCCCCCGTATTTTTAATCTGGTTCTTATTGAGCCCGGAAAGAGCTTTGTTCGAGTTATACAAAGCATTGGACGGGGTATACGGAAAGCCCAAGACAAGGACCATGTTGAGATCTGGGATTTCACATCTACCTGCAAATACGCCAAGCGCCATCTTACGGAGCGGAAGAAATTCTATAAAGAGGCCAAATACCCCTTTACAATAACCAAGGTTAATTTATAATGTATCCAGTTAGTCCAACAAAATATGATCATTCGTTGTTTGAACAAGAATGGTTGACCAATGATTACATTATGACTCCCGATGGGAATAAAGTATGGGATATTCATCATTGTAAAGACACTTGGTTGATTAGTGAGACTTTTATTAGCGGAAATAAAAATGCCATAGACATTGGTTGTAGAGACGGTGAATATACACACTTCTTGCTAAAGAAATTTAATCATATCTTTTGTTTTGATTATCGTGGCCGTAAATTATTTCCCAACAACGTTGACCTATCTAAGGTAACACATTTTAGATGTGCGCTAGGAGAAGAAACTAAAATAATTAAAGCCTCAGGCGGCGGCAGTATTTCAAGCAGTAAAATTCCTATCGAAAGGCAACTTGATTTGCAATTGCATCGATTAGACGATTTTAACTTAAAAAATATTGATTACATTAAAATCGATGTTGACGGATTTGAATTACGAGTACTCCAAGGAGCAACAAATACTATCAATACCTACAAGCCGTTATTGGTTATAGAACAAGAAAATAATGATACAAGTGCTATAGAATTTTGTACAACAGAATTTAATTACCAAGTAGTTGCTTGGGATTCTAAACACAGGAATGTAATAATGAGATCACAAATATGAAAATTTTAACACTTAACAACAGGTCGTTTGACCTAAATGATTTGCCGGACGAAATAGAAGACGATGTTCGATATAGCGTATTAGATAATAGTAATGCTAGTGAACCTGACTTTTTCTTTATGCCTCTAATATTTTTAGAATCGTTTAACAGTCCTGCAATACTATTAAATATTGGTGGACATCAAGTACAGATGCCATTAGATTGGTGTATGATAGTTGGCGATAAAGACTGTGGCATGGATCCAGAGGTATTGCCATTAACCAGTTTAAATGAACGAGGATTTGATGCATTTATTTTTAATCCTATCAATGGCTTTAAGTGTGATTACCTTCCGATAGAAATTGTTAACATCTACCAAGATGTTAAATGGTACTTTCCAAAGATGAAGAACGGACAGTTATTAACAGTTCCGTTACACGATGGACCTAATCCGCCTTGTGCTTATTTTGTTAAGGAAGTTAGTCGCCAAAGTGAAATACTACAGTTAGACAAAGTATTATAAAAGAGGTAGATATGAAATATCATGTAATGACCAGTTTCAATCAGAAGTACTGGGACGAAGTAGCAAAAAACAGTGTTTTATTTTTAGACAAGTTATGGCATAAAAGCGGAGAGATTTATCTTTATCACGAACTTCCTTCAATCCCTCAAGATCCTAAACTAAGCAGTCGATGCCATTGGATAGATTTCTATCCTACCTGCCCAGAAGTAAAACAATTTGCAGAAAAATGGAAAGACAACCCAATGGCAAACGGAGGCGGGGATGGCGGCAATTTTAAACTCAATGCTATTAAGTTTGTTCATAAAACTTTTGCAATTTGGCATCGTTATAAGTTACTTGACAGTGGTTGGCTAGTGTGGGCTGACTGTGACTCTTTCTTGTTAAACAATCTAGATGATAAATTTATTGCAGATGTGTTTAGGCCTAACATTGTAGTATCCTATGTTGGTCGCCCTGGAAAATATAGCGAGTGCGGATTCCTAGCATTTAATTTAAACAATCCGTTAACTAGGGAATTTCTAAAAGAATGGGAAACATTATATACTTCCGGAGAATTTGTAAAACTACCGGAAACACATGATTCTTGGACTTTTGATTATATTAGATTGAAATGGAATAAGCCAGAATTATTCAACGATTTAAATGCCGGAACAACAACTAACAAAGCACCGTTCTCAAATTCAAGAATTGGTCCGTATTTTGCTCATGCCAAAGGCGCTGACAAAGTAAAAACTATGAATAAGATCAGTAAACGATTTAAGATTTAATCTGATACAATTCAACTAGTTCTACAACTTTAGTCCCGTCGGCAAATTCGTCGGGATGAAATTGACTCCATGCAATATGCTCAAGCCATTGTGTTCTATCTGGATACTCTGGCTTTGCTATGTTTGAGAAGTTATCTCCCATAACTAAAGAAGATACGCTATGATCAAGAGTGTATGCTGGGTATCCTAGAATAACTGCCTCAGCACAGGCCATTGTTCTTTCTCCTACTACAGCCTGTGCATCATTAAGTTCGGCAAGAAAATTTGGCCATCGATCGGGTCTTTTTCCACCAACTTTCCTACGCCATTTGATTTCTCCATCCCAGTGCTGTTTTATTTTTTCTTCTAGAGAAATTTTCCAACTGGCCATTGACACTCCGGTTCTTTCGGTATAAGTTTCACCATTAGGCTCAATACATAAAATATACTTGCCTTGACGAACTTTCCAGTCTTCGGGAGATGGAAATAAAGTATAAAGTCGAGAGTACGGAATATCGTTCATTACAAGATTATGACTGCCGTTATAAGTGACTCTTCTTGTATTTCGTCTAGGATTGTTTAATCCCCAATATCCGTAGTCTATTTCGATGTAACTATTGCCTTTTGCTGCCCACTCTTTAACAGGACTACGCCATGCAGGCCAAACTGACAGCAGTATATGGTCGTTGGGAACTTGTGCTAACTTTTGAAATTTTGTAGCGCCAGCCTTTTCCCAAGGCACAACTAGCCATTCGAACCCTCTTTCGAGTGTTTCTAAACAAATCGCATATTTTCTCATAATTTTTTTCAAGTATAAATATTTATTTAATTATAAGGGCATATTATATGAAAGCAGGTAAAGTTTGGGGACAGACAGAGTTATTAGAAGCTAATGGCGTATTAGAGTTTCATCGCATTGAAGCTTCGGCGGGTGGCGTATGTTCTAAACATAAACACAAATACAAATGGAATGGATTCTTTGTAGAAAAAGGTGAGATGATTATTCGTGTGTGGAAAAACAACTATGATCTAGTTGACGAAACGCTACTCAAGGCAGGGCAGTATACAAAAGTTGCTCCTGGAGAATATCATCAATTTGAAGCAGTTACTGACTGTATCGCCTTTGAATTATATTGGGCAGAATTTGACCATCAAGACATTGAAAGAGAGACTGTAGGATTTGCCAGCAAAGAAACAAAAGCCAAGAAATGAAAGCATTCTTAAAATTCAATAGATCAGACACTGCATCGATTATGTGTCTGTATCATTGGCTTGAATTATTTAGAGATTACGACATTACTGTGGTCTGTGATTTATATAATGTTGATACGCAACCTCGGCCTGCATATCTCAACGAAACAGTAGTTGGCAAATCGTTCGATGTTATTAATAGTGATTATTCTACTGGTAACATAATGCCGTTTAAAGCAAGGAAAAGAAAGATGGCTTCGGCTAACTTTACCTGTTTTAATCTAACAACAAATGAACACTACTATTGGTTGATTGATGCAGACGATACAATGTTTCTAATTAGAGATTATAATCTAATCAAAGAAAAATTGAAACAAGTTGAATATATTGCATCAAAAGATAGACTTGATGGATTCTCATTAGACTTCTATAGAGAAACAAATAACGATCATTGGAGTTTTGGTGTTTGTTTATTAAAGGGCAACTTAGACATGAGCAAGTTACAATCAGTAACTCCGGAAGATGTTGATGCAATACCCGGTCTTGCTAAAAACTTAGATAGTTGGTTTGATATACTAAGACGCCGCAAGGTCTTTAACCTTAAAAGTTTTGTATTCGATAACATACCATTTCAACATTGTATAAATCCAATGCCTCAGCCAATGCATGGAATTTATTTCTGGAACAATAAAATGTTAGGCACAACTCCATTAAGGGAAGATGTTATAATTTTATGATGCATATTATCGTTCAAGCAGGGGGTCGAGGAAGTAGACTACGACACCATACCTGGAATAAGCCAAAGTGTCTAGTCAGCGTTAGAGGCAAGCCTTTACTCTATCATCTGTTTGAAAAGTTTCCGGCGGCACATTTTCATGTCATCGGCGACTATGCATTTGATCAATTAGAAAAATATCTACAGGTAAATCCTCCTGGTGTCGAGTTTACACTAACGCAGACTAAAGAAAAAGGAACATGCAGTGGAATCGCAGAAGCCCTTAAAGCAGTACCGACTGATGCCGAACTAATAATCACCTGGAGTGATTTAATTATTGGTACTATGCCTAATATTGTAGTTCAAAAAAATGTTCCTGTAGTATTCATTTCTAATGCGTTTACTTGTAGATGGACACAAGGAGAAGACGGAAAATTATACGAGGAGCCCGGGCCAAATGGAATACCGGGAATCTTTTATGTTAATCGTGCAGAGTATTTTCCAGAACCCCCAGCAAGCGGAGAATTTGTTAAATGGTTTAGTAAGAACATTCCTGTCTTTGAAACTGTACTGTGTAACGATCTAGAAGAACTTGGCGACTTTGCTACCATTGAGATACAAAATGATAGAGCGGGATTTAGTAGGTTCTTTAACGAAGTAAAAATACTAGACACTACAGTAGAAAAAAGAGCTATAGATTTAAATTATTCTCATTTAATTGGAAAAGAGCAAGCATGGTACAAGAGTGTTAGTGATTTAGGATTTAGAAGAATTCCTCAAATTATTTCTACAGAACCTTATGTCATGGAACGAATCAACGGATATCATGCCTACCAAATGAATGATTTAAATCAGCGAGAACGCAGGGCCGTCTTGGCCGATTATCTTGATTCATTAAATTTATTGCACTTCTTAGGGACGCAAGAAGCAGTTGAACAAGATGTTCATGATACTTATATCACTAAAACTATCGATCGTGTTAAAAGTGTTGCTGCAATTATTCCTAATTTTGAACAGAAGGCAATTACAGTTAACGGTACAAAATGTAAAAATATTTTCCATACTCCCGAAACAATGGAATACATTTATTCATTATTAAAGCCAAAATATTTTACTCCTATTCACGGCGATCCTACATTCAGCAACAGTCTCATAGATAAAAATCTTCGTACATGGTTTATTGATCCGCGTGGATATTTTAGTAAGCCGGGTATATGGGGAGATCCTCTATACGACTTTGCTAAAGTATATTATAGTGCAATCGGCGGCTACGATACCTTTAATAGAAGAAAATTTAAACTAGTTGTAGACAGTGAAACAGTAGAGGTGTTAATGGAAGAGTCTGCCTTTACAACAGCCGGTCACGAAATCTTTAACGAATTTTTTGGTAAAGACCTTGCAAAGATTGAAATACTTCACGGACTTATTTGGCTATCGTTAAGCGGTTATGCTAAAGACGATATTGATAGTGTTATTGGTAGTTTCTATTTAGGTCTATACTATCTAGAACAAGGTTTGAAAAAAGTATGATACCTTTCGAACTTTCTAAAAACTTAGGCCATACATGGTTTTTTGATCTAGATGGTACTATCTTAAAACACAACGGCTATCTAACTAACAATGATGAATTATTGCCAGGCGTAAAAGAATTATGGGATTCAATACCTGCAGGCGATTATATTGTCATCACAACAGGACGATCCGAAGAACATCAAGAGTCAAGTCTCGAACTATTGAAAAAACATGGCCTTAGATTCAATCATGCAATATTTGATTTACCACTAGGCGAAAGAATTGTGGTTAATGATCTTAAGCCAGAAGGATTACAAACAGCTATTGCCTGGAATGTTGAACGGAATAAAGGATTCTAAATGTGGCCGCCTTATATTGTAATTGATGATTTTTTAGATAAAGAACATCTAAAAAAATTATCAGAAATACCATTTAAAACAACTGGGGCTGCTTGGGAAATGTTAACCCATAGAATTACCGACGACAGGACAGTTACTCGATCGTTTGAGTCTTCGACTAATCAGACAGAAGTTCCATATTTTTCTGAACAAGATTTGATTGATATATACAATGCACATTATCAATCTATGATCTCTGCATTGCAACAATTAGATCCCGAAAGAGCAAAAAGACAAATCAAACATACAGAGTTGAATATTGTTATGTCTGGAAAAGATTTTGTTTGGCCGATTCATAACGATAGTAAAAACAAAATGTTAAGTGTTGTGATATTTGTGGCACCAGAAGAAAATGAAGGTACTTGGTTATACGACGATCAAGCAGGCAACAATGCAAGACAAATTGAATGGAAACCTAACAGAGCCTTTATTTTTAGTAGAAATACAGATACTTGGCACAGTTATAAAGCAGATGGCAAAAACAATAGACTCACATTGGTATATAATTTAATAGGATACAAAGATGCAAATAAGTGAAGATTACGCAAAACAATTACAGATGATGCACACAGGTCAAGGGGATAAAATAGGCTTTGGTGTTGAGCCGGCGGCCAAACTTGTTGAGGTTATCAAAGCATATCCTATTATCACAGCCTTAGACTTTGGATGTGGTGAAGGCAATATGATGGCTAGACTAATGGAATTATTTCCACATCTAAAAATACAAGGGTACGACCCGGGTGTAGAACGCTACTCTGCATTTCCTGAATCTGTAGATTTAATTTACTCAGCTGATGTACTTGAACATATTGAGCCGCATTTGATCAACGACACTCTAAAAAATCTTTGGAAAACTGGCAGGTATCAGTATCATAATATTGCCTGTCATCCTGCTAAGAAAACATTACCAGACGGCCGTAATTGCCATTTGATTGTCGAAGAACCAGAATGGTGGTTAGAAAAAATTAAATCAACACTTGACCCTAGTTGTAAAATCACTTATACTAATGTATACCATACTTTTAAGAAGAAAAGAAAAGGTACACATTTAGAAATAGTTATTATACAATAATGGGCTCACTTAAACCAAACGCAAAGTATATCTACGAAAAAGCCGACGGCATAACCTATGCTAGAGAGTTTGGTGCTCCACATAATGACCGATTTGAAATTGGTAGAGATTACGAACGGTTTTTAAAAGATGAACTAAGACTTTGGGAAGATATAGTTCGAGAGGGTCGGACAAATGAGGCCTTGCAAGCTGCCCTAGATCGTGTTAAACTAGTGTATCATCTAAGTAAAGACCATGGCAAAAAATAAACACGTAGATCTTTTTAAAGACATGATTCCCGCAGTAGATATGGGAATTAAAGAATTATGGGATGCAGTTACAGACGAAGGCCGCAAAGAAATCAAAGGCGACTTTTGGAATCTAACACGCTATATCAGTAGCGTTAAAAGTTCTAATAGAGAACTCCAAGAACATTTTATTCTCACAGTCAACGAATACTACAACAAGAATTGGAATGACATCCAACAACACCCTAAACTAGTTTGGCAGACTCTTTGTCTATGCAGTCACGAATCTAAAAAAACACAATTTCACGAATGGATTCCATTAAAGAAAGAAGCAAATAAAAAAGAAAAGTTCCTAGCAGAATTGTTTCCGAATATGAAGTTGAGTGACATTGAGACACTTGCAGTAATAACCACAGACAAAGAGATTAAAGAATATGCTAAGGACCTTGGTTGGGACAAAAAGCAAATTGCAGACATTAAACTATAAGTGCGAACATTGCGGTAAACTCTTTGCTAAAGAAAAGACTTTAGTGGTACATATCTGCGAACAAAAGCGTAGACATCTAAGCAAAGACGAGCGACATGTTAAACTGGGTCTTATGACTTATCAGCGTTTCTATGAGTTAACGCAGAAGTCTAAGCAGGCTAAAACATTTGACGAGTTTGCGTCTAGTCCTTACTACACAGCCTTTATAAAGTTTGGCAGTTTTATGTCAAATACAAATCCTATCTATCCAGAGCGGTTTGTAGACTATGTGGTTAAAAGCGGTATCAAATTAGACCACTGGTGTCGTGACGAGCTTTACGATTCTTACATCAGCGAGCTTATAAAAATTGAACCAGCAGATGGTGCAATACAACGCACTATCCAGACCATGATGGACTGGGCAGATAAAAATTCTGCACCTTGGGAACATTACTTTGCCTTTGTTAATCTTAACAGAGCCACACATGATATTAAAGAAGGCTTGATCTCTCCTTGGATCTTGTTAAATAGCAAGTCGGGTAAAGACATGATTAGACGCATGAATCAAGAACAATTAGAAATAGTTGGACCTGTAGTAGACCCTGGGTTCTGGATGCGTAGATTCAAATCAACACCTGCCGATCACGAGTTAGTTAAAGACGTCATCAAGGAGGCGAAGATTTTATGATTTTTAAAAAACGACGAGAAGAAGTCGAAGAACCGATTGAAGAAGAGTTGGCCTATAATGAAGAACATATCTCTAGAGATGACATTGATATAGAAGTAGTAGTCGGGGAAGATGTTCCCGATGTGTATGTTAAGTTTTCGGGCTTTGAAGATAGTGAAGATGCTGAAGAGTATGCACAGTTCTTAGCAGAAACGTTACCATTACTCCTATTTGAAAGCACACGGTTACAATAATGCCAGATATCGACATAGATTTTATAGACAGAGAACAGGCACTGAAGTTATTCAAACATACAGTTGCCAGTAGAAATGATAACGGACGATCAGTTAAACACAATACCGGTGTGTACCTTCACGAGGTTCCAGTTGATGCTGTCTCTGGGCTGTGTAGCGTACCTTACGAGCAAGCAGAAGAACAAGAGTTTTTTAAAATAGATTTTTTAAATGTCAGCATCTACAAAGGTGTTCGAGATGAAGCTCACCTTAAACAACTCATGGAGACTGAACCGCTATGGAATCTTTTAGAGCAGAACGAGTTTAGCGATCTATTGTTTCATGTTAACGGGCACGGTGGTTTATTGCGACAAATGAAGCCAACTAGCGTAGAACAACTGGCAGCAGTGTTGGCAATGATACGCCCAGCGAAACGCTATCTAATTGGGAAAGATTGGACTACGGTGATGACAGAAGTGTGGACCAAACCCGAGAACGGTGACTACTTCTTTAAGAAAAGTCACGCCACCGCCTATGCTGTTGCTGTTGTGGTGCAAATGAATCTAATCTGCGAACAAATTAGTTATGGATATTCATGAAATATTTCCAGCAATTAAAAATGATTGTTCCTCCAAAGTCTAGGAATAAAGTCATATTTGCCTGCGACGGAGATTATTTTAATAGTTACGGTATCTATAATTTATTATCTTGTAATAATTATAACCATGATGTGCATGTTCATATAATAAATCCAACTGAAAAATTACTTAATAAAATTAATGAACTAACACTGTCGATAGATCTGTCGATTAGCATTGAAGAATTAGACACTAGCAATATAAACTTTTACAAATTAAAAAGTTACTATTTTTGTTCGAGATATTTTATATGTGATTATCTGTTTAATAATGATTTAATTGATACAGCATATATTACTGATGCAGATGTTATTTTCAATGAAAATATTTCATTCGATAACACCGTAACGCTAGGCATTTTATATTATCCTAAATACGAATCTCTTTGGAAACAGACCGGCGCAAATTTTCTTTATGTAACAAAAGAAAGAAAAAGTTTTGTAAACAAGATAGTAAATTTATATCAAAAGTATGTTGAAACTAATGATTTTGAAACTATATCTGATAGTATGGATAAATCTGTAAGAGCAGATATATACGGGCTTGATCAAGTTTGCATGTCAGAAATAATTAAAAACGAAACTGATTTCTTTAACTTAGCAACAATTGAAAACTTTGTTTCAAAAAAACAAAATTCTCAAATTTGGTCGTTAACTGGCCCATGGAAGAAAAATCCAAACATTAAAAGTATTTTAGAAAAACATGTTACTCGATAAAATAGAATCATTTAGTGCTGCTCAAATGCAGAGCAAGCTGTGGCTTGTACAACGGTTAGAAAGTATTCTACTAGAAGAGAGACCTATCGAGGACGGATATCGTATTTGGATATTAGCTGGTTGGCATGGCCTAACAAATCTACTACTAAGAACCCGTAATCAAGTTCCTGTGTTAGAAGTTAGAAGTTTTGATATTGATCCTAGTTGTGAAGCTATCGCTGATGCAGTGAACAATCTGTGGGTATGGAAGGCTTGGGAGTTCAAAGCACACACTGCTGACATTAATCAACTAGAATACACCCCTAGACCAGATGTTGTTATTAACTCCAGTGTTGAGCATATGGCTTCAAATGCATGGTGGGAAAATATTCCCAAAGGTACCATTGTGTGTCTTCAAGCTAGCGATATGGAAGATGACGATCATGTTAACAAGTTTAGCAATTCTCACGAGCTGTTTAAGGCATACCCCGTTGAAGAACTACTCTACGAGGGTATAAAAAGATTTGAATTTGACGATAAAGCCTTTTATCGTGTTATGACTATTGGTATTAAGTGATTTTTCTAACCAGCGTTATACTTCTACGCTTGATTCTCTTAACAATGATATCGTTTAGACTTGTACAAGGTCCTAGCAGTATTTTTGTATCTTTTGTTGAAAAGTTCCTAATAACATATCTAAACCCGTATATCTCTCTTAATAAGAAAATGTTGATAGGAATTTGACGATTTGATTCCCACCACCAAATCTCCCCTAACTCTAAGAATTTAGCCTTTTCTTCTTCAGTTTTAATCAGAGTATAATCATACATGCTGGTGACCTGAGCGTCTTGGTTGATCACGATGCCCACATATTCGTGGTTAACATGATTTACCACACTTATGAATGGAAAGTTTTCTTGTAGGTTTTCTGTTATTCTCATAGATAAATACTGCAAAGGATCCGTTTAGTATGCAATTAATTTCAGTTTATTTATATCCAAATAAAATAGATGTGTTTACTAATGCGTCAGCGGCCTGGCAAACAAAGAGGTATCGTAGAGTGTATAATCGCAACATAAAAATCTATCGCGGAGTAGATAATCGTATTGATTTACAGGTACGAAACTCTGATGAAAAAGCCGCTGACATAACAGGTTCAACATTGGTATTTAATTTGGTTGAGCGAGAGACCCAGACATTAGTGGCTAAGAAAGACTGTGTGACTGTTGCTGCCAGCACCGGCAAGTTTTATGTCACACTAACACAGTCTGAATTGATTGATATCGAAACAGGTTTCTATCAATACAGCGTCTACAACGAAACAAGAACAGCTAACGGAGACGGAACGCATCTAGTCTCTAGTAGAACTCCACTGTACATTGACAGTCAGTATGACGCATTAGCCAACATTGAAGTGTTAGACAGCGGAGAAGGAGAAGTGCAGGCTAGCACCAAAGTTAGTGAATTCAGCTTGCATAAGAGCTTCGGTGAAGCATTTGATGATTATTATATCAGCAGTATCATTGATGCAAGACCACAGATTACTACTCCACAGAGTCTACACACATTCCAATTGTTCTGTACCAATTACACTGGTTCTGTAACCATTCAAGGTAGTATAAGTGAGGGTGGAAATCCAGAAGTATGGGCCGATGTTGAAACATTGGCACTGACCACTGCAACATTAACCTATCGAAATATTACTGGAAAATATAATTGGTTTCGAGTAAAGCATACTCCCAATAAACTCATTACCAACAACGGAACCGTTGACAAGATATTATACAGATAGTATACTAAGTCTATGACTCTCGTCTTAGACAAATTTCGTTCGATGCTTCCAAAGACTAAGTCCAGCCCAAGCGGCTGGATTAGTTTCAATGCGCCTTGTTGTCATCATAGAGGACATGCTAGAGACACTCGAAAGAGGGCTGGTGTTATGTTCAGTGAAGGCGTTGTCTATAATTGCTTTAACTGTAAATACACTGCCAGTTGGCAACCAGGTCGTAACATATCCGAAAAACTCAAGAGCCTATGTCGTTGGCTAGGTGCTAATGATGATCAAGTTAAAGAATTAGTTTTTGAAGCACTAAAAACTGAATCAACAGAATACGAAGCCGAACACTTTGTTGAGAAAGTTAAATTTACAGAAAAAGAATTACCCGAAGGCGCAATGTCTATTAGTGAATGGGTTAATTCTGCATATCTTCCGGATATTGCTGAAGACATAGGCCCGGTAATAGACTATGTCATTAATCGTGGTTTTGATCCAATGACCAAGAACTTTTATTGGTCGCCTGCTCCTGGGTACATTGATCGAGTACTTTTACCTTATTACTATGATGGTAAGATTGTGGGCAATACAGCACGAAAGGTTGGTGCCGGTAAACCTAAGTATCTATCAGACCAACATCCATTCTTTGTATTCAATGTAGACGAACAAGAAGAATTGAACAAATATGTATTTGTAGTAGAAGGACAGTTTGATGCACTATCTATAGGAGGAGTTGGACTACTGACCAATGAGATAGCACAACAGCAGGCACACATCATTAATCAATTAGGCAAAGAAGTTATTATAATTCCAGATCAAGATAGGGCTGGATTAATGTTGATTAAACAGGCCATAGACTATGATTGGGCAGTGGCATTTCCTAACTGGGAGGACGATGTTAAAGATGTTGCCGATGCTGTATTGAAATACGGAAAGTTGTTTGTTATAGTAGATGCTATAAAAACAGCTCAAAGAGGCGAAATTAAAATCAGTGTAGCAAGGAACAACCTTGAAACACGCCTTGCATTACATGAAGAAAGATAATATAATATAACTATGATAAAAGATTACGGAATTGAAGTACAGAAACTATATCTTGAATTAATGCTGGCAGATGCAGAAGTATTTGTACGCTGTCAAGGTATTTTTGATCATACACTATTTGATCGCAAACTACAAGATGCGGCAGAGTTCATTAACGAATATGCCAAGCAGTATAGTGTATTGCCAGACTATGAAATGGTTAATGCATCATGCAGAACTGATATGAAGCGACCAGAAGATGTCAAAGAAGGACACATGGATTGGCTCATGGACGAGTTTGAATCGTTCACAAGACACAAGGCTATCGAGAGAGCAATCATTGCCAGTGCGGATCTATTAGAGAAACATAACTATGGTGAAGTTGAGACCTTGATCAAAGAAGCAGTACAAATTGGTCTTGCTCGAGACATGGGCACAGACTACTTTGCTGATCCTAGAGCTAGACTAATGGGACTCAAAGACAAGAACGGACAGATTTCAACAGGCTGGCCCTGTATGGATCGCAAGCTGTTTGGGGGCATGAACCGTGGAGAGCTCAATATCTTTGCAGGTGGTTCAGGTGCAGGCAAGAGTTTGTTCTTGGCTAATCTAGGAGTGAACTGGGCATTGATGGGTCTTAATGTTGTTTATCTAACACTAGAACTTTCAGAAGCACTAGTAAGTATGCGTATTGACAGTATGGTCACAGGTGTAGGTACAAAAGAGATTTTCAAAGATATCGACTCTGTTGAAATGAAGGTCAAGATGATTGGCAAGAAAGCTGGTATGCTACAGATCAAGTACATGCCAAGTGGAAAGACTGTTAACGATATCCGTGCTTACATTAAGGAATATGAAATCCGTGTGGGCAAGAAAGTAGATGTATTACTGGTAGATTACTTAGACTTGTTAATGCCAATTGGTAAGAAGATTTCAGCAGAAAACTTGTTTGTCAAAGACAAGTATGTTTCAGAAGAACTGCGTAATCTAGCAATGGAAAAGAAAATTCTGTTAGTAACTGCGGCACAGTTGAATCGTGGTGCTGTAGAAGAAGTTGAATTTGATCACAGTCATATCTCAGGTGGTTTGAGCAAGATTCAAACTGCGGATAATGTGTTTGGCATCTTTACATCGAGAGCCATGCGTGAACGAGGTCGGTATCAGATACAGTTAATGAAAACTCGTAGTAGCAGTGGAGTAGGACAAAAGGTTGATCTAGAGTTCAACATTGAAAGTCTTAAAATTAGTGATCTTCCAGAAGATGAACAAGAATCAAATGGAGCTAGCAGTCGTGGATCCAGCAGTCTAATTGAAAGCATTAAAAATCGATCAACTGTTAAGATAGACAGCGATGGTGTTATTCACGATGATCCCACACAGGGCGCTAGCATTGGCAAAGTACGAGCCAATGTAGAATCCAGCAAATTGTTGGAGTTGTTGAACAAGATGCATGATGAAGACGAATAAGGTAGAATTGTTAAAGTGGCTTCCCGAAGAAGGTGAATACATAGCAATAGATTGGCCTAAAGTACATAAAACTATAGGAACAGATCATTTACAATGGTTACTTCAACAACCACACGAAATCTGTCAGCTGATACTAGAACGCAACGATATATATTGCCGCCTAGTTGCTGAATTTTACAGTGAAAAAACTTTACTGCATTACCACTTAATGTGGGCTAAATAATGGATGAGAGCAAAAGAGTTTATAACTGAGCGAGAAATGCCCGAACGCAAGAGTCGGGCGTTGAACACTGCCTTTGAGTTTCCTACCATGCCCAGTTCAGATGGGTATCAGATCTATAGATTTGGTGTTGCTATGGCCAATCACAAAGAACCCCCCTACGGTCCTACCAGTCAACATGCTGTGATCAGTGCGTTTACTCCCGAAGAAGAAGAGATCATCCATGCGGCTGAAAAAGCCACCGGCCATCGAGGACGATTGGTAGCTGATCGTGGCAGTCGAGAACCTAAGACAACAGAATCTACTAGCCCTGTTGCCAAACCCAAACGCAATCGTTACGGAGTCTAACATGTGGTTGAGAGAATTTACAGCCAGCGAATTTGTCACTGTCAATAAGAGATTGAATCCCAAGATATGGCAGAAGGACGAACTAGACCCTGCTGTAGCAGATAAATTAAAAGAAATTGCCTTGGCCTTTAAAGAGTTTGTAGGCATTGAACTAGAAGTGATAGATTACACAATCACAGGTTCAAACGCCAACTATACCTGGACTGACTACTCAGACCTTGATCTGCATCTTGTGATCCCTGGAGAGCCCAGCGACGAAATGCGTGAGCTTTTCAACGCCAAAAAGGCACTGTGGGCAGAACAACACAACATCACAATCAAAGGCATGCCTGTAGAATGTTATGTGCAAGGCAATGACGAAGAACATCACTCCACAGGTGTTTACAGTCTATTACACAAGACTTGGTTGATTGAACCCAAGAAGGTAAAACCCACTATAGACGACAAGGCAGTGGATGCCAAGAAGGATGCGGTAGAACACGAAATAGAGCGAGCCCTGCTCAGTAGAGATCTAGAGCAGCTACGCTCAGTGAAAGAGCGCATTACCAAGATGCGCAAAGCAGGATTGACTCGTGCTGGAGAGTGGTCAGTAGAAAACCTAGTTTTCAAAATACTTCGAAACCTAGGTCTAATAGATCAAATCACAGAAAAAATAACAGAGTTGGAAGATGACCAACTGAGTCTAGAACAGACTCAAGTGTTGGACTAATCTTTAATCAGATAGCAGTCGTGTACATTACAACTGCGAATTTCATAAACCATAAATCTAGTAGCGGCAGTTAGACTTGCAAAGGTCTTGACTGTAAAAGTTCCGCCAACTAGATAATAGCTTACTCGCCACATCAGTCTTTCTTGATGCCAAACAACTGTAGCAAGTTAATGAACAAGTTGATAAAGTCCATGTACAGAGTAAGTGCTCCGATGACTTCTTCACGACCTGTATCGCCATCTACTGAAACTAGCTCACGAATCTTTTGTGTGTCATAGGCAGTCAGTCCCAAGAAGATGATAATGGCCAGGGCTGAGATTACCATTTGCATCACAGTTGAGCCAATAAAGATATTGATAATAGATGCAATGATGATGGCGATCAGGCCCACAAACATGAACTTGCCCATGCTGTCAAGACTCTGCTTGGTGAAATAACCATATGCTGACATCACTGCAAACAACACAGCCGCCGACATAAATGCACTCACAATTGATCCCATGGTAAACACAGCAAATATTGTGGCAAAGCTCAAACCCATTAGAGCCGCAAACGCATGTAAGAATAGCTTGAGTTGTGTCTTATTAAAGTTGTCAGCGGCAAAGGCAAATGCCAATATGGCCACTAGAGGTGAAAATATCACAATCCATTTCATGGCACCTGTGAAAAAGAATTGCAATAACTCTGGGCTAGAGCCCACAAAGTAGCTGACCAACATGCTGACCAACACAGCCAAACTCATTTGACCGTAGACACGACCCATGGCTGAGTTGACTGCTTCTGCTGAACGATAACTGATTGAGTTATCCGTGTAATTAGTTCCAAACATAGAAATCTCCTTGAAGTTGTAGATACACCATTATACTATTTAACGAGGTTTTGAGCAAGTACCATTATTGAAATGAATATCCAAATGGTATTGAATCCAACCAAGGTGGGCAAGACCTTGCGATATGATGCCCAAACCAATGTGGCCGAAGTCAACAGTGTGAAAAAGTACAGCCACCATAGGCTTATGCCAAAGATAAGTCCGGGCACAATTATAATGGCCTTGGTAAACCAGGATAGGAATTCCACGGTGTTGTAGTCTGTCCAATATTCACGACGGAACCAAAGACCGTAACTGGCACGAATCTCAGTAAATCCAATGTGTCGATAAAGCAAGAACACAAGGATGGAAAAGGCCCCTAGGGCCCAAAGCAGTTGTGTGATTGTCATGCTAGTATATATCAACCAGCCATGCGGTCAGCGTCTAAAGATGACTAGTGTTCTATCTAGATGTGCCACGGCCATGATCAACCACATCAAGGGCATTTCCCAGGCCAAGCCGCAGATAGCAGGGATATTCCAACTGAGTACAGCTAGGATCATGCACAAGGGCGAGATCAAGGCCTGTAGATATTTCACGAGGTTCTTCGTACAGAAGGAGTATAGACTTCCACAAACCCCTTCCAGGTCTGCCCAGTGTTGCGAGTCATTTTTGCAGCCAATTGATCAGCTTGATCTTCTGCTAGAGCTCTTTGACGCAGTTCTAGTCGTGCGCCCGTGAGATCCTGATTCTTTACAGTCTGTCCGGTGACAATGTTTCGTGCTTTAGTTACAAGATATTGTGTCATATTATAGTCCAAATTCTAGGGCAAATTCATCAGCACGATCCTGATCAAAGAACTCAAGTTCAATGCGATCTTCCCAATACAGCAGCTGATATTCAACAGCACTGAGTGCATGAAGGGCCAGCCACGTGTGCCAGGGATCAGTAGCGGCTTGGCTTTCTACAGTCCACGATGTTGTGTATTTCATATGTGTATTTATTCATCAAACAAGGTTCTTATGACCCTAGTTTGTTCGGGATACTGTAATAACCATAAACTGGCAAACTGTGCCTGACTGAACAACATCCACCAATCTGTTACTATAGAATAATCATATTGAAAGTCTGTAACATGACTTCTAGGCCAAAAAGTTACCACACGCGGTGTCCACTGCTCCAATAGCAGCCGTTGACTGTCCACAAAAGGTTCTAGATATACCAGTAGCATACTAGAAGTATTTACACCCAAACTGGCCATTTAGGCCCGATGTCTTTAGAGCGCGAAGCGCCAAGCGGTAGCGCAGAAAATTTGCAGAGAATTTTTGATATGAGTTATCAGAGTAGTTAATGCTTGCCCAGCGATCCTAGATCTACTGTGCTTAACTGTAGAGAGTGGGAATCTTTACTTGTTGGACCTGAATATGCGATACAGTGCATAGGCTACTAGAACAGCAAACACCGTGATAACTGTGATCTCTGTATGAGTAAGTTCTGGTAGTGGTTCAGCCTGTACACGCTCTGCTCTGGGCGTGACAGGCTGTGAGGCTAGATACTGTTCGCGGGCTTTGTTATCCATACTGTTATTTACTATACTGCGCCTCTAAGTATGCTCATAGTGATCTCTTGATCTGCTATACGGTAGACATTGTAGCACTCTCTGCGTATCTTCTTTTGGCTGGGTTTTGATCTGCGATTACCAGCTGATGAATTGAGTGGCTGTAACTGCACTTGATTTGAGTTTTCATATACTTGTATGACTCTAGCCAGTATGATTCTATTGTGTTCGGTTACTAGGCAATGATCTCCAGGTGACAATTCAGCACCTGCTATATCACGATGTTGTAGAGTGTAGTTCATGGTGTGTTACTGTAGAAAAAAGGTTATTAAGGGGTAAAAAATTGGCTGCGTAAAAAATTAGGGTGGAGTACTTATCGTTTTGAGGTGGTGATTTGCTACCATACTGTTGTTATTATACAACACTACGTGTATATACCATCCACCCCCCACCATAGACCCACCCACCGGTCATTGGTGTCTCGGTCTCGGCTTCCTGGGACAGTCGGGGTCGGTCTGAGGTCGGCAAGGTTGATGATCCCAATTAGGTATGACATCGATCAGACTGTGTCCCGGCTTAGGGTCCCAGGGCGCATCCCTGCTGTCCCTAGTAGCGCATCCCCCCACGCTGCTAGCGGCTAGCAATACGCTGCAACAAAGCAGTAATGTCTTCATGTATGTCCTCTACAGTATCTAGCTGTGCTGCTGTCAGCAGCTGGCGTAACACAACTGCACGGCTCTTGTATGCGGGCGGCATAGCATTAACCATACGCTCTACATCCTCTATGCTATCACAGTTCCATAACAGGTTACAGATCTGTACATCCTTGGCGCTAAGTCCTTCTAGCTTGATCATTGTGAAGTAGCCTCGTTAGCATAGCTGGCGCCTACAGCCATAAGCGCAATGCCTATGAGTGCAAATGTGCCTAAGTAAAGGCCATCGTATGTGGCCAAGTCCGGGCATACTTCAACGCCGCCCATAGTGCCTAACAGTAATACAAGTCCTGAGAACAAGCAGAACAGGGCCTTTTGATGTAGTGTCATAGCGTTTCCTTAGTGTGTTTGTATGTGTTAATTATACAGTCATTTGGCAATACGCACAAGCAGGCCCTGTGGCGTTTGAGCCACAGTGTAGCCATTGCTTTCAAACAACTCAACAACCTCTCGTGCCATACGATCTTTAGCACGGGCGCCTTCTGCTTTGACTGCTATGAACTTCTTGCGATAGTTAATGTAGAGATTCTTGTAACTGAATGCTGAGTCTAAGAGATCTCTCACAGTGAGTGCTTGACGCACCTGTTCTTGTGTGTAGTGACTCTTGTTGTTTGAGTTCTGTCTTTGTGCATCCATTGCGGCAGCACGTGCGTATCCGCCTGCTTCTTTAGTGTCTAGTTCTAGCATGTCAGCTCCTTTGTGTGTATGTGTCAATTATACTGCCAAAAAGCCTCGGTGTCAACCCCTGCGAAGCGCCCAGGCGTGTTGCAGGGTCTAGTGGCAAGGGTTGGCACTTTGGCAATTCTTTAGATCCAGCTGTCTACCATCATAACGGGCTTCTTGAGCACACGCTTGACAAAGTCCTCAGGCTCATCGTCAGCTCGCACTAACACAAAGCCCATGCTCTCTACCAAGTCCACTTCGCATACCTGCAGATCCAGAGCGGCTGCTTCAAAGGCAATGTTCATCTTTGTGAGCGCATACTTGACACCTGCTTGGAAGGCCTCATACTCGCCTGAGCCTGTGTCTTCAAAGTCAAACTCTGTTTCCATAATGTGGGCGAACTCTTGTCCGTCTGCCACTATGAACTTGTTTATCTTCTTCCAGTTGCTTTGCTTCTCGCTGTCAAAGTGGTCACAGCACTCGTTAATGTCAAACGAGGCAAAGTTGTCATAATTGATATTGGCCATGTCGCGCTCCCTTTTGTGTTACTATGTGTCTATTATACAACTAATTTGGCTAGTTGTCAACCTAGTTATAGACAGTTAAGAAAGAACTAAAGGAACTCCGACTACACGCCAGCACCGTCTGCTGGATCGCCTGCCTTCGTCATTACTGCCTACATTATCCGCCAGCTTCTCCTTGCGGATTGCCTTCATGACCTAGACTTGACCAACACCCGTCGGTGTTGCAATCATCCCAGAGCCCTAACGGTGTAGGTAACCTCTAACTCTTTCCTAACTGTCTATGTGTGTATTATAACACCGTTTTGCCAAACTGTCAACCAATTTGTTAAAGACCCTATTAAGTGTAGGACTTCTTGTCCCCAAACAATTCGTTGTTGGTGTAGCCTGCGGTATAGGCAGTGATCTCGTGTGCGGTCATATTGACCAGCTCAATCTTGGCTGTGTTGTAGCTGTCACCTACAAAGTAGTGTGGATTGTATTCACGACCGTAGTATGAGTCTGCGGCGCCGCGATCATAAGGGCCGCCGTGGCGTTCATCGTAGTAACCAGCGATTGTGCGTTCTGCTATCATTTCATGCTCCTTTTGTGTCTGTATGTATCAATTATAACACCAAAATAAAGCCCTGTCAACCACTAGGGTCTTTATGCCCTAACAACCTCTACACCATCTATCACTGTGGTCGTAGCTTCAAATCGCTGTAGGAGTGCTTCAGGCAGTTGGATCACATCGTGCTTCATCTTGGCCTGGTCCTTGCGGCCACGAGCCAACCATGCTTCACGCTCGGCCAACAAGTGAGCCTGTATCTGTAGGCAGTTCTCAGCGCCAGCAATGTCGTAGATTCGGATAAGGGAAAGCGTGGCTTTGTCCCGTGTAACAAGGATATACCGATTGTATTCGATATTGCCCATAGCGTGGAATTGGAACCCTGCTAGGCCATAGACTCCGCTCCGCTTCTTGCGTTCGATGCGACTGGCCTTCATCTCAATGTCCACATCCAGGCTCTTGGCATCTTCACCGTTACGGGCGAAGTTGATATTATAGTCTGGATCGTATTGGCGCACGATCTCGTAGATGCTGAGCGCACTCAGTGTATCGTTGTCCAGGACATCAATGTTGGTGAGTGCATAGGCTTCCTGTCGTAGCTCAAAGATCTTGCGACGGTATTCGTCTAGTTGTGCGAGCACTTCTGGTTTAAGGTATTTGGCCATCTTGGTCCTTAGCTGGCGTTGCGGAAGAAGTCCGCGGGCATTTCAAAGTAGCCAGTCCACAGCAGACCAAAGATGTATATGGCAAGCAGGACACCGTTGACGATGACCAAGTTCCACTCACGGATGCGGATGCTCCAGATTAGATACAGAGCTGCACCTAGGTTCAGGAAGTAGATGTTCAAGGGATCGATACGCAGGCTTGTGAAAGCTGCCCCAAGGACCACTGCCAAGCAGCCTGTCCATTTAAGAATGTTGTTTAATGTGTTCATGTGTTAATTATACGGCCATTTCGCCAATCTGTCAACCAAAGACCCTTGCGGGTCTCGGGTCTTTATATGTTGTGTTTTGCTTGCAGATGAGCAATCTCTGCTTGCATTTTAGCAATTTTTTCTTTTTCTAGCTTTGCAATAAACTTTGCTTTTTTAATTTCTATGTCTTTGCGGAACTTTGCACTTGTTACATTTAACATGTAAGAAGTTTGTCCGTAGCTTTGCAAAGTGTTTTGTGTGCAGTACACTTTGGCACGAGCGGCTGACATTGCGTATGCGTTAACTGTGTTTGCGTATTGTCCCATTTTGTGCTCCTTAAAAACTTATTATAGCACACTAGATCCAAAATGTCAATGTGCTGTAAAAAGCCCCTAAGGGCCGTAGGGTTAACTGCAACAAAACATATTTTTAGCAATTAACTTATTATCTTCAATATACTTTAATACAGCGTAAAAATGCTCTCTGGGACAAGTGTCCTGTCGCATAATATTATCGTGTAATACACTCGCATCTAGTGTATTATTAAACTGACATAATGCATTAACATTATGTGCAATGTCGTCTGCATACATTTTGTACATATTAAAATCATTTTCATCATCAATATATGCTACAGTACTAATGAGGGGCAGCATTAACTTATTAATTGCTACGGCATGTGTATTGCTTAATTTACGCATTGTGTGCTCCTTGTTAAAAAACAATTATAGCACACTTGCATCCAAAATGCAAGTGTGCTATATAATAACCCTTACGCCGCCAGTGCTTTTACACGCACATACACAACTCCGCCTTCCCTGCCGTATACTTTGCTTTTTGTAACTTTTACAACATTTGCAAAGCCTGCTAAAAATACAGCGTCTGCTACACGCTTCTGCAATGCTTGCATATACGCTGTGTCTGCACTAAAACTAACAGCACACGCAAGTCTGCGCATTTTGTCGTCTGCACACTTGTCCGTGTAAATTTTTCCTGCATTAATTGCACTGCGCAAAATTGTGCGCATTTGTAATGTGTTTGCTAACATGTCCGCTCCTTTGTTGCTAAGTGTACATTATAGCACACTTGCATCCAAAATGCAAGTAGTGTGCTAATAACCCTACAGTTTAGTCAACATAGTAGTCAACTGCCTCTGTCAGCGTGTTAAGCGCCCCAGTCACTTCTGTAAAGCACTCCATCTCTGCCAGTTGCTCGCCGTCTAGTGTTGCCTCTAACAACATCTCTTCTACTTCCGCTAGCTTTGCAAGTATTGCGTCTCTCATTGTGCTTCCTTTGTTGCTAAGTGTTAATTATAGCACACGCTGTCCAAAATGTCAAGTGTGTGCTGTAGTGTTACTCCATGCTCGCGTAGCCGTCGTCTTGCATTCCCTGCTCTGTAAAAAACACCTGTGTCCCTAACAGTGTGCTAATCGCATCTGCAAAGCCGCTGTCTGTGTACAAGCGCCAGCTTCCCTCGTACTCCGCATCGCCGTCAACATTATAGCACACTGTAATGTGTATGCTACTGTCGCCGTCCTCGTCAAAGTTCTCGTGTATGTTTATGCTTGTAACTGTAACTGCCTCAATCTCGCAGTCCCATATACTGTCGCCCGCAAGTTGCACTTCAACGTTACAGTCGTATGTTGTGCTAATGCTGTCTTCGCTAGTGTCTGTGTGTGCAAAAGTTAATTTGTCACTAACATTAAATGTCGTTGCTTGCATAGTTTACTTTCTGTTAAAAATGTATTATAGCACACACTTGTCCAAAATGCAAATGTGTGCTGTAAAGACCCTACAGTTTACTCTACAAATACAATTTGTGTTGTACGCAAACTTTGTTGCGCATTAGCCACAGTGCGTTGCACTTCGTTTTGCAAATCTTCTGCAAGTAAGTCCCCACTAACATAGTTGCATTTTGCTTGTACAGGAAACTTATATTTGTAGTTAGTGCCTACTAACTCTTTGTGCACGTTAAATGCAATTTGCACTTTGTATGCGTTAATTTTTTTGTTGTAAACTAGCTTTGCGTATGCTATGCACTGTGTAAACATTTTAGCTCCTTTTGTGTGTATGTGTTTATTATAACGCACAACATCCAAAATGTCAACCAAAATGCAAGAGACCCTTTAGCTAGTAGGGTTTTCCTTGATTAGCTTGGCGCCATCAGCTTCTGATATCACCAGTGTGACATTGGCCACCTTTTGGCTGATCATTGCGATCAACTCTTCTCTGGTCTTGCCCTGTGCCAGGAACAGGTCTGTGTCTTTGCGATAGGCAAACATAAATTCACCGTGTTGTTCCACCTTGATCTCAAGTTTGGGGAACTCTTCAGTGACACCTTCTTCTATGTTGATCTCCTTCTGGAGGTCCTTCATGACTGCTTCCAGCTTCTCGGGGGTGACGCCAGCCCTACGAAAGATATCAGGGATCAAGGCCTTGTGCAAGGCATCAGCAACTCGATAGCCCACAATCCCACCCAGTATGCAGCCTAACACAAAGGCCAGTAGATCAAATTCCATTATCGTTTCCTTTTGCGAGAGACTTGAAACTCTCGATCAATGTAGTACTGGATCAGGCTGCGTTGCATCAGCGTGACCAAGTCACCGTTGTCTTCCGGCACTATGAATCGTACAGGGCAGGTGCCCCAG
>Ga0209191_1000740_pt1 | contig 23850 bp, 23 predicted proteins | sample S_130626_EF_Meta_FD_187320 | JGI IMG/M metagenome (GOLD analysis project Ga0209191, IMG submission 187320) | Freshwater microbial communities from Lake Simoncouche, Canada to study carbon cycling - S_130626_EF_MetaG (SPAdes) (version 2) | ecosystem: Environmental > Aquatic > Freshwater > Lake ...
CAGTTCGAGGCAGTTGCGACTTCTTTGGATCAAATATCTCCGATGGCGCTTTCTCAACTCTTAAATCTTCTAACAATCTTGTAATCGCACTCATTACAAAAGCTGTTGCCTCTTCCAGCGCAACCGGATCCTCAGCTCTGCCATACCATTTGGAAAAATCAAGTGGCTTACCAGCTACAACAGTTACCTTAGTTCGTGGAAATAATTTTGGTTTCTTACTATAAGCCGGCAAAATCTTTTGCGCACCCCACTGCGCACATGGGATTACCGGAACCTGTGTCAGGATTGCAAGACGAGCAATTCCCGTCTTTGCCTTCATTGGCCAGTAATTCTCATCCCTAGTCAGGGTTCCTTCTGGATAAACGCCAAGTAAGTGGCCTGCCTTCAAAAAAGCAATTGCATGTTGCAAAGATTGAGAGGCAGAGCTGGTCTCACGCTCTACTGGAATCTGGCCAGCACCAAGAAGTACTCTGCCAATAAAAGGTAATCTAAAAAGTGAGGCTTTGCCTAAATACCTAGGCGCCCTGCCATTGTTATATAAAAAATGAGTAAATAAAAGTGGATCTACATATGAGATGTGATTACAAACGGCAATTGCTGCCCCGCTTTTTGGAATATTTTCCACCCCACGCCAATCCCGCTTGGCTATTAAATTTAAAAGTGGGCGGATTAAATTTGCACCAAACCGGAACCAACTTGTTGCGCCTAATGGTTTACCCGATGGTGGGGCATAGGAAATCTTTAGATCGGTAGACACCGCGTAATTCTACGACTATTCATCATCTTGGCTATAAATGAGCGTAAAAAAGCGGGATCTCACGCATGAGATCCCGCTAATTAACAACTTTTTTTACTTACGACGCTTTGCCTTCTTCGCTTTCTTAGCAGGTTTACGTGAAACCTTCTTTGCCTTGCCAGCTTTCTTAACAGCCTTTGCAGGTGCTGCCTTTGCTGGTGGTGTTGGTGCTGCGCCTAACTTGCGTGCGCCAGAGATAACCTCTTTCAATCCCTTTGCAGGTAGAAAGCGAACCTTCTTGCTGGCTTTAATTTGAATTGATTCACCGGTAAATGGATTACGTCCCTTACGTGCTGGACGGTCTACCTTCTTAAACTTACCGAAATCATTAATCATTACATCATCACCCTTTGAGATGTTGCGAATAATCGCATCAAAAACAACCTCAACGGCGCGTGCAGCTTCTTTCTTACTATCACCAAATTGTGGTGCTAGATAAGCGATGAACTGGGCCTTGTTCATTTAATCCCCTTATTTACGCGTAAACATTAAGCGTTTGCTTAACTAGGGTTAATCTATGGGGTGATTAGAAATACTTTGATTAATTAATTCGGTGTGTCGCAAGCAAATTCTTAATATAAATCAAGGGTTTTAGCGCAAAAAAGATAACTCTAAATAATTACTTTAGAGTTTTAACTTAGCGAATAGGTAGTGTTTTAGGCTTAAAACTCGCTCTTTTTTCTTCAAACTTTGTAACCTGATCAATTTTAGTAAATGTAAGGCCAATATCATCTAGCCCTTCCATAAGGCGCCAGCGGGTGTAATCATCAATTGCAAAGTTAAGAGTTGTCCCCTGGTATGAAACAGTTTTACTCTCTAAATCAACTGTTATCTGTGTCTCTGGCTTGCTTTCAATTACCTGCCAGATCTTTTCAATCTCATCTTGGCTTAAAATCACCGTTAATAAGCCCATCTTTTGTGAATTACCACGGAAGATATCTGCAAAGCGGCTAGATAAGACAACTTTGAATCCGTAATTTTGAAGTGCCCAAACTGCATGCTCTCGGGATGAGCCAGTTCCAAAATCTGGGCCAGCAACTAGCACAGTTGCATTTTTGTATTGAGGTTGATTTAACACAAAGGTTGGATCATTGCGCCAAGCAGCAAAAAGGCCATCCTCAAAGCCGCTCTTTGTTATTCGCTTTAGGTAAACCGCTGGAATAATCTGATCGGTATCAACATTGCTGCGACGAAGTGGCAATGCGCTGCCTGTATGTTTTATGAATTTTTCCATGTTACAAATCCGCCGGTGAGGCTAAGGTGCCCTTTAAAGCAGTCGCAGCAGCCACTAATGGGCTCACCAGGTGGGTCCGACCGCCCTTTCCTTGTCTTCCTTCAAAGTTTCTATTACTAGTTGATGCTGCCCGCTCGCCTGGTTTTAATTGATCTGGATTCATTCCCAAACACATTGAACAACCAGCACTTCGCCACTCAGCTCCAGCATCAATAAATACTTTATCTAGCCCTTCAGATTCTGCTTGCAGACGCACTCTGGCTGAGCCAGGAACAACTAATAACCGAAGTGATTGGGCAATCTTTTTCCCTTTAATAACCTCAGCCGCTGATCGTAAGTCTTCAATTCGGCCATTTGTGCAAGAGCCTAAAAAGACAGTATCTACCTTGATTGATTTAAGTGGAGTTCCAGGTTTTAAATCCATGTATTCAAGCGCACGTTCAGCGGCTCCGCGATCTTCAGCATTACTAAAATCAGCTGGGTTTGGCACAGATGCACTAAGCGGAAGTCCTTGTCCTGGGTTGGTCCCCCAAGTTACAAATGGTGCTAAATCATCAGCATTTAAATTGATCTCTTTATCAAACTTAGCATCAGAATCTGTTGTCAAAGTTTTCCAATAGGTAAGGGCAGCATCCCAATCAGCACCATCAGGTGCATGGGGCTTACTCTTTACATAATCAAAAGTAGTTTGATCTGGCGCAATTAATCCAGCTCTTGCACCAGCTTCAATTGACATGTTACAGATTGTCATTCGAGCCTCCATTGAGAGAGCTCTGATTGCACTACCACGGTACTCAAGAATGTAACCCTGACCGCCGCCGGTACCAATCTTTGCAATAACTGCCAAGATAATATCTTTACTGGTAACGCCAGCTTTCAAAGTGCCCTCAACATTTATCGCCATTGTTTTAGGGCGAATTAATGGCAAGGTTTGAGTGGCAAGTACATGCTCAACCTCACTTGTACCAATTCCAAATGCAAGCGCACCGAATGCTCCGTGAGTTGAGGTATGAGAATCACCGCAAACAATTGTCATACCGGGCTGAGTAATTCCAAGTTGTGGCCCAACCACATGCACAATTCCCTGCTCTACATCTCCTAGTGAATGAAGCCGGACACCAAACTCCTCACAATTTTTCCGCAAAGTGTCTACCTGTAACTTTGAAACTGGATCAGCAATTGGTTTATCAATATTAAGAGTTGGCACATTATGGTCTTCAGTTGCAATTGTTAAGTCTGGGCGGCGAACTTTACGATCTGCAAGGCGTAAACCATCAAATGCTTGTGGGCTAGTCACTTCATGAATTAAGTGAAGATCTATATAAAGTAAATCTGGTTCACCAGCGGTAGAGCTAACTACATGCTCTGACCAAATCTTTTCCGCTAATGTCTTTCCCATTTACTTTACAACTCCTTGTTAAATTTCCGTCTCGGATTTGCTTCTCAATAGTTGAGATGGCATTATCAGAGTATGGACAGAAAGAATAGCGGAGTTGGTGTATTAGACAAAGCCGTAAAAATTCTATCTGCCTTAGAGGCCGGACCTCAATCATTAAGTGATCTTGTATCCACCACGGGAATTGCTCGCCCAACCGCGCACCGGTTAGCGGTGGCGCTTGAGCACCACAGATTAGTAAGTAGAGATTTTTCGGGCCGATTTGTTCTTGGCTCCCGCTCTTCTGAGTTAGCAGCCGCAGCTGGTGAAGATAAATTACTTGCTATCGCAGTACCTGCACTTACTGCATTACGCGATGCAACAAGTGAGAGTGCTCAGTTATACCGCCGCCAAGGTGATTTAAGAATTTGTGTTGCAACCGCAGAAAGATTGACAGGATTACGGGATTCAGTTCCAGTTGGAACTGCGTTAACAATGCAAGCTGGCTCGGCTGCACAAATACTTCTTGCCTGGGAGGAGCCAGAAAAACTCCACCGTGGCTTAACAAATGCAAAATTTACCGCAGCAAACCTTTCTGCTGTCCGGCGCCGTGGTTGGGCACAATCAGTTGGTGAGCGAGAAGCAGGAGTTGCATCAGTTTCCGCACCAGTTCGTGGACCAAATAATAAAGTTATTGCAGCAGTAAGTATTAGTGGGCCGATTGAAAGATTAAGTAGACAACCTGGACGAATTCACGCAGCTGCTGTTGTTGCAACTGCAGCTAGATTAAGTGACTACTTACTTAAAAACAGTAAGTAAATAAAGTAGCTCCGAGGGGATTCGAACCCCCGTAGCTGGCTTGAGAAGCCAGAGTCCTAGGCCACTAGACGACGGAGCCGTACGGTAAAACATTAAATAAATCGCTGGGGTACCAGGACTCGAACCTAGACAAGCTGAACCAGAATCAGCTGGGCTGCCAATTACCCCATACCCCAATATTTAATTTTAAAGCAGGGATAAGAATACCCTGCGCCACAAATTATTTGGAAATTGCCGCCTTTATTCGCAAGATTGAACGCTCTTTTCCTAGTAACTCCAATGACTCAAATAATGGTGGTGAAATATGTGATCCCGTTACCGCAATTCGCAAAGAACTAAAGGCAATTCTTGGCTTAAGTCCCATTTCATCAATTAAAGCAGTTCTTAGCACTCCTTCAATACTTGTGTGATCCCATGAAGATAGTGATTCAATTTTGGTTAAAGCAACCTTTAAAACCGCTTGAGATGAGTCATCTGAGAGCTTTGGAAGCTCTTCAGAATCGATTTTAAAATCTTTTACAAATAAGAAGTTAAGCATTTGAGGTATTTCCGATAATTTTACAATTCGCTCCTGAATAATAGGAAGTGCTGACTTAACAACTGCAATTTCCTCTGAGCTGCCAGAAATAACCTTTGAGTTAAGCAGAAAAGGCAATGACCACTCTAAGAATTTATCTAGAGTAAGAGCTCTAATTTTGTCACCATTAATTGCCTCTAGTTTTTTCATATCAAATCTAGCTGGGCTGCTATTTACTCGCTCGACCGTAAATAATGAAACTAGCTCATCCATCGTAATATTTTCCTTGTCATCTCCTGGTGACCAACCAAGTAATGCAAGATAATTACAAATTGCCTCCGGTAAATAACCTTGCTCGCGATACCAAGCAATGGAAACCTCACCATTTCGCTTTGAAAGCTTTGTATTATCTTGTCCCATCACAAATGGTAAATGTGCAAATAATGGATATTGCTCTGGTGTAACACCCATTGCTTGATAAACCCTAATTTGTCTTGGGGTAGATGAAAGTAAATCCTCACCTCTTAATATATGAGTAATCTTCATTAAAACATCATCTACAGCAACGGCTAATGTGTAAAGTGGCGAACCATCTGCACGGGCTAATACAAAATCTGGTACAAACTCATGATCAAACTTAACTTCACCTCGAATTTGATCAACAAAAACAGTCTCTCCTTGTGGCATTCGCATTCTTACAACTGGTTTTCTTCCAGCCGACTTGTATTCATCAATTTGAGTATTTGAAAGATCACGGCACTTTCCGTCGTAACCAGGTGCCTTGTTGTTTTTCATTTGAATTTGTCGGCGCCCTTCAAGCTCTTCAGAACTGCAATAACAATGGTAAGCATCGCCTTGATCTAAGAATTTTTGTGCCCACTCAGCATAAATCTCTAATCTTTGAGATTGTAGGTAAGGTCCAAACTCACCACCAACTTCAGGGCCCTCATCCCAATTAAGTCCGAGCCATTTTAAGGTATCAATCGCAGCTTGAATATATTGATCTGTAACTCGCTCTGTATCTGTATCTTCAATTCTAAAGATTAATTTTCCACCAGTGTGACGGGCATATGCCCAATCAAAAAGAGCGGTACGAATGTTTCCAACATGTAGGTCACCAGTTGGTGAAGGTGCAAACCGGACTCTGACTTGTGATTTATTGGACACGAGCAGAAACCTTATTAGTAAGTGTGCCTAAACCTTCAATTGCAACCGATATTGAAGCTCCAGCCGGCATCGGACCAATTCCAGCGGGCGTACCAGTCAAAATAACATCACCAGGCAAGAGTGTCATCACATTTGTTACAAACTCAATAATTTGTGGGATTTTAAAGATCATTTCAGACAAGACCGAAGACTGTTTAACCTCACCATTTAATGTAGCGGTGATTTTTTGGTCCTTTGGTACGAACTCAGTTTCAATCCATGGTCCAAGCGGACAGAAAGTATCAAAACCCTTGGCACGACTCCACTGCCCATCCTTTTTTTGTAAATCTCTGGCCGTAACATCATTAGCTAATGTGTAGCCATAAATAACATCTTTTGCCTTTGCAGCCGGAACCTCTTTACATATTCGGCCAATCACAATCGCTAGTTCAGCCTCATGATCAACTCGTTCACTCATACTTGGCCAAATAATCGTTTCATTTGGCCCTATTACAGATGTATTAGGTTTAATAAAGATTATTGGTTCAGTAGGAACAACTGAATCCATTTCTGCTGCATGGTCAGCGTAGTTTTTACCTATACAGACCACTTTGCTTCGCGGAATAACTGGTGCCAGCAACTTGACTTCACTTAATTTTAAACTCTTATCCTGCGGCACAATTCCAGAATAAATCGGGTCACCGCGCAACACCAGGATTGAGTCCTGATCATTTAAAACACCAAATAATGGATCAGTTCCAACTCCCAGCTCGGCAGGTGCAGAAAATCTAACGATGCGCATTAGAGCATCTTACAACTGTTAACTGATTTTTTAGTTTCAACAGATTGATCCAAATTCTGCTTATTTGAAGGGCGGCAGGTTAAATTTAGAGTGAACTCCGCCATTGCTTAAGAAATTCCTCTTGTAATCCAAACATCTGTTTTTCATCATCTAACTCTTCATGGTCAAAACCAAGTAAATGAAGTACGCCATGAACGGTAAGGAGTTGAAGTTCATCCCCCAATGATTGCTTTCCATTTTTTTCAGCAAATGCCGGGCACAAGACAATATCCCCAATCACACCCGGTCCATTAGAAGCTGAATTGGGTTTCATTTCATCCATTGGAAATGAGAGCACGTCGGTAGGTCCAGGTAAATCCATCCATTTAATATGAAGTTGAGTAATTTCTTCCTCATCAACTAATCTAATACTTAGCTCTGAATCTGGATGAATTCCTAATTTACCAAGAGTAAAGTTAGCAAGAGATTTAATTCCAACCTCATCGCACTTATATGTTGAATCATTTATTAACTCTATTTTCATGATCTACTGCCCAATGTTATTGAGTTAATTAACGATCACCCTTCCCGCTTCTAATCGGAAAGGTAGATTTTGAAATATTCTCATCCCAACTTCCATAAGCGGTAACAATGTCACCAACTAAACGATTTCGAACAACATCCTCGGCAGTTAAATGCATAAATGAAATATCATCGACATCTTTTAAAATGTCCTGAACTATTCTTAGCCCTGATTGTGAATTATTTGGAAGATCAACCTGTGTCACATCGCCAGTAACTACCATTTTGGAACCAAAACCAAGACGGGTTAAAAACATTTTCATCTGCTCACCGGTTGTATTTTGAGCCTCATCTAAAATAATAAATGCATCATTAAGAGTACGGCCACGCATATATGCAAGAGGTGCAACCTCAATTACACCTGAGTTCATAAGTCTAGGTATTGCATCTTGATCAATCATGTCGTGAAGAGCATCAAATAATGGGCGAAGATACGGATCAATTTTTTCATGAAGAGTTCCTGGTAAAAATCCTAATCGCTCACCTGCTTCAACAGCAGGGCGGGTTAAAATAATTCGATTAACTTGTTTTGCCTGCAATGATTGAATTGCCTTTGCCATCGCAAGGTAGGTTTTTCCAGAGCCAGCTGGACCTATTCCAAAAGTAATTGTGTTGGCATCAATTGCATCCACATACTTCTTTTGATTTGCAGTTTTTGGACGGATAGTTTTACCACGGTTACTTAAAATATTTAGTGAGAGAACCTCAGCTGGATGTTCGGCTGGATATTGCTTAATCATTCCAATTGATCTACGAACCATGTCCACTGTCAGACTCTGGCCACTACGCAAAATAGCAATTAATTCATCTATTAAATCTACAAATTTTTTGGCTTCCTCAATCTCACCTTTTACATATATTTCATTTCCGCGAACCGTAATTGAGAGCTGTGGGAATTGATTTTCTAGAATTCTAAGATGAGAGTCACTCGGACCAACAAGTGTGACCATAGGAAATGCGGCCGGTACTTTAATAACGATTGGATCCATTACGAGAACTCTATATTTAACCAGGCGGCCAGGCGAATGCCCTGCCGGCTAGCAGATGAAGGTGAGCGTGGAAGACTGACTGACCCGCACCGGCGCCGGTATTAATGTTCAACCGATAACTTTCAAGGCCATATTCACTCGCTATATCTGCAGCTGCCTTAAACAATTCGGAAGTCAATTTTGAATCAGCAATAGAGACTTCTCCAATATTTTCGAAATGTTTGTTTGGAATTATTAAAACATGAGTCGGGGCTTGAGGGGTTATATCGTTAAAAGCAGTAATTAATTCTGTCTTTTTGATTATTGTGGCAGGAATATCACCACTAACTATTTTACAAAATAAACAATCCATATCTACCAACGCCCTAACTTAGTTTGAACTGCTGCTAGTGCTGCAAACCCTGCATGAGCAGAACGTAGCACTGGCTCCCCTAACTTAATTATATTGGAGGTGCCCCCATTAAACATTTGTAGTTCCTCTTCAGTAATCCCACCCTCTGGACCAATAACTAAGTAAATGATCGCTACATCTTTAGGTATGTTCAATTCTGAAAATTTAGTTTCGGCATCTTCATGAAAGATGAGCGAATAAGGGGAAGAACTTAATATTTCAGCTAATTGCTTTGAGTCAACTGAATTACTTAATTTAGGAATTACAACTCTTCGTGCCTGTTTACAAGATTCTTTAATTGTTGATTCCCATTTTTCAGCAGAATCTGGCTGCCATTTACTAATTGATCGATCTGATTGCCATGGAATAATGCGATCAACTCCAGCAACAGTGATCAGGTCTAACATTTCTTTATTTCTGTCAGATTTTGTAATTGCTTGCACTATAACTAACTCTGGTTTAATTGATTTTTTCTCTCCATGTTCCAAAACCTTTATCAGCAAAGATTTCTTTCCTACTTCTTCAATTGGCCCAGAGACCCAGCTACCGGCGCCATCAGAAACCATAATCTCTTCACCCACTTTTACTCTTAATACCTTAATCGCATGATGGGCATCATCTTTATCTAAGAGTTGAGAGCTTCCACCACTTAACTTGTCAACAAAAAATAGGGAAAGCACTACCGGAAGGCATTTCTAACTTTACTAAAAAATCCTTCATCTTCATTTGTATGGATTATTACCTTGCTGGGTTGCTCATTTCTAAGTTGAGCAAACTTCTTTAGTAACTCACTCTGATCTTTGTTTAATTTACTTGGAGTTATAACATCAACATGGACTATTAAATCTCCCCGACCAGATCCTCGTAATTTTGTTACACCAAGGCCTTTTAATACAACCGTAGATCCACTCTGTAATCCTTCAGAAATTTGTACGCTTTGCATGCCATCTAAAGTTTGAATTTCTACCTTTGCGCCTAGCGCAGCAGAAGTCATTGGAATTCCAATTGAAATATGAAGGTTATTTCCATCTCGAACTAAAAATTCATGTGGGATTTCTACAATCTCTACATATAAATCACCAGCCGCTCCACCACCTGGCCCAACTTCACCTTGCCCGCTGAGCTGAATGCGATTACCAGTTTCAACACCAGCTGGAATTTTAATTGGAATACTTTTACGTGATCGAACTCTGCCATCGCCTGCACACTCTCCACAGGGATCAGAAATTATTGAACCAAATCCTTGGCAACTAGCACATGGCCTGCTAGTCATTACTTGTCCCAAAATAGATCTTGCTACTTGCTGTGTTTCACCTCTGCCCTTACAAATATCACAGGTTCTAGGTCGTGAATTATTAGCACAGCCACTTCCGCCACACTTGCTACATGCAACAGCAGTTTCAACATTTAACTCACGATCACACCCAAAGGTTGCTTCACTTAAATTAACCTCTACTTTTATCAATGCATCTTGACCAGGACGATTTCTTGGACGAGGTCCGCGTTGCTGTCCGCCACCAAAAAAAGCATCCATAATGTCGCCAAAGCCAAAACCTGCATTTGAAAACCCTCCACCGAAACCATTTCCACCAATGTCGTAATTTTGTCGCTTATCTGGATCACTTAATATTTCATAGGCTGCGGTGATCTCTTTAAATTTGTCAGAGATCTTTGGATCTGGATTTACATCAGGATGATAGTTTCTAGCTAATTTTCGGTATGCCTTTTTAATTTCATCAAAACTTGCATCTCGACCTACGCCGAGTGTTTCATATAAATCAGCCATCTTCTATTTATTCTCCGTTAAAAATCGACCAACATAATTGGCAACTGCGTTAACAGCTGTAATTGATGAAGCGTAATCCATGCGAGTTGGTCCTAATATTCCAAGTGCGCCGATATTTGCATACCCAACCGTGACTAAACTGGTACTTCGTAAACTTTTTTCGCTTTGCTCATCACCAATTTGAACTCTTACTGAAGAGTCTGTGCCAGATAACAATCTAAGCAAAACCACCTGCTCCTCTAGTGCCTCAAGGATCGGGTGAATACTGCCTGACAAATCTTGATTAGAGCGAGCAAGGTTTGATCTTCCAGCCAAAACTACTTTTTCCTCTGGTTGTTCAACTGCCATTTCAATCAAAGTAGTAATTATTACAACGACATTAGATTTATCATTTCCACGATAATTTCTAGATAATCCTTCTAAGTTACTTGCAACACTAGATAGGGATTGAGTTGCGATAGATAGGTTAACCTTTTTATGTAAATCAGATAGCGCTGCTTCAGTTATTTCAAAAGGTAACTCGACCATTCTTTGCTCAACTCGGCCAGTATCTGTAATTAGAACAATCATTACTCTTGTTGTATTTAATAGCACTAACTCGATATGACGAACTTTGGCTTTGATAAGAGATGGGTATTGAACAACTGCTACCTGCTTTGTAACTTGAGCAAGCAGGCGAACTGTTCTTGAAATTACGTCATCTAAATCAGTTGCACCATCTAAGAAGTTTTCAATTGCTTTACGTTCTGCAGTAGACAAGGGTTTAATCTCAGCAAGCTGATCAACAAAAACACGATAACCTTTATTTGTTGGAATTCGACCAGCACTTGTGTGAGGTTGAGTAATTAATCCAGCATCTTCTAGCACAGCCATTTCATTACGAATAGTTGCAGGTGAAACACCTAATCCAGATCGCTGAGCTAAAGTTTTAGAGCCAACTGGCTCTTCACTGGCAACATACTCATCAACTATTGCCTTTAGGATTTCTAGCTGTCTGCCAGCGACCTTATTACTCATAAGCCAACGCTACTACAAGAGGATTTCACGGACGATTCGATCTGCAATAAGCCGTCCATCCAAGGTTAAGGTTGCTCTGCCATTATTCCAATCACCTTTATCTAGGTGTCCACTTTCAACATACCCAGATAAATCTAAAATTTGTTGTTCATTTAAAGTACTTTTCTCAACTCCACTTGGTAACCGGATAGAGAGCATTAAACGTTCGCTCTCTATTTGTAATTCTTCAAGCTCTTCTGAGCCGGCAACTGGTGATTCATTGGCTTCAATTTTCTGCTTATAAAGGTTTGGGTGTTTTACATTCCAAAAACGTTTTCCATTTAAATGAGAGTGGGCGCCAGGACCTGCTCCCCACCAATTCTTTCCAAGCCAGTAGGCAAGGTTATGTTTACTTTCAGAATTAACCTTTGACCAATTACTTAACTCATACCAATTAAAGCCAAACTTTGTAAATGCATCGTCTGCCATTAAATACTTCTCTGCAGTTAAATCATCATCGACTTGGTCAACTTCATCCCGCTTTATTTGTGCTGCCAGCTTTGTGCCCTCTTCAATGATTAGTGCATACGCAGAGATATGAGTAATTGGAAGGGTGAGTGCGGTATCGATAGATTTTTGCCAATCCAACTTTGACTCTCCGGGTGTTCCGTAAATTAAATCAACTGAAATTTCTTTGAACCCAACCTCACTAGCCCATTTTGTTACTTGATAAAGATTATCTGGGTTATGTGTTCGATCTAGTGTGGCCAATACATGTGGCACAGCAGATTGCATTCCAAATGAAATTCTATTAATACCAGCTTGGTAAAATTTCTCTAACTTTTCTTTATCCACTGTATCTGGATTGCTCTCTAAGGTAATTTCAATATCACTGGCTAAATCAAACTCAGACCCAATAACATTAATTATTGACTTAATCTCTTCTGCTTCCATGAGAGATGGAGTGCCGCCACCGAAAAAAATAGATGGTACAACTGCGCGCTCACCTACCTGTTTACGAGCAGATTTAATCTCTGTGATTAATAAATTTGTATAAGAACTAGTTATGCTTTTAAGGCCGGTTGTAATTTTAAGTTCACTGGGTGTGTAGGTATTGAAATCACAATATCCGCACCTTTTTATGCAATAAGGGATATGAATATAAAATGCTAGATCCACTTACTTTTTCTTTTCACTCGCTTTATCTGAATCAGTGGTCAGTGCAGCAATAAATGCCTCCTGTGGAACTTCAACTCTGCCAACCATCTTCATTCGCTTCTTACCCTCTTTTTGCTTTTCCAAGAGTTTGCGCTTACGGGTGATATCTCCGCCATAGCACTTTGCCAATACATCTTTTCGGATTGCTCTAATATTTTCTCGAGCAATGATTTTTGCACCAATTGCTGCTTGAATTGGAACCTCAAACTGTTGACGAGGAATTAACTCTCTTAATTTTCCAGTCATTGTCACACCATATGCATAAGCCTTGTCGCGGTGAACAATTTGACTAAATGCATCAACTTTCTCACCCTGCAATAAAATATCAACTTTAACTAAATCTCCAGCCTCTTCCCCAATTGGTTCATAATCAAGTGAGGCATAACCTTTAGTTCTAGATTTAAGCTGATCAAAGAAATCAAATACAATTTCTGCAAGTGGCAATGTGTAGCGAATCTCAACCCGGTCCTCAGATAAATAATCCATACCTTTTTGCACACCTCGTCGTTGCTGACAAAGCTCCATGATTGTTCCGATAAATTCACTTGGTGCCAAAATAGTGGCCTTAACAATTGGCTCTTGTACTTCAGCGATTTTTCCATCTGGATACTCAGATGGATTTGTTACAACTAATTTCTTGCCATCATCTAAAGTGACCTTGTAAACCACGCTGGGAGCGGTAGAAATTAAAGTTAGTCCAGCCTCTCTTTCAAGTCTTTCTCTTACGATCTCCATGTGTAGTAGGCCTAAGAAGCCACATCTAAAACCGAAACCAAGTGCGTCAGATGACTCTGGTTCAAAAACTAAAGCAGCATCATTTAATTGCAGTTTATCTAATGCTTCACGGAGCATTGGATACTCAGTTCCATCTAATGGAAATAGTCCAGAAAAAACCATTGGCTTTGGATCCTTATATCCAGCAAGTGCGACTGTGGCTGGGTTGTTGTAAGTTGTTACAGTATCGCCAACACGAGACTGTCTTACATCCTTAACTCCAGTAATTAAATAACCTACTTCACCAACACCTAAACCATTACTTGCCATCGGCTCTGGTGAAATAACTCCAACTTCAAGCATTTCATGTCTCACACCCGTTGAATACATCTGAATTTGATCTCGAGGTGAAAGGTGTCCATCAACAACACGAACATAGGTAACCACACCACGATAGGAGTCATAAACTGAATCAAAAATTAATGCTCGAGTAGGAGCTTTTGGATCACCCACCGGTGGTGGAATTTGCTTCACAATTTGATCAAGTAATTCTTCAACTCCGGCTCCAGTTTTTCCAGATACTCGCAAGCAATCTTCAGGCTTACAACCAATTAAATTAGCAAGCTCTATTGCAAATTTTTCAGGTTGAGCAGCCGGTAAATCAATCTTATTTAATACTGGAATTATGGTCAGATTATTTTCCATTGCTAGATAAAGATTGGCTAAGGTCTGCGCTTCGATACCTTGAGCACAATCAACCAAAAGGACCGCGCCTTCACATGCTGCAAGGGAGCGAGATACCTCATAGGTGAAGTCAACATGGCCAGGCGTATCGATCATATTTAATATATATTCTTGGCTATCAATTCCTGATCTCCAGGGCAATCTAACTGCCTGGCTTTTAATTGTTATTCCTCGTTCACGTTCAATATCCATTCGATCTAGATATTGCGCCCGCATATTTCTATCCTCTACAACACCAGTAATTCCCAACATGCGATCGGCCAAAGTAGATTTACCGTGATCGATATGTGCGATGATACAAAAATTTCTAATTTGCGCAGGATTTGTGGCAGCAGGCTGCGGAGCTTTTGCAATCGAGATGGAAGGCATTTATGCCTTAGGAGTGTCTAGAAAATTAACGAACGCCAGCTTTGTTGGCTAACTTCGCCATCGCTGACTTTTTATTTGCTGCGTTATTGGCATGAATTACGCCTTTTGAAACAGCCATATCTAATGAACGGGAAGCATCCGTAAACTCTGCTTTAATTTTTGCAGCATCTCCAGCAGTTACCGCATCGCGAAATTTACGAATTGCAGTACGAAGCGCTGAACGATAAGCCTTGTTGCGATCTTGCGCTTTGTTGTTGGTACGAATTCGTTTGATCTGGGACTTGATATTTGCCACTGAAGATTACCTTTTCTCTTTTATCTCTTAAAAACTTATTTAAGAAGATCGGTAGGATATCAGCGCAAGGGCCTTACGCTCAAACTGAGCGTGGTTATCTAGCACTTTTCGCCGCACATACGGTCATTATCGCTCGCTCTAAGGCATAGATCGGATCAGCAGCGGCTCCCTTGATATCAGCATCAGCAGTTGCCGTTGCCACAACCGCCTTAATTAATCCACTCTCACTCCAACCTGTTAACTGTTTGCGAGCTTTATCAATTTGCCAAGGTGCAATCGCTAATGTTGAAGCTAACTCAAATGATCTAACACTTCTAGAGGCTCCAGAAACCTTTGCAAGAGTTCGTAACGATGATGCAAGAGCACTAACAATTAGAACTGGGTCAGTTCCAGTTGAAAGTGCGTTCCGTAAGTTTATTAAGGCAATTGCTGTGTTACCTTCAAGTGCAGCATCTGCAACATCAAAGCCCGTACTTTCTACTCTTCCCATCTGATATCGAGCAACATCATTCTCGTCAATCACTTTTTGCAAGGCAACATCAGATGCAAGTTGAGAACAAGCCGCACTTAACTCTCTTAAGTCACTACCCAAAGAATCAATCAATGCATTGACCGCCTCTGTACTAACTTTTCGATCTAACCTTTTAAACTCAGCCCGAACAAATTCAGATTTTTCACTCTCTTTCTTAATCGCTTCAGCTGCAATCACCTCTGGATTAAGTTTCTTTATTTTATCTACTAGAGCTTTACCCTTTACGCCTCCCTTATGCCAAAGAACTAAGGTTAAGTTTTCATCTTGATTTTCCAAATAACTTGCGACCTCATCACTACATTCGGCGGTTAAATCTTGTAGATCTTTAATTACGACAACTCGTGCATCGGCAAAAAGTGATGGTGCCAGGCTGTCGGTAATAACCCCAACCTCTAATTCATCCGCCGAAAAAATAGTTGATTGTGCGCCAGATTTTGTGGCAATCACATTTGAAATGGCGCGATCAGCAAGCAAACTCTCTGCCCCTTGTATTAAAACTAACCCCACCTAATTTGCCACCATTCTTTTCCGGTAACCCTGATCATATTAGGTGAGGCAAGTGCTAGCCCACCAGATTGGTCGGTACGCCAGACTGAAATCTGCCGGCGCTTAAGTTGAGCAATTAGATCTGGTGAGGGGTGTCCATACTTATTTCTCGCTCCAACACTGATTAGGGCAACTTTAGGTTTAAGTAGATCCAACATTGGCAAGTACTGGTAGTTAGATCCATGGTGAGAAACTTTGAGCACATCAACCGGAACCAAATCACCTGAATTACTAATTAATTCTTGCACCGGTGGTTCGATATCTCCGGCAGTAAATAATGAGAGCTGCCTGGTCTTAATTAAAAGTGCAATGCTGGAATTATTAATTTCTGAACCATCTCCAGGTAGTGACTGAAAATCTTGTGCTATAGCTTTTGGCCATAACACCTTAATCTTTAAATCATTAGCGGGAAATACATAGTTATCCCCTGCTTTTACGGTTTTAACTTTTATCCCACTAAGTAGATGGTTAACCGATTCATATGCTTGTTCTGGTTGAAAGTTATTTGAGATCCAAACCTCTCCAATATTTCTATCTTTAATTACAGAGGCAACACCACCAACATGATCAGCATGAAAATGAGTTAGAACCAAAAGCGGAATTTTCTTAATCTTTAACTGATGTAGGCATCTATCCATCTTGATTAAATCTGGCCCTGTGTCTATTACTAATCCACTTCCGTTTCCAAGGTTTACAACCATTCCATCACCTTGGCCAACATCGCAATTGGCAATTTGCCATGCTGATCCCGGCCAAGCAAGTGGGCCAACTAATAATTGCAAAATAAGTAAAATAAAGATCGAAATAGCAACTATTCGTTTTTTAGTAAGGAAAAGGATTGCCAATAATAAAAACACTGCTGAGAAAATGCCACTTTGGTTAAAGGTTATTACTGAAAATTTGTTCATCTGTTTACATATCAAAACAATCCAACTTGAAAAGGGTGTAATAATTAAAATAATAAAATGCGAGAAAGATCCCGCAATAGGTGCCAAGATCGCAGCAATAAAGCCAAGAACTGTTATTGGTGCAATGACTGGGGCAACAAGAATATTTGCTGGAATAGTAGCAAGTGAAAATTGATTAGAAAGTAATATGATCACGGGGAAACAAAAAATCGTTGCACTTACTGGAATAACTATTGAATCCAAAATCCATGGTATTTTTATATATCTCTCTAATTTACTATTTAAAAATGGTGGTAGGAGCAATATCCCAGCAGTTGCCAATACCGATAATGCAAAACCGGGATCAATTGCTTGGAAGGGATCAACTAATACCAATAGCGAGATAGCACATCCCAGCGATGGAATGCCAAAGGATTTGTCTCCTAATACTCTTGCAATTAAAACTACTGCGGTCATTACCGCCGCTCGTAATACAGATGGTGTCGGGCGAACGAGGAATATAAAAATTAATAGAATTAAAAAAACTAGGTAAAGCCGAAGACGCAGTTTCCTAACAAAGTATTTAAGTAGCCAAAGTAAGAATGTGGCCACTAACGCAAAATTTGCACCGCTTACAGCTGTTAAGTGAGATAAGCCAACTCTTCGCATTTCTTCTATAAATGCTGACCGCTGTAGTGATGTATCCCCAAGTACTAGCCCTGGAATAAGGGATCCAGCATCAGTTGGTTTAACTAACTTTTTAAAACTCTCCCTAACCGATGTTGTAGCTGTAAAGATTTTCCTAGAGTTACTAGTTACCTCTATTTCTGCAGATGAGATTAAGAGCGCAGCCACCTTTCGCTCTTTACTTTTAATCACACGAACCTGAGTACGGATAGATTGATCAATAGATAGTTGCTGACTTAAATCAAATTTAAGACGTGTGGGCAGATCCACTTTTGCCTGGCCTATTTTCGTTAACTTAAAAAGCACGCTGTACTGAGCAGTTAATTTACTGGATCCAACCACATTGCCCTCCTTAGCAATTGGATCAGTTTGAATAACACCTTCAACCTCAACCTGGGTATTGAAATAGCTAATTAGCAATTGATTATTTAGCGCAAACTGCCTGATAGTAATCACGCACGATCCAACTAAAACAGCAATCAGCAAGAACACAATCGAATTTTTTCGATAGTAAGTTATTAGCACTATCAGGGTAGAAAAGAGAATTATTTTTATACTTGGAATGAAGCCAACCAAGGCAGCACCCAGCCAGATAGAAATTCCGATTAAGAATAATCGGTAATCTATAAAACTCGAAGTAAGGACTTTATCTCTTCGAATTTTGCCCCACCTAAGCCAGAGATCTTTTTTAACTCATCAACAGAGTTAATTCGGCCAACCTTGGTTCGATAATCAATTATTCGCTGAGCAGTTACCGGTCCGATTCCGGGCAAGGTATCAAGTTGAGCAATTGTTGCGCGATTTATATCAAGCGGATTATCAGTAGTTATCTTCTTTACAGATGCTTTACCAGAGGAGGGTTTGGCGGAGCCAACTAATATTTGCTCTCCATCTACTAATAACCGGGCTAAATTAATATCACTGATATCAACACCTTTGTGTTGATTACCAGCTGCCTTAATTGCATCGATTACTCGAGAGCCTTGAGGTAGTTGATAAACACCAGGATTATTTACTTTCCCAGCAACATTAATAATTAAATCAACTGGAGTCTCTAATACTTTTTCCTGCACAATGCCCGAATTTAGATCCTGAACCAGAGCAGGCTGCATGCTCGGTCTTGAATTGAAAAAATAAAAACCGGCAATTCCAACCGTTAATGCAAAAATGATTATTAAGCCACGTTTTTGTTCTTTTTCAATATTAAAATCGATCACTGGCTAATCAAATATTATTTTCGCCCATTGGTGGGGGTAATTTAATATTTGTGGAAATCTAAATATTAGGTCTTGGCTGCCCAATGGTGTTGATATCGGGTTTATTGTGAACACAATTACCTCCTCTCTTGGTGAAGTAACCCACTACAGATAGTTAAAAAAGGGTACTAACAGTAGATTTACGACATGAAAAATCCAGATGCAATCGTCATCGGAGCCGGTGTTGTGGGGGCATGTACCGCCCTTGCACTTAGTAACGCAGGATTGAAGGTTTTAGTAATTGATCGCGGCCCAGTTGCAAGCGGAACAACTGGTGCAGGTGAAGGAAATATTTTAGTTTCAGATAAAGAGCCAAGCGCAGAGCTGACACTTGCAATTAGATCAAGGGATGCTTGGTTTGAAATAGATACAGATATTGGCGGTGGATTTGAGTTAGAAGCAAAAGGTGGCGTTGTCGTTTCAAGAAGTACAAAGGGCATTTCAGATCTAAAAAAGTTGGCATCACTACAGAAAGTAAATGGCGTTGAGACTATTGAACTTGATGAATCTTCCTTGCAAGAGGCTGAGCCATTTATTTCAAAGGATATTAGCTACGGAGTTTTATACCCAGGTGATGCTCAATGTCAGCCAATGTTAGCTGCTGCTCAAATTATTAGAGCAGTAAGAAAGAGGGGCGGAAGTTTTATTCAAGGTGAAAATGTAGTCAAAATAAACTCTGTATCTGGATCTATTATTGGATTAACCACTGATAAAAACACTTACTCAACTCCGGTTGTTATTAATGCAACCGGAACATGGGCAGGTGAAGTAGCAAAATTGGCCAACTCATTCCTTCCTATTTTGCCAAGACGAGGATTTATCTTAGTTACCTCACCAGCTCCAAAAATAATTTACCACAAAGTTTACGATGCAGATTATGTTGCAAATGTGGCGAGTGGTGAAGCAGATCTTCAATCATCTGCAGTAGTTGAGGGCACGGCAAGTGGCACAATTTTAATTGGCGCATCTAGAGAACGTGTTGGCTTTAAAAATGATTTGAATATTGCAATTCTGCGCCAACTAGCACGTCAGGCAATTTCTTTATTTCCAGTACTTTCTACTATCCAACTACTACGTGCATACCGTGGCTTTAGGCCATATGCACCAGATCATCTACCAGTTATTGGTGAGGATGAAAATATTTCTGGGTTGTGGCATGCAGCTGGTCATGAAGGTGCTGGGATTGGATTAGCACCTGCAACTGGTGAGTTAATCACTGCGCAAATTACTGGTGCCACACCATTTATGGATCCAGCACCATTCTCGCCAAAACGCTTCAAAGGTGGTGAGTATGTCGCAATTTAGAATTGAGTTCACTTTCGATGGCAAGACTATTCCAGCAATAATCGGACAGTCTGTTGGAGCGGCCCTACTAGCGACAAATCAACGTTCACTTCGCAAAACTAGATTTAATAAAAATAAGCGAGGAATTTTTTGCGGGATCGGAGTTTGCTTTGATTGTTTAGTTGTAGTTGATGGTGTTACAAATCAACGAGCATGCATCATCGAAGCAAAGCCCGGAATGAAAGTTCAAACTCAGGATGGCTCAAATGCATAATGTTGTAGTTGTTGGTGGCGGACCGGCCGGATTAAGCGCTGCCCTTGCTGCCGCTGCAGCTGGGGCTCCAGTTCTATTAATTGATAGCAATTCAAGATTGGGTGGGCAGTACTGGCGAAATTCATCAGATAATTTTGATGATCAGTATGAGCAGCACTTTGATTTGGAAACTGGATTACTTTTAATAAATGCTGTTAAAGCAAGAAAAGAGATTGAGGTTTGGTCTGAAGCCCAGATATGGAGTGCGACAAACAATGAAGGAAAATTTACGCTTCGAATTATTTATCAAGGTAAAGAAAAGATTGTTAATACTGCAAACATAATTCTTTGCACTGGTGCATATGATCGAACACTTCCCTTTCCGGGTTGGGACATACCCGGTGTCATGACCCCAGGTGGTGTTCAATCCCTATTAAAAGGACATGGTGTTCTTGCTGGCAAACGAGTTGTGGTTGCTGGAACTGGCCCATTCTTACTACCGGTAGCAGCCGGAGTTATTAAAGCAGGTGGTGAGGTTGTTTCACTTCTTGAGGCCAATAAATCACGCAGGTGGCTTACTTCATTTAATGTTATTTTAGAAAATTTAGGCAAACTAAAAGAGGCTTTTTACTACATTAAAACTATTAGCGAAGGAAAAGTTAGAGCAAAGTTTGGCTACGCTGTTATCACCGCCCATGCCGGCAGTAATGGCGAACTTGAATCTGTTGATATAGCAAAAATTGATCGAAATTTTAATGTTAAAAAGTTAAAAAATATCAAGTGTGATGTTGCAGCAATTGGTTGGGGCTTTACTGCCGATACATCATTAGCTGGATCCCTTGGCTGCAAGCAAGTAGTTGCAAAGGATGAAAGTGTCATCGTTTGGGTTGATAACGATCAGCAAACAAGTATTTCTGGAATTTTTGCTGCAGGTGAAATAACTGGAATTGGTGGTTCAGAGCTATCAATGGCAGAAGGAGTGATTGCAGGTATTGCTGCAGCTAAATTTGTAGGGTGCAAAGTTGAGGTTCTAAAAGCTCACCGTAAACGAAGAGCAAAACGACAACGGTTTGCAAACGCATTAATTAAGGCTTATCCGGTCAAATCAGGTTGGCAATCATGGCTAAATGATCAAACTACTGTTTGTAGATGTGAAGAGGTTTCACTTGGTGATTTGAAATATTCAGTTGAAGAATTAGGGGCAACTGATTCTCGAACTGCCAAGTTATTTACTCGATGTGGAATGGGCCTTTGCCAAGGGCGTATCTGTGGTCGGTCGGTTGTAGACCTAGTAGCAAATGAGTTAAAAGTCTTACCTACTGATACCGATCGAATTTCTGCAGTTAATCGTCCAATTATTACGCCAATTCCACTTGGCGTTTTAGCGCAGGGCGAATAAGGTTTATCCATGACAACTGCAAAGCCATGGCATGGTGTGTTAACTGCAACCGCACTTCCTTTTCGATCTGATCTTTCAGTTGATTACGATAAATATGCAGAACATATTAAATGGCAAGCAGCTAATGGAGTTCATGGTGCAATACCAAATGGATCTCTTGGTGAGTATCAAGTCTTAACTCCGGAGGAGAGAACGAAAGTATTAAAAACTGCATTAGAGGCCGCCCCCGCCGGATTTAATATCGTCCCGGGAGTTGCAGCATATGGCGCAGCTGAATCTCGTAGATGGACTGAGCAAGCAGTTGAGATGGGTGCAAAGTGCGTAATGTTGTTGCCACCTACTGCATACCGAGCCAATGATGAAGAGATAATCGCCCACTACAAAGAGGTTAGTAAAGTTGGCGTTCCAATAATTGCTTACAACAACCCATTTGATACAAAGGTAGATTTAACTCCACAACTAGTTGCTCGAATTGCAGATGCAGCTGAAAATGTGGTTGCTATTAAAGAATTTTCTGGTGATGTGCGCCGAGTTTGGCAATTACACCACTACGCCCCACGAATTGAGGTTTTAGTTGGAGCAGATGATGTGCTGCTTGAGCTATCAACCGGTGGAGTTGTTGGCTGGATTGCTGGATTCCCAAATGCGCTGCCAAAAGAATCAGTTGAGCTATATAACCTTTGTCTTGCAGGTAAGTATGAGGAGGCAAAACCAATTTATGCTGCCGTTCATAACCTATTCAATTGGGATAGCCGTAAAGAGTTTATTGTCGCAATTAAGGTCGCAATGGAGGCTGTTGGACGTTACGGTGGACCAACCAGACTTCCACGTTTGCCGCTACCAGCAAGTGATCTTGCACAGCTAAATAAGGATATTAAGCAAACATTAGATTTCTATAAAAATCGAAAGTAATTCAAATGAAGAATAGTCTGCGCACCGTTACAACGGTTGAATCGCATACTGAAGGAATGCCTACTCGGGTTGTAACAAGCGGAATTGATGAAATTCCTGGAAAAACTATGTTTGAAAAGCGGCTCTACTTTATGGAGCATATGGATCACCTTCGCCAATGGTTAATGTTTGAACCCCGTGGTCATCCAGCAATGAGCGGTGCAATTCTGCAAAAACCAACTAGATCAGATGCTGACTGGGGTGTGGTCTATATAGAAGTTTCTGGCTGCTTACCAATGTGTGGACATGGAACTATTGGTGTTGCAACTGTTTTAGTAGAGAAAAAATTAGTAACTGTTACCGAACCAATTACCACCGTCCGCCTTGATACCCCAGCAGGGCTAGTAACTGTTGATGTCCAAGTTAAAAATGGTAAGGCAGAAAAAGTTACTTTGACTAATGTGCCATCATTTTCATACCAATTAGACCAAACCGTGGATGTTCCAGGTTACGGAAAAATAAAATATGACATGGCATTTGGTGGAAATTTCTATGCAATCATCCCAGTAGAGCGAATTGGTATTGAATTTAAACATGAGAATGGTCAAAAGTTTTTAGCAGCTGGACTTGCAATCAGTGATGCAATTAATCAGCAAAATAAACCAGTTCATCCAGAAAATCCTGATATTGCAATTTGCCATCACATTGATTTCATATCCCCTGGAGAAGACTCATTACATTGGAAAAATGCAATGGCAATTTATCCTGGTTGGTTTGACCGATCCCCGTGCGGCACTGGAACAAGTGCGCGGCTTGCCCAAATGGTTGCCCGTGGAGAGTTTAAAGATAATGATGTATTAATCAATGAATCTTGGATTGGCTCACAATTTGAAGGACGAGTTAAGGAACACACAACTGTGGCAGGTTTACCAGCAATTATTCCAACAGTTACTGGTCGGGCTTGGATTATGGGTGAAGCAACTTGGGTATTAGATCCAACTGATCCATTCCCAAATGGATTTATTGCTTAAAGAATTAAGGTAAGTCCAATCATAATTAATGATGTAATAGGTAATGCTTGAATTAATGCATGTAGTGTTGCAATTAAGTATTTTGGGCCATTTCTTCGGTGACTAAATGCACCTAATACAGTAATGATTGTTGGATAGGTTGAAAGTGCTCCAGAAACCCTAGAGCCTAAAATATTAGCTGTTGCTGTTAATAACAAGATCAAGGCAACTGTTGTTATTAGACGAACTGGTAACTCCCATTTTGGTGCAACTACTTTTTCAGTTGGTTTTTCATACTTAGGAAATAGCCCTAGTGAGATAGCCCAAACAAAGAAGAGTGTCATAGCCACTCC
>Ga0209191_1000741_pt1 | contig 23848 bp, 21 predicted proteins | sample S_130626_EF_Meta_FD_187320 | JGI IMG/M metagenome (GOLD analysis project Ga0209191, IMG submission 187320) | Freshwater microbial communities from Lake Simoncouche, Canada to study carbon cycling - S_130626_EF_MetaG (SPAdes) (version 2) | ecosystem: Environmental > Aquatic > Freshwater > Lake ...
TTCCATCGTTTCTTTCACTTCTTCCCAAGTTGGACAGGGACGTTCATCTTCCCAGACAGTGAATCCTTGCCCTGATGCTTCCCAACGAGCGTTTGGGCGTAGCAATTGAATTGCTGTGTTAATGCCATAAAGTTGATATATTTTTGTTTCGGTTGTCATATCAATCACCTCAATATAGTTTTAAAATTACAATACCAGAGCCACCTGCACCACCTGCACCAGTATTTCCGCCACCGCCACCGCCGCCACCAGTTCTAGTTGGAGCAGATGTTGCGGTTGTTGGTGCACCATTACCGCCACCACCTAATCCACCCAAACCAGAAGGTCCAAGTGGTGCAGAGCCAGATGCCCCTCCACCACCACCACCAGCATAATAAATTGATGTTCCAGAAATTGAAGAAACAATCCCAATTCCTCCGTTGCCTCCTGCGCCTATGAAAGCGTTATTACCCGAACTGCCAGCGCCGCCACCTCCACCACCCGCCTGCCCAGCGACAGGGCCACCGGTGCCGCCACTAAAACCTTCTACTGGATAATATCCGCCAAAATTGCCTGGACCGCCTGGATTACCAATACCTGGAGTTGGCGATGCCGCAGCTGCACCGCCACCACCAGAGCCGCCAAGACCACCCGAGGCTGCAGCTGGGCTGTTGCCTATTCCGCCACCCCCACCACCAGTTGCAGAAATTGCTGGACCGAATGAACTTGCTGATCCTGGTGAGGTTGGACTCAGACTTGGCGCTACTACTCCAGCACCACCAGCACCAACAGTGACTACCATTGTTGCACCTGGAGTGAGCGGGAATCTTGTTCCTTGTCGTACTCCACCAGCACCACCGCCACCGCCTCTCATAGTGGAGGGAGAGGTTCCACCACCACCACCTCCAGCAACAACAAGGAAATCACATTGAGTGATTCCTGTTGGCACAACCCATGTTGCGGTATTGCCGAATACAACTGCGTTTGCGCGTGGGAGGGTATATTTGATAATTACAATACCAGAGCCGCCAGAGCCGCCAGCGCCACCTGTAGGATTATTAGTATATCCCCCTCCACCGCCACCAAAATTTGTTGCAGCAGCGCTGCCAGGTGAACCTGCGTTCGGATCACCTGCCGTCCCCCCACCTCCCGCACCACCAGCGCCATAACCAACGCTAGTTCCTGTAATTGAAGATATTGTATTAGCACCACCACTTCCCGCTAAAGGCGCAGGAAATGATCCTGGATAACCAGTACCACCTGAACCTCCACCACCGCCACCTTTATTAGAAGCACCAATTCCTCCATTATATCCTTGTACTGGTGTATATGCATTTGGTCTATTTCCTAGTCCTGGAGTGGTGGAAGCATGATTCGCGCCACCACCAGAACCACCATTTCCTCCAGAAACTGCAGCGCCTGCAGGAGATGGCGCTGCTGCACCAAAACCACCACCATCAGCATTGATTCCGCCAGGAGCAGCAGGAGAACTGCCAAAAAAGGAAATAGTACCAGCTGATCCAGGAGTTCCAGGGGCACCACCACCACCGCCGCCGCCGCCAACTGTGACCGTATACGTTGATCCTGGAGTGACAGATAATCCTGCGCCTATTCGCAATCCTCCAGCGCCACCACCACCACTAGCAAAGTTAGGGCCACCGTAATTTCCTCCCCCACCTCCACCCCCAGCAAGGACAAGATAATCGACAGAGGAAACACCAGTTGGGCATGTCCACGCCGTGCTACTCAATAATTGCTCAACAATCGTTAATTGAGACGAGTCTGTCACATAATTATACCCGCGCATGAACGTAATATCATCAAGTGACCAAACACCTGCCACATTCGCAGCAGCAATAGATTGGTAATCAATAATAGGTCTACGCCCGATAAAATATGTCATGTTATTTCGATCACGCTTACTGTGATGTCAACGTTGCTGGCTGCTGATGCTTTGGCCGAAATAGAATCATTCGGGCGAAGGGCTAACTTTCCTGTGACGAAAGTCGTTGCCGCGCCTGCAGGAACTGGAGTCTTAAAGACTAATGCTCTCGTATTTCCAGAGGCATTATCAGTGACATAAACATACGCATCAGCAGAAACCGAACCGTCGATGTTTGCTAGTTGGCCAAGAGTCACAATAGCATTTGCAGTCGCCGGAACTGAGTAAACTGTGGTATTTGATGTGCCGAGTGTTTGATTTAATGTTTTAAATGTATCAGCCATTTTTATCCACCTAATGCGATTGTAAATGCCAGAGAACGAACTGCTGGCGCTGAAAAAGAAACGTTCGCTGTTCCAGTTGGTCCCTGCTGAACACTCACAGAAATTGTTGAAGTATTATTAAAGTTCACATTGCTGGTATTAACACTAGATGCACTATTGGCTCTCACTATTAAAGTGTTTCCAGTAATTGATCCTGTTGAAATTGTGTCTAATGCCATTTAAATTCTCTAGTTTTAAGTATTTAGTATCGTGATAACTATCAAACCATTATTCGCAGCATCTCCAAAATTTCCTCTGAGAGGATGACTTGGATTAGCAGCAGAAGCACCAGAGCCAGTGATCGTATTACCAGTTGGATCTATGGAAGGGCTAATCCAGCCAGCACCACCACCGCCACTGGTAGCATTCAGTGCACCGCCATACATTCCTCCACCACCTGCACCCGTTCCCGTTCCACCAAATCCCATTCCGAATGAACTGCCCGTTCCTGGCCCACCAGTTCTATACGTTCCTGGGGAAGCTGCTCCATATGAAGTGGCTCCAAGACCAGTTCCATTCGCAGCAAATACTCCGCCACCAGCACCGCCACTTGCGCCGCCTCCTCCACCACCCGCAATTAAAATCGGATTGGCATTCGCTAGAAATTCAATTCCAGATCCGCCACCTCCAGAAGAGGATGCACCAGCAGAACCTGCTGCAACGTTGTATGAGACACCAGCCTGAAATTGAATAATTCCAGTAGAAAATCCCCCACCACCAGCAGCTGCTGGACTGCCACCAGCACCCCATGCAACAACATTCGCGGTGAATAATACATTTGGTGTAATATTATATGCAGTACCAGCTGTAACCACTAATATTCCATTATTAGATTGACTAAAATCAAATAGTGTCACTCCACTCAGCGCAGGTGCGATTTGAACTGGGACACTATCCAGAATTCTTAACTTTTTTTCATCTCCACTAATTGTACACAGGCGACTTAATTGTGGCATGATTAGGCATACTTCTGTAAACTTGCAAGAATTGTATAAGTCAAACTCGCAGTCTTAATAATCGTGAAGCTGTATAGATCAACTGAAGATGCATTACCAATAGAAGGAACAACGCCACCTGCCCATTTTGGAGTAATAGGAACACCATCGACTTGTACGTTATTGGCTTTAAATGCAGTACCACCATTCGTATTTAATAAAGACACAGTAACAGAATTTCCTGTTGATAATGTAGATTCTAAAGTTATTGTGGAATTTCCACGAAAGTTCACCGTGCAGTTTGCAGTAGCAGAAGATGTTAGATATAAAATAGGCTGAGTCAAAATATCAAAGTTTAAATTGGCTCCCATCGCAGTTGCGGAAACATTAATCTGTTCATATGATTCACCGACGATTAATGCGCCACCAACAGTTAGATTAGTTCCAATTGTCAGATTACCTGTTATTGTCCCATCATTAGTAACTGCAGTATTCGCTTTTGCGTATGCATTATTTGCAGAGGTATAAGCATTTGTCACCTTTGTGGTGAATGCAGTCTCGAGTTTAGATTCTGTGACAGAACCATCTGACAGCGTTGAACCATTTAATGTGTCTGACATTTATTACTCTTCCATACTAGGTGGAACCCACTTAAAGATCTTTTTACTAGTTAAGTGTGACTGTTCAATGATAGTTCCAACATAATATCCATCTGGTTCTGGAACAAGCGATTTTGCAATCGTGACACTGTCAACTTCTTCTTGAGTGAGTGGACCATAGACGAAAGGCATTGAGATTTTTTCAAAGATGTGATGCATTATTAACTCCAGAATTGATATTGCGCGTTAGCTGTTTGTAGTATAGTTGTTGGATAGGGCATGTATGCGATTTCATCTGTGTCAAATTTATCATAAATTCTTCCTAGTCTTTTTCCGGCAGCAGGATATATATTAACTGCTTGACCGAAATTAGCATAATCGAATTTGTTATAGATTCTACCAATACGTCTTCCAACAACAGGATATATATTAACTGCTTGACCGAAATTAGCATAATCGAATTTGTTATAGATTCTTATCAGCCTTTTTCCCTGTGCGGTTGTTCTAAACGAAACGTTTGCAGCATTAGTGTTAGCAACAGAAGATGCTTTTATTGGACTTAATGTTGAGAATGATATTGTGCTCACTCCGTTTGTTGCAACTGCATGTGTACCTGTTAAATCTGTTAATGCTGGAGTTAATCCTGTTAGCAAAACAGTATTCGTCACGTTAGATAATTGAGAAGTTGTTGACGGTGTGAACGCAGCATTATAAACAGAATTACCGCGAATAATTCGTAGATTCGAAATATAACCATTAATCGTATTAGATGGAATACCTGAACCGTATGTTGCACCATTTGCCCACTGACCCCCAATAGTCAATCCACGGTTAGCAGGAAAGTATGGTGTATTAGAATTCGTTGCAACGTTTAGGTTCAGTGTGCCGTTTAAGAATCCGCGCCATGTATTTGTTGCACGAGTAATAGCAATATGATTCCATATATTCAATGTTGGAGTACCAATGCTACCTGCCGAACCAGTAACACTTCCTAAACAGTAGGTATTATTATTGGCGTTTGAAACAGCGAAGTTTAAATTGTTATTCGGTGCGTCCCAAGCAAGAATATAAGCAGCAGAGTTATTTGTAACTCCCCCGATACCTCTTTCGATAACTGTTCCAGAATTGACGGTTGGATAATACCACATCTCCATTGTAAAATCTGCATTTAGATTTAAAGAGTTAGTAGAGTTTGTGGCAATAACACATGCATTACCACCAGAACTATTTGCTGGAAAAAAGTATGAAAAGTTTTGAAGTTCTTTTTCGTCAATTACACGTGGATACGCATCACCAAAAACTGTAAATGTGTTTAGTGTTGTATTCCCGTTAGTTTTTAAATATTGGTCATTACATGTAAGCAAAATTACATTTCCCGTCAATGATGAAGCTACATTAGCCCCACTAGCGTGTGAGCCAATTGAATTATTCGGTAACTGTGATGGCAAAGTAGAAACGGTGAAAGATTCTCCGCTATAAACCGCCTGACCTTTAATTATGCGGAAATTAGAAATGTCACCATAATACTGATATCCGCCGACTGCACTTCCAATACTAAATGTTGCTTCAACATTAGTCGTAGAAGTAACAGCTGTTGTAGTCATTACATTAACGCCATTCAAAAATATACGAGCGTTTGCACCTTGATTAAATACAACAGCAATATGACTCCATATATTTGGAGTTATTCTAGCTGTTGATGCGTATGTAGTTCCATTATAATATGCAAGGTATCCAGTAGTTGGTTGAACCCATAAATAATAACTTGTATTTGGCCCAAGTTGCCCTTGGCGTTTGCTGAACAATCCTTGTTCAGCAGCATACAAACCAGCTGGTCGAGCCCAAAATTCAATCGTCCAACTTTCACCGCCAATATTTAAAATTGAATTATTATTAGCTGCTAGAATATAACCCGTTGAACCACCTTGTGGTGCAAAAGTATATGCAAAAGTATTACTTGTTTGTAAAGCCAGCTGGGCCATAAATTACGCCTTAATCAGTAGACGCCCAGTCTGATATGTATTGAACTGAGTATTTGGATATAGATTACCAACTGTCGAAATACGAGCCTGTGTATTGCTTTGCCATAATGTTTGAAATACACGAACACCATTAGTCCATTGGTGAGTTGGCCAGCCATTGGCATTAACGCCAATATCTTGAGTTGTAATATTACCAAAGGTGAATGGGAAACCCGAACCGTTTGACGTTTCAGGATGCTGAATACTTGACAGAGTAGAGAATGCTGTCTGAGAAATCTGGTTTGCACCAACACGTAATGGAGTAATATGCATATATCCACGATGCGGCATCAGCACTAGATCACCACAGTTGTCCCATGTACCAGTGGTTGCAGGGCTAGTAGCATAAGTTTGATTTCCCTGTACTGATGTTGGAGTAAATGAGCCAGTAAAGTTCCAAAGCTGCGTCCAAGTATTTGTATTTGGCACATTAGCATAAGAAACAATTCTTCCCGTGCCAGCTTCATTGGTTAGGAAGTATAGAGCATCATTATTATATTCATAGTAGAAACTTGCCTGCCAGTTAACTGTACCAACCGTTGAGAAGGCATTATTTGTTGTACCGACGTTGGCATTGGCTGCTTCTGAGTTATAAACAACCTGTCTAATTACACCAGAACCCGTTGTTTGCGCGCCTTGTTGAGTGACAGCATAAACAAAACCCTTATAGTCGGGCATTGGTTTGCCATAGGCTGAAGTTGCTGCAAGAGCGGCAGCAGTTGTGTACTGGTTAGCCAGATTAGCATTTGCGCGCCAGAAGGTATAGAGTTTTGGTGTCGTCGAGCGAACTCTATTTCCTGCATAGATCCACTTCTGGTCCATGTTAATCTGAGCACATCCAAGATCAGCTGCACCAATATTTGCATTAGTTGCATAGGTTTCAGTATCGATTTGAATGATGCCGTTATTGGTTGTGCCCCAGATAGAACGAGCACCATCAAACATAATATCATTAACACCATTGGCGTTTACATAACGCTGAATAGCAGAGGTATTTGCACCAGAACCCATATCCCAGGTCCAGACACCATTATTAGCTGCAGACCATACAGTGTTACCAACTGCTACACATGGTCCTGGAATGATGCTGAAGTTATTTGACCAAGAAACCGATAGACGACCAAGAGTATTAGCATACTCTGTCTCAGATCCACCATTTAATGCAAAACCTAAGAATTCAGTGTTAGATCCAGTAGCACTTGGCCAACCACCTGTACTATCAGCATTGATAGATGTTGAGTCAAGAGTCTGAGAACCAAATGGTTTTGTAATCGCAGTATTATAGATGCGACCGAATGGCATTGACTTGAAAATATGATCCACAGTAACTGGAGAAACTATTGACTTCGAAGGATCCCAACCCCAACCACCGATTGTATTATAGAATGAGCCAAGATGTAATGCATTACCATCATGTGTAGAGAGAATGGAAACAGAGTTCGCGCCAGTATTGGCAACGTTAGCAGATGGATAGTATGGAGGATACATACCACGAGTTGTTACTGGAGCATAAACACGAGCCGCATACGAGCCAGTCTGATTATCAGGTGTGCGAGGGAAAGCCATCATGAAACGGCTTGTTGTATTGTTGGCAGTTTGACCCCATGGCGTACCAAACATTAATGAGTTGGTATAGGCAAAACATGGAGCAGCATTTGATGAAATGTCTTCACCAGCCACACGTTCAAATTCTAGAATAGCAGTCCATAATCCAGGCTCATTACGAATGAATGGTTGAACAACTAGATGTCTTGCAGTTGCGCCAACAAAAATAGCGCAATCTCGCAGATCATATCCTTGATAGAACATGCCAGCATTGTGCCAAGATTCGTTTGTAGGCGTCTTAGTTGAAGTGCTCCAAGATTCGCAAGTAGAGAGATTAAATGCTAATTTTAAAGTATTCCAGCGAAGGATTGCATATTTGTAAGTAACTGCATCAGCATTCAAAACGCGATACACACGAGTAGCCATCGGAGAATACGTTGTTTGATCGATAGAATCATACAATGACCAGCCGAGGGTCGTGATCGCAGTATTAACACCAGTAATCGTATTATTAGAATCAACAAACTCATTTGCTATAACTACTCTGTAGCTATTTGTTGAATATTGTGTATTTGTTACGCTCATATTTTATTCTCTCTTAGGCTTTAATCAGTAGACGACCAGTTGGAATTCCACCGAACGGATACAGGTTAAAATGTCCTGCGCTAGTTTGAATTCTATTTTCAACGTTGCCATTGAATATGCTGTTCTGCACACGAATACCATTTGTACTCGTATAATTTGATCCAAATTGTAAATTGCTTGATGCTAGACCAATTCCACAATATGCCGCAGTATTACCTGTTACAAAAGTCGTAGATAAAAATCCTTGAATTTTATTAGTATTATTAAGATTTGGCGCTGGGTGATGAAGTACAAATCTAGTCATAGAAGCATTTAATGTACCTACTGGAACGCCTGGTCTTTTGTATTGAATGAGGAATTGACCACGATGTTGAATAATATTTAAGTCACCGCGATAATCCAACGTTGTATTTTTATGATAGTAATCCAACTGCGAAGGATGTCCAGCAACAGTCGACCAGCTAACAGTAAAAGCATTTGCATTTGCAAGCTGTGTAAATGTTCTGTCGCTTGAGTATTCTATAAAATTAGAAGATCCAGTATTCGCCTGGAAGTGATAAATTCTACCAGAATTATACTCAACCCAGATATTATCATATTCAAAAGTTGCAACGTGCCCAGCCGCTGCAGTAGAATACCATGGTTGCAGCGAGTTGGCGGTTCCTAGATTAAATCCAATAGCTGTGGAATTTGCACCCTGTACATTGGCAACAAGCATTCTTTTTTGCTGGTTAGAGACTGATCCAGGTGCATTTGAAAGATAAACGAACCCAGCATAATCTGGCATTGGAGTGCTCCAACCAGAGGCAACATTTAATGCAACAGAGGCAGCAAGAGTAATGACGTTAGGTGCAACAGTATTATTTGAACGATAAATCATATGACAGTATGGCGTCGATGATGAAGTTCTATTTGTGGCATAGATAAACGAATTATCCATGTTTAAATACCCACACCCACCCTGAGAAGTCATATTGCTTGATGTGATAGTATTTGTTGCATATGTCTCAGTGTCGATTTGAATCAATCCAGTATTCGTTGTTCCATAGATCGATCGAGAACCGTCAAATATAATATCAAGAATACCGTTAGAATTAAAATATATGATGTTCGCAGTAGTATTTGCACCAGCATTTTGATTCCAAACCCAAACACCATTATTACCAGCTGCCCAAACGTTATTTCCAACAGATACTGTCGTAGAATATACAACATTAAAGTTGTTAGACCAAGAGACTTTAATTCCAGAATTAGGGACGCTTGGGTCTGGCGCAGTCGATGGATAATTATTCGAGTAATATTGTTCAAATCCACCATTAAATGGCATAATAAGCAGTTCAGTGTTTGAACCAGTATTATCTACCCAACCACCAGCAGTATTGCAAGTAAAATATGTGGTGTCTAATTGACCACCCATCGGACGAGTGATCGACATATCGTAAATACGACCAAATGGCATATGCTTTTTAATTGCATCAATAGAAATTGGAGATATTGGAACTGCGCCACCATCCCAGCCCCAAGTTCCGCCAGTGGTAGAAATAGAGGAAGAGTTAGTCTGACCAGTAGCGCCAGCACCAATGTTTAGATACCATGTACCCAAGTGAAGATTATTTGGATCCATACCAGCAACAGTAAACACACTATTTGCGCCAGTGTTACCAGTATTTCCTGAAGGAATATATGGTGGCCACATTCCGCGCGAAGTTGTTGGAGCATATACTGAAGCAGCAGCATAATCAGTCTGATTATCAGCTGTTCTTGGAAACACCGCCATAACTTGACTGGTATTTGCTGTTCTATTACCTTCAATACCCCATGGAGTACCAAACATTAATGAGTTTGTATAGAAATAATTTGGCACAGTATTAGCACTAGTATCTTCGGAGGCAATACGCTCTGCTTCAAAAATACCAGCCCAGTGTCCAGGCTCATTAATAATGTAACTTTGTATTAATAGATGTCTCCCTGTAGCATTTACAAGAATCATGCTATAGCGCAGATCATAGCCATGATAGAAGCAGCCATCATTGTGCCAAGATTCATTTGTTGCCACGTGAGTAGAGTTATTCCAAGATTCGCAAGTTGATAGATTTAAACGAAGTTTGATTGTATCGTATCTTAAAATTGCATATTTGTATGAGGTTCCGTCAGCGTTAAGAACGCGATAAACTTTCGTAACAATCGGTGAATACGTCGTCTGGTTTACTGTATCGTAAGAAGTCCAACCAAGAGTTGTGATCGCAGTATTAACACCAGCAATGACGTTATTAGAATCAACGAGTTCGTTGGAAATAGTTACCTTGTAACTATTTGTTGCAAATTGCGTATTTGTTACAGACATGTTTTATCCTACGATTTAGTCAATGGTATATGTGACTGTTAATGCGCCATTCGCTGCAAGTCCTGATGCAGATGTAGTCACAGTTAAAAATTCATTAGTTTTTAACGTCGAACTTATAGCTGTATTCGTTGAAATATAATTACCAATAATGATATTTATTGTATTTAGGGTCGTCGTATTGTTCTTAATAATACTTACGGTTGAATTGCCACTAGTCGGAGAAGTTCCGACAGTAAAATATGCCGACTTTAATGTCACATTTGCAGGTGGATAAAATCGAGTAGTTCCCGTTTGTATTGTAAGAGGACCAACCATATTATAAGTCTTTGAAAGAATTGCAGCTGGACCAGATGGACCCGTTGGTCCACCACTTGGACCAGATGGACCGGATGGACCAGTCGGACCTGCGCCGGAAGGACCTTGTGGACCTTGAGGACCACCGGAAGGGCCAGATGGACCCGTTGGTCCCTGTGGACCTGTCGGACCACCACTAGGTCCTGATGGACCTGTCGGACCTGTTGGTCCAGAATCACCAATTGTAATAACATCTACGACTGCTGCGTTTGGTGGTGCAGTGTTAAATGTTAGATTTGATCCGGAAAGACTGTAAGCAGTGGAACGTTGATAAACACGATCAACAAATACAATTGTGTGTGATTTAGTAGTCGGTGTGATATTCAATACGAATATTGTTTGAGTTCCGTCTGCAGTAAATGATGTAAGGAACGATCCAGGATTACCAGTACCCACACCACCCAATGGGCCAGAAGGACCAGAAGGACCCTGTGGCCCAAGTGGAGCACCAATAGTATATGCAGTAATTTTCGAGCCATTCGATGGCGCTGAAGTAAATACTAAAGAGGTACTATTATTAGAGACATTATAAGCCGAATTAGATTGAAAAACTGAATCAACGAATACGAGTGTTGAACCTTCAGTATTCGCAGTTGCTGTCAGAGTGAATGTTGTGCAAGCACCAGTACCTGTAAATTCATCGCGTGTAGCAGCAGAAGTTATAACAAATCCAACACCTACGCTGTTCCATGACTCTCCGTCCCATTGCCAGGAGTTCCCTCCATAGGTATAGATATCATTTGTACTTGGTGAACTTGGAAAATTAATTGCCATTGCTAACTCTTATTAATAAATTTCCGTTCCAAACACACTAAACGAAGTATTGTTTGCATTTCCTGCCTGAATACTAATCACATCATTATTTCCGAGTGATAACCCAAGAGTTAATGCAACAGTATCATATGCAGGTAATGAACCATTATATGCTAGATAATGCAGATTTGCAAGTGTATTACCTGATGGTCGAACCATTACATTGTAAGTTGAATTCGCAGAAGAGCGATTACAAACAACAAGCGTTGAGATAACTGACTGCGCACTTGATGGTACAGTATAGAGTGTTATGACATTAGTATTTGGTGTGTCAGTTTGACCCAAAACTTTATAAATCATTGCCATGGTGAATTACCTCACATTCCTGCAAGTAAAAATTGAAAACCGATTTCCGACGTTGGACCAGACGGGCCAGACGGACCAACAATTGGACCACTGTTGACCCATGCTGAGCCAGTCCAAGTCCATAATGTGTTATTCGACGTTAGTATATATGCATCGCTTGCTGCTGGACTTCCTGGTAGACTTCCAACTGTTGCGATGGTTCCTTTAATATTGAATGCCGCTGGACCTTGTGGTCCCTGTGGTCCTTGAGGACCTGCTGCTCCAGCAGGAGAAAAGTTAACAGAAACATTTGCTGCTGCAGATGCAATTGATCCACTCAGATAAGTTACATTAACTGTATAATAACCAGACTGAGCATCAACTGAAGTGACACCAAAAATATTTGTAAATTGATTGCCAGTATCAGTACTACTGATTACAACATACCCTGTTGGTACTGCTGAGCTTATATCCCAAGAATTAATCCAAGTACCAACATCGGTTGAATCACCATTAATATTATCAATGTATAGCTGAGTTACAGAACTGATTGTGGTATTATTATAGCGAATATTTCCAACACCTGGATCAGAGTTCGCAGTATTGAATGCGCTGAATACATAATTAACACCACCCATTAATCCGCGAGAACCTGCTGCACCTTGTGGTCCCTGTGGACCTTGAGCACCAGCACCACTTGGCCCCGATGGACCTTGTGCTCCCTGAGGACCTTGTGGACCAGTGTTACCAGTATTACCAGCTACTCTAGTAACAGCGTCGACCCATTGAGAAGTATCACCATCGTTATAATAAATCTTGAGCATACCAGTGTCACTGTCCCACCAGAAATCTTGATTTGCTCTTGCGCCAGATGGAGCAGAGGAAGATACAGTTACATTTGCATTTCCGCTGCCACCGCCGCCACTAATGGTGATCGTTACATCATTACCTGTATTCGATGCAGTAACACCAGAACCAACAAAGTTAATACTAGCAACATTTGTTGTAATATTAGAACCTTCATCTTTAATAACAATAGATGTGCCACCACCACTACCTGCAGGGCCAGATGGCCCCTGTGGTCCTTGAGCACCTGTGACAGAAGCACCAGATGGACCCTGCGGACCTTGTGGTCCTTGAGCACCTGTGACAGAAGCACCAGATGGACCTTGTGGTCCTTGGGCGCCAGTCACACCCTGTGGACCTTGAGCGCCTGTGACAGAAGCACCAGATGGACCTTGTGGTCCTTGGGCGCCAGTCACACCCTGTGGACCTTGAGCGCCTGTGACAGAAGCACCAGATGGCCCCTGTGGTCCCTGAGCACCAGTAACACCCTGTGGTCCTTGCGAACCAGCAACACCCTGCGGTCCTTGTGGACCTTGTACGCCAGATGGACCTTGCGGTCCTTGCGGTCCACCAGAAGGGCCAGATGGACCTTGCGGTCCTTGCGCTCCAGCGACACCTTGTTGACCTTGTGCACCTGTTGTTGCAGTAACAGACCACGTACCACCATCATAAATCAACTCAACAGTCACACCCGCCTGATCTAGTACAAGATCTTGAGCATATCCTTCAATTGTTGAACCGTTACGTGCGACTGTTAGATTATTAACACTCCAATTATTTGCATCAGTGATTACGACATAAGCACCAGTAACGGGTGTTGCTGGTAGAGTAATCGTGAACGCACCAGCAGATGTATTAGCAATTAAACGATCACCATTAACTGCAGTGTATGTGGTTGACTTAACAGCCCATGCAGTCAATGCTCCTGATGGACCTTGTGGACCCTGCGCACCAGTAACTGAAGCACCACTAGGACCTTGCGGTCCTTGCGAACCAGCGACGCCTTGTGGACCTTGTGCACCAGCGACGCCTTGTGGCCCTTGCGCGCCAGTGACACCTTGTGGACCCTGTGGACCCTGTGATCCAATAGCACCCTGCGGTCCTTGCGGACCCTGAGCACCAGCAACACCTTGCGGACCTTGGGAACCAGCAACGCCTTGAGGACCCTGAGGTCCAGTTCCGCCTGCACCATTAAAATCAAACGTAATTCTCTTCGGAGACGCATTATTATTAGCAGAAATAGTAATACCATTCGCACCAACAAAGTTCACCGTGTCTAGACCAACAGCTGTTAGTCCAGGAGAACCATTCATTGTCCAGTATTTGAATGTGCTATTAAGCTGAATCGTTACAGTATTTGAACTATTATCAACAACAGCCATGCCTGAATCGGCATCAAACTGAATTGTGTTGATATTTGTAAAGGTATTGACTACAGTGCTATTACCAGCGTAAACTTCGCGAATAGTAATCGGTGAATTGGCTTTTGCATACGCACCAGCTGCTTGGGCAGTGACGTTGACACCAGAACGCGAATAAAGAGTGTTGGCGTTGACGCTCACAATATTCGAGATATTGCGGTTCGCGTCAACTATGATGGTATTAGCAATGCTCAGCCCATTTTTGACGCTGAATGTATTATTGCTTGTTGTGCTTACTGGTGGTGACATTCAGATTCACTATCCTCTTAATGTCCGAATTTTAAATTCCAGAAAAATCAAATGCACCTAATCCGATTAGGCGCATAGTATATATGTTATTATTATTACGACATAATACCGTAGCGAACAACCTTGACTGTGTTAACATTTGCTGTTGCATTAAACAACACTCTTACAACACCAGTATCAATGTCTGCACTAAATGAACCAAGTGATGCACCAGTAAATATTGTACCATATTCAGTTAACCAAATATTTGTTTGATCTTGAACAACGATCAACTCAGTTGTATGATATGCAGAACCACTTAATGTCTGAATAAAATATTTTGCTGAGGTTAGTTCAGTAATACCAAAAGCATCAATAATATTAGTTCCACTATTTGAAGTAGTTGTTGTATTTGTAACAACATTTAATGAATTAACAGCAAGAGACGCAGTAACATTTGCATTACCTACTTTCAATCCACTGCCAGCTGTATTAATAATCAGCTGACCTGTCATCGTGTCGCCAGCCTTTAATACGCGATTATTAGCTGCGGCATATGCATTCAATGCATTCGTATTTGCTGTATTCGCTGCAGTCTGAGCAGAGTTGGCGGCGGTATATGCAAGGTTAGCTTGCCCATAAGAATTTAATGCATTCGTATTGGCAGTATTAGCACCAGCATATGCATTCAGTGCATTTGTATTGGCTGTATTAGCTGCTGTTTGAGCAGTGTTAGCTGCTGTATATGCAAGGTTAGCTTGACCATAAGAATTCAATGCATTCGTATTGGCAGTATTCGCAGCACCGTATGCATTTAGAGCATTAGTTGCTGCAGTATTCGCAGCGCCATATGCATTTAAAGCATTAGTTGCTGCAGTATTCGCAGCGCCATATGCATTCAGTGCATTTGTATTGGCAGTATTTGCAGCTGTCTGAGCAGAGTTAGCTGCTGTATAGGCTAGATTAGCTGCACTGTATGCAGTATTAGCTTGAGCATATGCAGCATTTGCTTGACCATATGCAGGACCACCAGTATTTGCAGCCGCATAAGCAGCATTAGCTTGACTATATGCGTTTTTAGCAGTTGTATTTGCAGTATTAGCAGTACCATATGCAGCGTTGGCTTGATCGTAAGCGGCAGTCGTATTCGCGGCTGTTGCTACTACATTACCAACTAATGTAATACTACTGGCTTGTAGATTTGCGACAAGAGTTGCAACGTTAGAACTTGCAACATCAATAACATTATTGGTTACATCAAGTGCATATCCATCAAACAGATAATATAAATCATCAGAAGCGTGACGAATAAGACCAGTATTTAACGGTGTTGCACCTGTTTTGTATCTACCGACAACACCAATATCAACTGCATCAGAATTATTATTTGATGCCAATTGAATCATCGAGTCATTAGCGACAATCGATACTGTATTAACATATGTTGCGTTGCCAGTTAGATATAGATTACCTTGAACCGTGAGGTCTCCGGAAATCGTATCACCAGTCTTTAAAACGCGATTATTCGCAGCATCATAAGCACCAGCAGCTGTATTATTAGCTGTATTCGCCTGTCCATATGCATTGAGCGCATTAGTATTTGCTGTATTAGCTGCGGTCTGAGCAGAGTTAGCAGCCGTATATGCTAGATTAGCCTGTCCATATGCATTGAGCGCATTAGTATTGGCAGTATTTGCCGCAGTTTGAGCAGTGTTAGCAGCTGTGTAAGATAGATTAGCCTGTCCATATGCATTCAATGCATTAGTATTGGCAGTATTGGCTCCAGCGTATGCATTCAATGCATTCGTATTGGCAGTATTTGCCGCAGTTTGAGCAGTGTTAGCAGCTGTGTAAGATAGATTAGCCTGACCGTATGCATTGAGCGCATTAGTATTGGCAGTATTTGCAGCCCCATATGCATTCAATGCATTCGTATTGGCAGTATTTGCCGCTGTCTGAGCAGTGTTAGCAGCAGTATATGCAAGGTTAGCCTGACCGTATGCAGGACCGCCCGTATTTGCTGCAGTATAAGCAGCATTAGCTTGAGCATAAGCGGCATTAGCTTGAGCATAAGCATCGCCTGCACTTGCACCACTAGTCGTAAATGTAACATTCGCATTAGTTCCATCACCAGAAGGAGTCACAGAAACTAGAATCGATAAACTATTAACAAAGTTTAGTTGCTTTCCAGAAAGAGTAGACCCACCATTAGCAGAAACGCGAACTGTATTAGCGGCAGAGTTAGCTGTTGTATAAGATGAATTGGCGGTGTCATACGCATTATTTGCAGTATCACGAGCAGTATTGGCTTGACTGCGGGCTAATCCAGATTGAGTAGTGGCTATATTGGCCTGACCATACGCATTTATAGCATCACTCGAAGCAGTATTTGCTTGACTATACGCATTTAGAGCGTTGGTGTTTGCAGTATTTGCTGCAGTCTGAGCAGAGTTAGCTGCTGTGTATGCAAGGTTAGCTTGTCCATAAGCAGAATTAGCTTGCCCGTAAGCAGCATTCGCTTGAACATAAGCGGAATTAGCTTGACTATAGGCTACATTAGCCTGACCGTAAGCAAAATTACCAGTGGTATTGGCAGTATTTGCGAGAGTAAATAGGTCTGTTCCAGGAATCGGAGAGCCTGTTCCAGTTACAAAACTATTAGCGTTTACCGTTGTTACATTTAAGGTTTGAATATTACTCAAATTACGATTCGAGTCAATAACGACTGTATTCGCAATATCAATACCTGATTTTACGCTAAACGTTTTTGAAATTGTTGCCATTTGAAAATCTCCTGAGAATCTCTTGTATTTATAAGGTTAAGATGTTACAGCCGTTCTCACGAGTTTAATAGTAATAATATTGTGACTTGGGTTATTTGGACTGAAAATTAAATTACAATTAGAGCCAGAAATTACTAAAGAAAAAGTCCCTAGAGTGTAATTATTAAAAAGAGTAGCGTATTCCGTCAAATATGCGGAAATCCCGTCTTGCATACAAAACATTTCCGTAGAATGATATCCGTCTACATTTTTCGCCTGAATAATGTATTTGACGGTCGTAAAATTCGCAGAAGGAAAACTGTCTATAGTGATCGCAGAATCTGAAGTTGTAGTGAATACATTATAGGTCGTTTGCGTTGGGCCAGAAATAACTACATTAGCCGCAACATAAGTTGTATTAACTGGATTTGCGGTTGAATTTACGGATATAGAATCGCCGATTGAGATAACGTTACCGACACCTAATAAAACTCCGTTCGCATTAACACTACTTGCGGAAATGTTGCCTGTTACGGATATACTATTTTGAACGTTTAGATTACCAGTAATTGTTCCACCAGAAAGGTTCAATTTAGTGTTAGCAGCAGCATATGCAGAGTTTGCTTGATCATAAGCTGCGTTTGCATTAGGACCACTCGGTCCTTGAGAACCAGTCAAACCTTGCGGACCTTGCGGACCTTGAGCACCAGTAATATTACCAGCATCAGCCCAAGCAGTTCCGCTCCAAGTCCATAAGTGCCCAGTATCTGTAGTTACATATCCATCGCCGCTAGTTCCATTATATGAATTAGGATATCCTGGTAAATTAGATGATGATGCAACTGCGCCTTTTAACTGTAGACCCGTCCCAGTTGCGCCACTTGGTCCTTGAGGACCTTGTGGTCCCTGCGCTCCAGTCACACCTTGTGGTCCCTGAGCGCCTTGTGGTCCCTGAGCACCAGTCACGCCTTGAGGACCTTGTGCTCCAGTAACACCTTGTGGACCTTGAGGACCAGTCACACCTTGAGGACCTTGTGCTCCAGTAACACCTTGAGGACCTTGAGGACCTTGAGTACCAGTCACACCTTGAGGACCTTGAGCGCCTTGTGGTCCCTGAGCACCAGTCACACCTTGAGGACCTTGTGCTCCAGTCGCGCCTTGTGGTCCCTGAGGACCTTGTGCACCAGTCACACCTTGAGGACCTTGTGCTCCAGTCGCGCCTTGTGGTCCCTGAGGACCTTGTGCACCAGTCACACCTTGAGGACCCTGTGGTCCCTGAGATCCTGTGACACCTTGTGGTCCCTGAGAACCAGCAACACCAGATGGACCTTGTGGTCCCTGAGGACCTTGTGCACCAGTGACACCTTGAGGACCTTGTGGTCCCTGTGGACCACCAGAAGGACCTGTTGGTCCTATTGGTCCAGGTGCTCCACGAATAACTGAATCTGCTACGGTTGTGCTTGTTGTTGTGGAAACTTCAACGACGCTGACGCGAGTTGGTTCAGCAAGAACGACGGAAATAGTATTTGCTGGAGAGACTTGGACGCTCCCAATACTATTATTTACGACAACATTAGTTGTGTTGCCTTTTATCTCTGTCGCTACACCAGTTGTCTCATTAACGATGACTGTTACAGTGTTGCTCAGAGGCTGAGCAATATCGGTCATAGTCTTGTAACTTCGCCATATACTGTTACATCGCCATAAAGAATTTTAGATACTGTATTACCACTATCAATTAACTCTAAATCGTACACATATGAAGATCTTGGTGGTTTACCGTTTGTCATATCGACTGAAATATTTGCAGTTCTAGTTGCAGCAAGTGTTAGATTTACTGTTCCAGTGTTTGCCGTAATAACAATCTCACTATTAGCTGAGGTCAATGTTTCAGTCACCGTTCCAGAGTCATAACTTGGTCGCATTTGCATTCTGGCAGTATAGCTTGTTAGATTTTGAGCAGTTCCCGTTGAATCTTTCACAGTGATTGAAAGACCAAAAGTCGACCCCTGCCACATGGTTAGATTATATTTGTTATTATCGAGCATTGCGTTCTCTTTTATTTAATCCAAGAATAGTATTTAAGAGTCTTGGCCTTGCGGTCTTCTAGTCCAATTGTTCCACCGTTGATCTTCTTGGTCAATGAAAGGATCGAGGCATCATTGACGCCCTGATCGCAGATTGCCCAGAGCTTGTTCTTCTCAAAGAAGAACATTGCTGATTCAAATGCCAGTTCACCAGCCACTAGGTCTGGATTGGTCATAACGTCTGCACGCTTGCAAGAATCAGCAAATGCCTGATAGTTAGACTTACCTGTCAGCTGCAATGCACCACGACCACGATACTTCCAGCCATCACCAGAAGATTCGTCACCGTTACCCATGCGTGATGAGTAAACGCGATTGGCAATCTTTTCTGGCTGACGTTCGTATTGTGCAGCAGCGGCATCTGTAGGGAAATACTTCCCGAAGATCCCACGCAACCCTTTAGCTGAATAGTTTAGATTCTCGGCGAATGCCTTGAAGTCGCCTGACTCATGTCCAGTCTGCGCAAAGAAATGCGCAGCACGAACTGGAGTCAGCTTGTAGAAATCCATTGCAGACTTCAGCGTTCCTGCACCGAAGACTCCGTCTGGAACCAACTTCATTTTTGTTTGTAAACTTTTAAGACTCATAGTCGCTCACCTCAAGAATGTTTGGCCACATGATCGGCAAGATGCTCTTCATGATGATCATCTGACCAGCGGCTGTCATCCTTATGCTCGTCCATTGGTAGAGGCTTTGAATGGTCGATTCCATCATCTTCCTCTTCAACTACTGGTGGCTCAGGAGGTGCTGCTGGAGGAGTTTCATTCTTCTCGCCCATCTTTGCAATCTGCATTCCACCAAGCAACCCGACGAATGCGCCGATTACTGTATTGAATGCTGGTCCAATAATAGCGAAGATATCTTTATTATCTACTTGCTCATTTGGCAGGAAAACTCCAACCATGAGGATCGCCACGACAACAAGAACAATTGCTGCGAGCGTTCCAACTGTTACCTTTAGAATCCAATTCTTTAGAGCCTGATCTGCTGTTTGTAGTAAATCCATTTTATCCTCACTTTTTCTTTGATTTTAGTCCAGTCATTTGTGGTTTGCGGCGAAGAACCTTTCCACCCATCATTGGTTTATCGTAGCCAGCGATTGGACTGCCTTGAGCAGAACTCAATCCCTGTATACCAGCACCCATTGACATGGCTGGGGCTGCTCCGTCTTCTTTTACAAATTTTTTGAATGTTTTCATTTTAGATGTTTCGATGTATCAACAGATTTATTCCCTTCTGCAGATAATTCGACGTTTGCGCTGACGGAAGTTCTTTCTGCCTTCCCCTTATCTCTAATATTCACGCGATGAATGCTATGTTTTTCTCCAGTACCTTTATGAGTACCTTTAACATAAACATCCCCATTACCTCTTCTCTCAAATTCAAGATTATGAAAGTGTGATAGATAATTATTAACATGAGTTTCTGCATCAGCAATTTTGTGATGGTTGCGAGCACCTGTAGTGGTTGCAGCTAATACTGTTGGCAGATGAGTTTTACCTTCTTGCTCATTTCCACCAGAAATATGCCCATTAGCTCCAACGCTTTTTTTAATGTATTTTTTAATTTCATCATCGCCTTGATAAGTTTTAACTAATCCGGCATGATATTGATCTGCAACTGCTCTTGAGATTGCCTTAGAACTATCTTTGATTTCTTTTTGAACTGCTGCTGACTTCTTTTTAATAGCCTCATGCCCTTCTTCTGTATTAGCTTTAATTCCATGTTTCTTTAAGAGATCGCTATGTGAATTTATTGCAGCTTTAACTGAAGTTTCATTCTCAATCCCTTCGGTATTACCAGAATGCGCACTAAGTGTTTTCATTCCAGGATTTGAGTACCCTGTCTTAGATTCAGATTTGTTTTCTCTTTTGTGCTTATACTTTAGGCTGATTGAAACTTTTTTTGCTTTTGTATGATCGCCACTAGGGTGTGTTCCAGAAACGATTAAATCCGCCTTAGATAGTGGGTCATGCACGCCAGTTTCACTATGGTGATCTTTGGCTTGAGATGTCCATGCAACTCTACCAATAGTATTAATCCCGTGATGCTTTTTTAAATGTTTTCTGATTTCGTCTGCGGATTCTTTAGCTGCACGGTCCATTTTTGCAAATTCAGGGTGTTTTGCATATTTCTGACCAAATAAAGATTTAGCATGAGCATGAAGTATATCTTCAGGTTTCTTACCTTCAACACGATAATCTTCAGGATGAGAACCATTATTTAAATGCTTACCAACAAGAATTTCATGTATCTTACCAGCTGAATCAGCAGGATTATTTGTTGAAATAGGTTTTATTTTTGCTTCTGATAAGAGATATTGTAAAAAGTTAAGCATCTGTGTCCCCAAGTTTATTTTCTATTAATCAATATGTAGTTAATAACTTTAAAGTGCTCTCAAAATTCCTGCCAATTTAAAATCAATCGGGATATCGCTGGATATAATATCTTCTCCTCGAATCCCCTTTACAATCACTGGCATTGATGAAGTAAAAATAAGAATCGTCTTCAATGCACTGTAATCTTTTTTATTCATTCTTAAAAATAACATCCTCGTAGTCGCCTCGACTCCAAAAACGTTTTGAGTTATGATAAGATGATTTAATGTTAATCGCTCTTTTATAAAACCCGTCAAACGATAACGTTGAAGCAATCGCTTGATATATCTTATTTTTTTATAATCTTCATCGAATTCACTTAGTATGCAGTTAGGTTTATCATAACACTTTGCAGCATACAGTAGTACATTTAAATCATTTAAATCATCAAACATATTTACCACGTTACAGTAGTTTCCGCAGAGCCGCCATATTCATTATTATTACCAGCATCATCATCTCTTTTAGCATAAAAAGTCGATGAACGCTGTTTAATAGGATCATGTGATAGCATTTCATTTTTATCCATATCAAATAGTTCTGATAGTTCCGATTCATCAACGATTTGAGCATAGCCATCAACAAATCCGTCATCGCTAGTATCAAAAACAATGTACAGATGTAATGGCGTTGAGCCAAGTGAATAAACCAACTCAGCCTCTAGATTCAGGAAGTTCGCTGTTGCCTCAGCAGGCAGCAACATTCCATAACGCTCTAGGCAACCACGCAACTGCGCCAAGAAAATTGGCGCATTCTGATATGGCTTCTCTGTTAGTGTATCTAGCTCACTATTGATAGAGGCTCTGTTTGATTCTAATAGCTTAGAGTCGATGTCAATAACATCGACATCAGAGTACTCTTCTTTCAAAAATTCATTAAACTTTAACATTTTACACCCTTAGTAGCGTGATGATTGCTTGACGTTATGATTTAGTTCTGGGTCCATGTTGACCTTGTTCGGTTTACTTTTTGCAATCTTAACAATTCTATCAGCAGCGGCTGAAGCCTTTTTTGTCTTTACTGCCTTATTTACCACTTTTGTCTCGCCTGGATCAGCAGCTTCGTTTGCTTGTTGGTCTTTCTTATTTACCAATTTACTTCCTACTGTTTGTCCAGCCTTGCGAGCAATAGAACGAGTAATAGCACCAGCTCCTGCTCTAGCAGCAAGCCCTTCTGCTGCACCGCCGAGCAATTCACCAGCTATAGCTGCAATAATGGCAGGATTCTCTTGAATCTGCTCAGCTTCTTCTTGAACTTCTTTCTTCATACCCTTTACGCTTTTTAGGAATCTTTCGGCTTTTTCTGGATCAGTTGATAATAACTTCTTGTAAATCTTTTGGTGATTCTTAGCAACATCACCAGGAGTTCCAGTGCGCCACTCAATGCGGCTCATCTTACGAGCCTCGTCTGTCTGTTCGACTTCTTCGTTAGTTGTACCATACTTAGATGTGTGCCACTTCGACTTCAGTGCTGAGTCGAGATAAGAGTGTGCATCGTTCTTTCTGCCACTGTCAAAAGTGTTATTTCTAGAAAATGGAAAGTTTCTTCCATGAAGATTTCCGCCATAGAAATGACCGCTAACATCATCATGATGATGTTCTAGTTCACCAACTTTCTGATCTTTGTTAAAGATATCATAAGATTTATGAGTTGCCTTGACTGGTTGATCATAATCATCTGTAACATCTTTAGGGTGAGTTGTGCCAGTATGCTTTAATGAATAGTCAGATGACTCATCAATCTGCTCGACTTCTTCTCTAACTCTGCGACCACCAAAGTAATGGATTCCTCTAGTCTTCAATTCAGCCCTCGAAGCATCATATTCATACGGATTTTTTGCTTGATTCGATTGACTCATCTTTCCTACTTTTTTGTCTAGTGTAGGTGTTGTTTGTTTCTGAGCAACTTTTCGTGTTGCTCTATACAAACCAATATCGCCTTTAGTGCTAGATCTTCTACCAGTTTTAATATTTTTATTGATATATGATTTTAGAGTTTTCTGATCTAATTCATCAATCTGCTCGACTTCTTCAGCCATACCCCCAGCATGACGCTTTGATGCATACTTCGCACCAAGTGCCATGCGAATACGTTCTTCCTTGCTCTTGCCAGCGAACTTAGGATTGTCCGAATGAACAAAGTCATGAATCCACTTTGAAGCAGGATCAGCAGCAGTTAGCTTTTCTTCAATATACTGAGGAGCAGCTTCTTCTGTTACTGTCTCTTTTCTACGAGCAATAAATGCCTCGAGAGCAGCCTTCTTATCAATTGGCCCCTTGCGCATTCCAGGCGGAACATTATAATCCGTGCGATCAACTGGCTTTGTTTCGCCACTCTTGATGCGAGCAATCGTTGGCTTTTCTAGAGCCTTATAGTCCACTGCTTCTGCTAGAGCAACTGG
>Ga0209191_1000742_pt1 | contig 23824 bp, 20 predicted proteins | sample S_130626_EF_Meta_FD_187320 | JGI IMG/M metagenome (GOLD analysis project Ga0209191, IMG submission 187320) | Freshwater microbial communities from Lake Simoncouche, Canada to study carbon cycling - S_130626_EF_MetaG (SPAdes) (version 2) | ecosystem: Environmental > Aquatic > Freshwater > Lake ...
TCACCGGCTTTTCAACCAAAGACTGAAGTCCTTGTTGAGAGTTAGGGTAACGACCAATATCCAGCCTATACAATTTGAGAGCCTGCACGAGCGTACTGATATCTTGTTTTGCGGCAATTACTCTAGCTTCGTCTGGTTTGCTCATAATTTTTGGGACAATCAACGATGCCATGATCCCAATAATGGCAATTACAACCATCACTTCGATCAGCGTGAAACCTAATTGTTTTGAAGCGGATAATTTGAGAGATATTTGGGGTGGCATTTTTTTCATATTTATTTATATCGTATTAGTTACTTATAATAAAACATTAATATTAAAAATTATTTAATTTATAAAATGAGCATTACTCAATCTTCGAAGGTGTTTTTTAGGTCTTTAAATGAACTTCTAAAAAAAGATTTTCAGCTTAAGGACCTTTGGAGCATACCCTCTTTTTTCATTAACTTAGGGGGTATTAATGCCAACAATTTATCATCGCCAAAAAACTTTGACTCAAGTCGTCTGAATATCTTTTTTAAGAAAATCCAACCCATAAAAATTGCTAGCCTGATTCGAAATGGGTTAATTTTTCTGAGTATTGTGACCATTATTTATACAGGATTAATTTTACTAGGAGTAGCACGTCAAGATAACAATACTCGACCTGCGCAACTATATCAAATGCAGGATATACAAAAATCTTATAGTCTTTTTGGGCAAAAAGAATTTGAGTTATCTTCTGTCAAAGTGACTGGAATCATGTTGGGAAATAAAGCTTCTAATAGTTTTGCCACTCTTGAAGTGCTAGGCAAGAGTACTGGTGCAATTGCAGTCGGGGAATCCTTTGATAATGGCTATTTTTTAAAGGGTATTAAAGAGAATCAAGTTGAGATTGTTTATCGAGGGAATTCTTATACTATTAAAAAGATAGATAAGCTCATAAGCAAATAATGAATCTTTTTTTAATTGGCTTCATTTTTTTATTTTGTCTTGCATCTTGGATTGATTTTAAAAGCTTTATCCTGCCAAACTGGATTACGCTATCTTTGATGGTTATGGGTCTTGTCTTTAATTCGGTGGATTCCCAAAATTTTTGTTCCTGGCAAGACTCTGTCTTAGGTCTAGTTGTTGGTTACGGATTTATTAGATTAGTAGACTTTGTTTATCTTCAATTGCGACACCAGCATGGCATTGGTCAGGGAGATGCCAAATTACTAGGCGCGATTGGAGCAATTCTTGGTTATCAAATGGTATTTCCAGTTTTATTAATTGCTTCTATTTTGGGATTGATTTACGGTTTAATCATAAACCGTAAAGCTATTGAAAAAATGCGTCAAGCCATTCCTTTTGGACCATTTCTTAGCTTAGTTACTTGCGTGATCATCGCGTCAAAATTATTTTTCTAAAACTTTGTTTCGAAGTAGATTAAATCATCTTCGATTCATCTTTCATAGTTCATGATTGTGATGAGTGCAGTTAAATCATGGGTATATTAATAAAATCTATTCTAAATTGAAAAGTAGCTACCACTTAAAATACGTATTGGCTATCCACCCGACTAGCGGGGATTTAAATAAAGTGATACTAATTCACCACCAGAAATAGGCCAAAGATATCGGCTTGAGGACTAATAGCATTTTTCTAGATAGCGGCAGTAAGAAGTTTTTCAAACCCAGTAACACTCAGTAGATCAAAGCTAGGGATATATCCCAGATATTTTTTGAACAACATCTTAAAATGATTACTAAACAAAAGGAATGCCAAGAGCTAACTCTTGGCATTCATTGCAAGCACATTTTTAAAAAACCATTCGCTAAAAAAAGACTCTATTTTTACAAACCAATTTTCCCACCATCATTTTTGGTGATCATCAGAGTAGCCGAACGTGGTCGACCCGCTGTTCCGTAGGCTGCAGACAAGCCACCACCATTGCCGGGCCATTGGCTTTCGAATGTAAAGTTAGAAGCGGTTCCAAGTTTGGCAGTGTTCTCGCCTGGATGCTGAATGTTGACAAACAAGGTTTTTCCGTCTTCTGTCTCGGTCAGTCCAGTCACTTCGGCACCTTTTGGTGCAAGTAAAAAGCGACGCAACCGTGACTCTCCCAAAATACCGCCGACAAAAGTTGCTTGTTTGCCTGTAGTTTGTGAAGCCGTTGACATTTCATTGCTCACTATAAATCCACCGCCATCGCCAACCGTACCTGGTACCGCCGCCAATAACATGCAGTTGGTTTCATCTGTGAAGGCGCCATCGTCAGTTTGGATCCAGCAAATACCCGTACTCTTACTGAACCACAGACCGTCGGGGGAAGAAAAACTGTTTTTGCTAGACAGTTGTGAAATATTGACACTGGATGCAGAGCCCTCTTCCGCACCAAACAGGAAAATATCCCATGTGAAAGTCGTGGCTGTAGAGAGGCTACCTGTTTCTTTGAAACGGATTATATGGCCATTCGGATTGCCGCTAGACTTCTTACCATTTGTATCAATATAGGCACGTGGGTTGATGGCGTCAGTTGTTGCGGGCGTTCTATTGGTACTGTTATTATTCGTCAGGCAAAAGTAAATTTCACCGTTGGCATGATTAACAGCACCCCACTCTGGACGATCCATTTTTGTAGCACCCGCGGCATCTGCGGCTAAGCGAGTGTGCACTAAGACTTCAGCTTGGTTAGCAAATGCGAATGTTGTATAGCCACTAATTGAAGAGTTACTGATATTGAGCTCTAACCATTGGCCAGAACCATCGCTATTAAATTTGGCTACATACAACTTACCTTCATTTAGATATTTGTCGCCTGCTGTCATGCCGCCACCGATGTCAGCTGCATCCCAGTTGGCAGTAGTCACAAACTTGTAGATGTACTCATTGCGACTGTCGCAGCCCATGTAGAACGATAGAGGCTTGCCTACAACAGGTACGCCGCAGACAGCCGCTTCATGGGCAAAACGGCCCATGGCCATACGCTTGGCGGGCACGGCGCTAGGATTGGCCGGGTCTACTTCAACGATGAAGCCAAATGAATGAGGTTCGTTACGGAAATCATTAGCAGCAGTGGTACCGCTTGCGGCGACATTCCAACGACTAAAACGAAAATCAGTATCGGCCAGGTCAGTTGGTGTATACCAACCCTGACCACTGGCGGTAGTAGCTGTAGAAGTAATCGCAGTTTTCGCAATGCTGTAACGTGTTCGGGATGCTACCAATTTGGTATCCGTAGGCGCTGTTCCACCTACAGCGATATTAAAGTATACGTTCCAATTTTCTTCGCAGCCCAGGTAGGTGCCCCATGGTGTTGCGCCATGGCCACAATTATTTAGTGTGCCACGCACAGTAGCGCCAGTCGTGTCATATTTGGTGATCATCAGACTTTTCAAGTTGGCCAAATGCGCAGCAGGGCCAGTCACATTCATCACGGTTTGTGGTGTGATTCGGCGGTTCAAGGTTGAGGTTGGGTTGTAGCCTGTGGGTTTGCCAGTCGAATCTAATGTCACTTCGACAATTGAAATACCATGCAGGTTAATTTCTTTAAGCACTTCGTCACCAGGGCGTGTAAGTGTGTCCCAAGTACCAAATTGATCAAACTTTTTGCCGGTGACCCCACCTGAAGTTTGGCCAGTTGCCATTAAAAAGTGTGCATCGGCCGAGCTTTCGTGATTCACTGCGAGCACAGCTTTGGTAGTAGCTGTATATGTGGCTTTGTTGTTTGAATCAATGTAGAAGAGCTGCATACCGTCGTGATGGTCACCCACACGCAAAGCCCAGCTGTCACCGGTTTCTGTTCCCAAGTTGGTGTAAGCTGCTGCGCCAGCGTTTAGTGTGTCACCTGTAGCATGCAATATTTTGACGGTGTAACCAGAAGGCACAACAACTTGATCCAATAAACCTTTATCAATTGAAGTAAAAGTTAAAGAGCTACTCTGAGCTAATGAAGGTAATGCAGTAACGGAGCTACTACCGCCACCACAGCCTGGCAACATCGGAAGTGCAAACATCGACGCTAGACCCAAACCACCTTTTAACATGGTACGACGTGATGGGTTTTCTAAGGCACGGGCAAGCATGTCTTGAAAGTGTTCATTGCCAGAGTTGTTGTCTATTGAATCAAAGTCTTTTGACATAGGTATACATCCTTCTTTAGGTTAGAAAAAAATAAACTAAATAAGAATATATCCGTCGAATGTTACTTTAAAAAGTCGATAATGTTACAGTGGCGAGAAATTAATGTTAAAAAAATATGCAATAATTTCAGAAACATAATTAATCTTTTTTTACTTAACTCCCTTCTTCAGCACTTTATCGTCATCGCAGATTCCTTCGCCAAGTATTAAATCCCACCCATAACAATGAACTTATAAATAGCTGGTCTGTTCTCGACTAAAAAATTACTAGTCAAATCGATTTATTTAATTAGCCTCGGCAAATACTAGAATTTCCTCATAATTAAATGTTAATTTTTCCAATGCCTTCAAGAAAAACTATGCAATCTGGTTAAGGCTTAACAAAATGAGTTGATTTTATTTATCTTCAATTAGTTTTCCCAGTATTGCTCATCGCGTCTCTTTTAGGATTAGTTAACGACTTAATCATTCACCGAAAAAAGCCAATAAAATAAGTCAAGGGAATCTCTTTGGTCCATTTCTTAGCTAAGTTATATGCTAATTATTACTTTCAAAATGTCACTCTAAATTGAGGGAGCAAATTTTCTGGTTTTTTAAAGAGGCGATCTATGCAGTTAATCCGTTAAGGATCTAACCGACTTATGAGACGATTTAGGGAGTTTAATCTCTCTGACATGGTAGCCGCAATGGTGCGATGTAAAGAAATCGCCAAATGTGGAAGCTCCTTTTCCATATCTACCATGCGATATTTTGATAATACGAAAATACTTGAGTCTTCTTCTGCCCTTACAGAGGCCATTCGTTTTACGTTTCCATATAAAACAGTTTCACCAAAAATGGATCCAGGATTTAATGATCTCACTCGAATTAAATGATTGACATCATCCACTGTATGAATAAAAACATCAAACTTACCACTTCTAATGATATAAAGTTCGGTCCCTTCATCGCCTTGGTTAATCAAGAATTCACCTTTTGTACATTTTTTTTCCGTAAAAAAGGATTTAAATTGATCGATAGACTCTTGATTAGAATTATCTTTAATAATGTTTTCCCATATGAACTCTTGTGAACTCATATTGGGTGATTGATAATTTTCAATTAATAGCTCTTCTGCCGCTTCGATACATAAATCTCGATCATAAAAAAAGCTTAAGTGAAGGTGTGTTGTTGTTTGTGGTTTTATATATTCCCTAAGGGTCGGACTTAACCGAGATATGAGTAAATTACAGGATGTTTCTTCACAAAATTGGGCGATTTTATTAATCACTGAAAATGCAGAAGAGTCAATTGCTTTTACTTTTGACATATCTAGAATAAAAATCTTGCTTCCAGTCTTGCTAAGGAATCGGATTCGCTCATAAATGGGGTAAATGGACCCAAAAAATAAAAAGCCTTCAATTTTAAGGTACTTGATTTTGTCACCATGTTGATTGAGTATTTGAATTGCAGAAGACGATCGATCCACATTGCTTCTAAAGTCAATATTATTCAACTCCAAAGTAATACTCTCTACTTGGCTATAGCTCCAAACAAAAAAGACTAGGCAGAGCATAATTCCGATGCCGACCCCAGGCAAATACCCAATGGTTGACATGACTAAGGTAATGGAAAGAATGATCAGATAGTCTGATTTAGAGAACCTTTTATATCCCTTGATAAGCCACTCATCGAGAAGGCTTACCCCCATACAGAGTAAAAGTGCACCTAAAATTGGCTTGGGGACATACTCCAAGGCTCCTGGCCCAAGGACCAAAAAGATCAAAATAAAACCATAAGTAATAAATCCTACCCACTGGCTGAGAACTTTCATTTGTTGCCCTAAAAGGGATGCTGAAAGTGCTGGGAAACTAACGCTGCCACCTAAAGTGCCGCCAACGATATTTGCAAGACCCGCCACTTTTAATTCTTTATTGAAATCAAATTCAGAGTTTGTCGCCACTTCTAATCCTGAAAGATTGAGTAAAAAAGCAACAATACTTACTATGGTAATTGCTATAAAAGTAAGCGCATTATCAAGAATAAAAAGCCAAGCATCTTTGGGTATATTGAACCAATAATAGATCGAGCTCTCTCCTCCTGAGTTTCCTTTTGGCGTGAGTAACCAACCATCATTTTGAAGCTGCGAAATAGGCATTTGTTGCCAAATAAAATATAGATTAAGCAAGAGAGAGCTGATAATTAAGATCAATGGAAAAACTAATTTGCTCTTGAATAATGGTGGAATTTTCAAGAGCAGTATGGCGATGACAACACCAGTAAAGAGAAGCGGCGCAGCCCCATATTGAAAATTATCAAAAATTTGAGGGATATGAAGTAATGAAATTTTCTGGTTAGTTAAAACAGAAAGCGCCGATAAAGTAATTAAAAGACCTGATCCTGCAAGAAAGCCTCCAATGACCGGGTAGGGAATAAAGCGTACAACTCTGCCTAATTTCCAATGGCCTAATATATAAAAAATAGTGCCCGTGAAGATACTAGAGATTGCGACTGCAGCAAGAATTATTCCAATAATGAGTTCTGGAGAGGGATTTTTTGCTAAGGCGGTGATGGCAAATACACTAATTAGTACCGCTGGGCCATCTTGTGGTTGTGAAATGATATTTTTAAAATCACTAAACTTGGTAATAATAAATCCACTGACTGCAGCTCCAATCATGAGGGAAATCATTAGATGGCCTTGATCATTTAGACTGCTCGGCATAATTAAAATTGCCAGCGCAGCAATACCAAAAACCGTCCTTAAACCTCCGATGAATCCGGCAATGATTAGGCCCATATTGTCCTTTTAAATATTTTGAATGATTCTATAATTTTTGATCAGCCTAAAGAGATATAAAAATTAGAAATTGCTGTTTCGTTGTTGAAAAAATATGCGCTGAGATAATATCAAATTGTTATTAAAAGCATGAACCACATATCATTTTTTTACATAGTCCAAGTTTTTGGATGTAAATCACGAATTTATCGCAGATTTGTCTTTAATTCAAGCCGTTTCATACTTAATTTTAAATCATGAGTACTGTTCTAAGATCTGAGCTTGTTGTATTCCAGGCTTGAGATACTTCACTTAAGGGAATTTTTTGCGTATGAATATGCAATCCGGCATTAGGTGCATGTTGAATGAGATCGGATATGGCATTTAACATTTGCGCAATAGAAAGACTACCTAACCCACTGCCCATGACTTTAAGTCCACTTGACCTTAGTGCTGACGCAGGAAAAGGAATCGTGGCGCCACTAATAGAACCAATCTGAACAAACTGAATACTCATACCTTGTGGACTCTGCTTAGCTGCACTTTGAATCAAAGAAACTGCACTTGGGCCCCATAAGTAATCGAGTACAACATGTACTCCTTCCTTAAATACCAGATTAAAAGAGTTCTCCATTACACTGGGTTCATCGGTTAATTGAATACAATGCGTGGCCCCAAGCGCATAAAGCTCGTCGAACAGATTAGAACGCCTTGCAGTGGCAATGATTTTTTTAGCGCCAAGAAATTTCGCAATTTGAATAGCAAGACGTCCTGAAACTCCATTCGCCCCATTGATTAAAACACTGTCTCCGGCAACCATTTTCGCTTGATCAATGAGGGCCGCCCAAGATGACATCCCTGGAATGGCCATTGCAGCGACTATATCAGCACTCAAGGTTTGAGGAATCTTCACACAATTTGTTTTATCGACAACACAATATTCAGCCATTGCGCCAAAGGGATTTTGAGGTAATAAAAAATAAATCATGGAGCCATCTTCCAAGGTTCCAACACCATCAAAACCTGGAATAAATGGCACCTCATTATCTGAACTGTAATGTGTTACAGACGCTCTGGCCTTAGTAATTTGGCTAATGGATGATGCTTGTACACGAACGATACATTGATTAGAGTCAGGTACAGGATTTTTAAAGTCCCCAAAGACGGGTACCTGATCTTTTTGCAGAACTACCGCCGCTTTCACATCAATTCCTTAGTCTGCCGTTGCGCCAGATTCTTTTACGGATTTTGCCCACTTCGGTACTTCGGATTTTAAATATTGCTTAAACTCATTCGGTGATAAAGACTTTGTATCGAGTCCTAAGCCTGTAAGTTTATCCTTAATATCTTTTGTTTCAATGGCACGATTAATTTCAGCATTTAATTTACTCACAATTTCTGGAGGGGTTTTACTTGCCACCCAAAATCCAAACCAGGTGGTGTCATCGAACTCCGGAAATCCCTGCTCAGCCATTGTCGGAACATCTGGGAGAGCTGGTGAACGATTAGCACTCGTCACGGCTAACGCTTTTAATTTCCCAGCTTTAATAAACTGTACGGTAGGTGGCATGGATGTGCTTGAAATTTGTGTATGCCCTGCTACAGTTGCACCAACCGCCTGAGCAGGTTGATATGGAACATGAACAAAATCAGAATTTGTCATATTTTTAAATCGCTCAATCGTCAAATGAGTGGTAGTGCCAATACCCGATGACGAATAACTTAATTTCTCTTTTTTACCATAGGCAACAAGCTCTTTTAAGTTATTTACTGGTAAAGCAATATTAAGTCCAATCACGTTTGGTGAACTTGCGCCCAATGCTACGGGCTCAAAATCTGTTATTGCATCATATCCAGCATTTTTATAAATACTAGGGTTAATTGCAAATGACACACTATGCACAAGTACTGAATACCCATCTGGATTGGATCTTTTTACATAAACACAAGCGATATTTCCACTAGCGCCTAATTTATTTTCGACAACTACATTCCATCCTAAATTTTCATTTAATTTAGCGGCTACAAGTCTGGCCATAGAGTCCGTGGAGCTTCCTGGTCCAGTAGCGACGATAAAAGTAATAGTTTTTTGTTTCGGAAAATCAGATTGAGAAAAAGCAAAAGGGCTGATGAGTAAAAATATAACGACAGAAATTAATCTTTTGATCTGCAGTACACCACTTACATCATTAATAAATTGAAATATCATCTTTACCTCCTAAGGGATTAAAGTATTTTTTGTGAACGATCAGAATAATTCAGTTGAATCGTGATAGAACCTTCATTCAATAACCAGGGTCTCACTTTGAAAGATCTAGCACCGCACTGATGCATCGGATCTTGTGCAGCAATTTCTTGCGCTTCCTTTAATGACTCAGCGCGAATTATCACCATACCCTCGCCATTCCAATCGGATTCATTATCCGCAAAAAAAGGCCCAGCCCCAAACATAATCCCTTTTTTTTCGAGTTGAATTTGAAATTCCAAATGTTGCTCTAAATTTTCCATTACTGGACCTAGTCCTTTGGTTGGAGTAGTAAAAACCACATAAAGCTCTTTACACAACATCTCTTTACAGGCTTGCAGAATGTCAGACTTAGTCACTGATATAGAAGTCAAGTTACTCTCCCCCATTTTTATATTTATCTCAATCTGATTTTGAGTTTTTCCTATTAATAATATCTCTCAATTGAAATTAAACATTCGATTGGTTTTTATAATTGGCTGTTTTATTTTATTCTAATCTATCTCATGGAGAGCTAAAGAAATCTTTTGTATTAAATACATTCGCACTCGGGTTTATACTGAGGCAACGATCAATATTTGCAAAGTGATTCATTCCTTTACTATATTTTGACGTCAATCTGACTAACTCTGTAATAATAAAATTCACTAATACCTTCTAAATTAAACCAATATGGGTTCATTTCTTCCTCGTAAGAATCATTTATTTTCAATCATTGTGATTTCAGTTCTGTTATCTGGAATTTTTTGGTTAATCAGTTTTTCACTTGCAATCGAAAAATCGCTATTCCTTCGCGATCGTTCATTTCTTTATCAATTATTTTGGTTTCCATTTCATGTTCTTTTAGCTTACTTCTCAATCATCGTTTACAAACGATTAGCCGCAGGCACACACTATAAAGAAATTAGTATCAAATCAATCATCACAGATCTGCATAATAATTATCGTGCAGTCATTATTTCTTTAATTCTGATTACACCATTCATGATAGAAGATATTATTGAGGGCGCGGTGAAAGCTCAAGAAAATTTTGATCAACTTGGGTATGCTTCTTGGGTCATGATAGGTCCAATATGGATGATTGAATGGCTGATGCTTGCAGTTATTTGGTCTCGGGTTCTCGCAACCATAAAGTTGACGGTTAAAACCTACTCTCCTGAATATGTTGACCAACATTTGGATGATCTTCTCATACTTAGTCCAAATACAGCCCACCTGCAAGCGGGTGTCGAAAATGCTCTCATTAATTTCTTTTATGCAATCTCAACGCTTGCTTATATCGAACTCACTGGGGGTGAAACTTCAGATTACCAAACATGTTTAATTTCCGGATTACTTGTTTTGTTTAGTTTTCTCGCTAGCTTTTTCTTTCTGCGTATGCGGATCAATGATGCATTAGAAAGAATTACTTTAAAGCATGCCAAACATTTAGATCAGTATTATAAAAATCCTAATCATGCCTTTACTCAAGAGTCCTTTAAAGACCTTAAATTAAATCCACTATTAATTGATGACTTCGTTTTATTTAAACCGACTAAATTTTCGAACCGTGCAATTGAGCGAATTAGTATTGTGCGTGCAAGCGTATTAATTGAATCTATTCAAGAAACTGGCTATGCAGAACATATCAGTGTCAAAAAAGGCTTAGAAGCAATGAAGTATGGGCAATATGAACAAAAATTGTCTTCTCTTGGAATTATGGAATTGCAAGGTGTATTAATTCGTTTGGGTTCACCGATTATTATGCTGTTAGCTAAATCAGGGGTTTTGTCTTCGTTGCATTAAATTTTATTCATCAGTGAGTGTAGATTTTTTATAAATAAATTCTATACAGAGTATCAGAAAAGTACTTTAATAAGGAAAGATATCATGGATAAACGTCAATTTTTATCAGCTAGCTCACTTGGTATGTTGCAGTTTTTGATTCCTACTGTTGCGGCGCAAAAAGATGCGCTCAGTTTTGAGATGAAAATCTTGAGTGAGTACATGTCACAAGCGATGCATAACAAACTCTCCCCTGAGGTGGCTCTTCAAGCTAAATTTCATCTTCTTGATACTTATGCCGCTATCATCTCAGGCTCTGAACTTGCTGCAGGTATTTCAGGCTTGAACTATATTAAGCGTTATGCCAGCCTTGGAAAATGTACCGTCATGGGGAGTAAATTAAAAGCAAGTCCAATTGATGCGGCATTAGCAAATGGCATGATGGGTCATGCCGATGAGACTGACGACTCCCATAACCGATCAAGATCACATCCTGGCTGCTCAGTGGTGCCGGCTGCAACTGCGGGAGCTGAGCAATTCAATATCTCAGGTGAACATCTTCTTCGTGCAGTTACTCTAGGCTATGACATTGGAACCCGAGTTGTGATGGCGATGGGAGGTCCAGAGTTTAGTTATACCAGTCATAAAAGTTCCCACAGTATTGCAGGTATCTTTGGTTCAGCGGCAGCGGCTGCATGTACTGCCAAGTTGAATGAACAACAAATGCGTTGGTTATTAGATTACACAGCGCAACAATCTTCTGGCATTTATGCTTGGGGAAGAGATACTGATCATATTGAAAAAGCTTTTGTGTTTGGTGGAATGCCTGCCAAAAATGGTATTACTTCAGCACTTGTTGTTGAAACAGGCTGGAATGGTATTAACGATATTTTTAGTGGTGCAGATAATTTTTTCTTAGCGTATGCGCCGAATGCGAATAAAAGTCTTTTAATTGATCAATTGGGTCAGAGGTTTGAAATCGCCCTAACTGATATTAAAAAATGGACTGTAGGCTCTCCGATTCAAGGTCCATTAGATGCTCTTGAATTAATTCGTGCCAAAAAAGACTTTTCGGCATCAGATGTCGAAAAGGTAAAAGTATTTTTAGAGCCTGCTACTGCAAGAGTTGTCAATAACCGTGAAATCCCAGATATTTGTTTACAGCACATGGTAGCCATCATGCTGATTGATAAAACCGCAAGTTTTAAAGCTGCCCATGATGTTGAGCGGATGAAAAATGCAACCGTATTAACTCAAAGAGCCAAAGTAGAACTTATTCCAGATGAAAACCTTAAACAGTTTATGCCAGTCCGTGTTGCCATCGTAGAAGTTCAATTAAAGGATGGGACTGTTCTTACTGAGCGGGTTGATGCAGTGCGAGGCACTCCAAGAAATCCGATGAATGAACAAGAGGTTATTGCAAAAGCAAGTGATTTAATGGCGCCAATTCTTGGGGTAAAGCAATCAACCAAACTCATCAATACGGTCCTCAATATTGAAGGTTTGAAAAATATTACTGCCCTCAGTAAATTATTGCAAAAAAGTTAATCTAGATTGCTGAATGTTGGGTATTTTGCATCCATGGTTTTTAGAACTAACAAAGATGAATGAGTTCAGATTGCTCAATAGTCTCTGAAAACCATGTGCGTATTCCCGCCTCTCGTTTGCCAATATAAACGGGCTGCTGATGGTGATCTAAACCCATTGTCAAATCATGTCCGGGTATTAAGATGCTCCCAGGTTTCAATAACCATTTATCCCAAATCAGTTCAATTGATCTAGCGCTCTCTTTTGCATCATCTGTGTCAATCACTTTTCGAGAAAGTAATTCAGCACGATTTTTAGCCGCATCGCCAGAAAACAAAACATCGTGTAAGCCATTATTTACAACAAATAGTAAATGTCCGGGTGTATGCCCAGGTACACCATAGGCAGTAATTCCCGGCAAAAACTCTTCCTGATCAACAACCCTTGTTACTCTGGATGAGTGTTGTAATTCTTGAACATATAATTCGGGTATAGGATTAAATCCTGGCTCTTGCTGTGATGCCCAATTCATCTCAACTTCACCAATCCAAATTTTCGCATTGGGAAATAATGTGAAATTGACGATATGATCATAATGCGCATGAGTCAAAATCACATCTGTTACTTGCGATGGAAGAACTTGATGCTCCTTTAAACTTTTCTCAATCGGTTTTCGCATACCAAAGGCGCCAACGTCTAATAGAATGGTTTTGCCATATCCTCGAATTAGGGTAACGGTACTCCACCCCAATCCTCCATGACAAACTCCTCTTCCCGGAAAGCCCTGAATTAATACGTCGACTAAATAAGGTGTAGTCATTGTATTAATCTGCCTGAATATTGGCATCACGAATTAATTTGCTGTAAATCTTTAATTCTGACTGAATTAATTGCGCAAATTCTTCGGGCGTACTAGCAACAATTTCATTACCACCTTCTTCGGCTAATCGTTGATCAGCCTGAGGCGTTTTTAATGCCTTTACCATTTCCGCATGTAATTTTTTAATAATCGCAGGATCCGTTCCTGCAGGTGCTAACATGCCTTGGAACTGTGTAATGTTATAGCCTTTAAATCCTAACTCATTGAGCGTGGGTAAAGTCGGAATCGATTTACTTCGCTTATTGCCTGTAACTGCAAAACCTCTCAACCTTCCCGCCTTAATCATAGGTACAGCAGTTACTAATGGCTCAAAATTAAACGACAACTGACCGCTTAATGTATCAGCTAAAGCAGGTGCAGCCCCTTTATAAGGGATATGACTAAATTGCACTCCGGCTAATTGGGCGAGTAACTCTCCTGCTAAATGCCCACCACCGCCAATACCTGTCGAACCATAACTTAATGTTCCAGGTTGTTGTTTGGCTAAGCTGATTAAATCCTGAACAGAGTTGATTTTTGATGGGCTATTAACGACTAAAGCATATTGATAAATAGTACCCATACTGATAGGGGCAAAATCCTTAATTGGGTTATAGGGTACTTTCTTATAGAGTGAAGGATTGACAACTAATGGTCCACTGGCAGTAAATAGGAGGGTATAACCATCTGGAGATGATTTAGCAACGACGTCAGTTCCAATCATCCCATTTGCGCCAGGCCGATTATCGACCAATATCGGCTGACCCATGCTTTCAGACATGCTTTGTGCAATTAAACGGGCACTAATATCAGCCGCGCCACCCGCTGGATAAGGTACTACGATTTTGATAGGTTTATTAGGATATCCGGATTGAGCATTAGCCTGATGAGTGATTATGTTCAAAAAAATAAATGTGCTAATTAAAGAAAGTCTTATTAAAGACTGGTGTATTTTTTTTAAGCTTTTTTTCATACAAAAATTCCTATCATTTGTTCAAAGAATAAAAATCTAAATAAAATCTTTTACCTTCATTAAATGATTAGGATTGGTTTGTAATTGCCCATCTTCAATCATTTGATTCATTTTAGTGACCGCTTTGTTATAAGGTGTTGGGATACCGACTAATTCACCTTTCTTTACAACCAAGCCATTGAGATATCCTACCTCGGTTTTTCTACTTTTCGCATGGTCTTGAACAACTGCATTCCTAGAGTTCTTTCCTAAATGTAACAGCAGGGTATGGAGTAACTTATTGATAACATCTGAACTTGTTCCTAAAAAATCTTCTTGAGTTAACCCAAATATTGGCTCAATTTCAATACCTAAGGCTCTACCAACATCATATGTCTCTTTACCAACTTCAAAGGCTAATTCAAAAAAACCCGGTAACTGCCCTGCCTCATAAGACTTAATCCCTAGCATTCCAATCGGCCCCTGTGTCATCGTATTAGAGATTAACTTGGACCATTTAGCACCCCAAATATTCGTTGTCATTCTTGCTGTTGCGGTATTCTGAAATAAATCTTCTAAAGCTTGAAGTCTTGGCGTTTTAAGGCCATGTAACTCGCCTGGACTAAACCATGTCGTCGTTCGAGTGGTGTTTCTGACGACATAACCAGGCTCAATCAACTCCCCTGATAATTCAATCACACATCCAATCGTATTGGGATAACCCATAATTGGCGCGATGATTTCTTCATTCATACTATTTTGTAAGCCTACAATCACACCGCTAGGCTTTAAATAGGGTTTGATAAAGTGTGCCAGCCAAGCACTATCGTAAGATTTTGCTGCGAGCAATACCAAGTCAAATTGTGGCTGCATGGTATAAATTTCATGCAAATGGAAGGCTTTTACAGGTATTTTTAAGTCAAGGTCTGTCATTTTTATGTGTATTCCTTGTTTTTTCATCATCTCGACATGTGCCGGCCAATGATCAATCAAAGTAACATCTAACCCCGCATCGGTTAAATCAGCACCGACACTACTTCCAATAGCTCCACAACCTAATATCGCAATCTTTTGAAACATCCTATTGACTCCTCAAATATTGATTTTTTTAATGTTGATTTAAATGAGTTATATACTAACAGTTCACAAAAAATCCGTTAGATGATTTTTGATAAAAATGGAGGCATGCAGTGAGGTACTTTTCTCAAAACAATCTTTTATTACGTTCTTTTGTTTTAACCATATTCGTTTTTCTATTTTGTTCAAACGTAATTGCACAAAATAAAGATGCTCAACTCTCAAGCTCATACCCTAACCGGACTATCAAAATCGTCGCCCCAGGTGCAGGTTCTGGAACGGATATTACAGCCCGTATTTTGGCAAAATACTTAAATACAGCCTGGAAGCAATCCGTCATTATCGAAAATAGACCTGGAGCAGGTGGCTCTATAGGTATTAATGCTGTTATTAACTCCCCGCCAGATGGATATACTCTGCTTGCAAATTCTGCAACCTATGCCATTAACCCCGCTGTCTATAAAAAACTTCCATTTGACGCGGTAAAAAGTTTAGCCAATGTCAGTATGCTAACTACGACTCCATATGTTCTCATTACGAATGCTAATAGTCCTTATAAAACCTTAGGCGACCTCATTCAAGCATCTAAAAAACCCAACAGTAACCTGACTTTTGGTTCTGCTGGTATTGGCAGCTCTACTCATCTTGCTGCAGAATTTCTCCATCAAGCGGCCGGTATAAAAAATACCCATATCCCTTATAAAAGCTCACCCGAGGTAATTCAAGATGTTCTAGCTGGAAGAGTTGATTATTTTATGGCCCCATTTGACACCGCTCTTACTTATTTAAATACAGGTAAACTTCGGTCCTTGGGTATCACCTCAAAAGAAAAACTCAGTTATTTTCCTCAATATTCCACCATCGCAGAACAAGGTTATCCTGGTTTTGATATTGATTTTTGGGTAGGTATTTGGGCCCCTATTGATGTCCCGCAAGACATCCTAAAAAAAATTAATCAAGATATTAATAAAGCCATGCAAGACCCAGAGATTAAGGCAACATTTGATAAAGCAGGTATACAAGTCCGTGAAATGGATCAACAACAATTTCATCAATTTGTTACGAATGAAATGAATAAATATGCAAAAATTGTGAAACTAGCAGGTATTGCTCAGAATTAGTTATTCTATGTTTTAAGCCATCAAAAATGGTTATATCAATAAAACAGGCTCAATAGGGGAACCATACATTATGAAACTTCTTGGGTATAAAGATGCTTTAGTTTATCTGGACTTCAATAAAAATGGCTAAATTACGACACATTACACTCACAGTTCCAGATCCTGAAACTGCTGCTGAATTTTATATGAAGGCATTTGATATGCAACGCGTGGGTGGTACAGATTGGGCAAATGCCAAGGGCGTTTACCTTAGTGATGGCACCGTCAATTTAGCATTATTAAAGTATAAAAACGAAACATCGGCTGGAGAGCGTGGCGCTGATTTTGTTGGTATTCATCATTTGGGCTTTTGGGTCGATGATGTTGGGAATACGCGTAAGAAAATTGAGGATCTTGGTGGAACCTACTGGATGGGTGATGTGAAACATGACGGTGGATTTTATGAGGTGAAGTATTTTGATCCCAATGGGGTAGTAGTTGATATTACAGAACATGGATGGAAGGGTGCAACAAAGGATGTGGTTCCATCGCCTATCAAAATTCAAGAGGAGTAAAACGATGCTGAAAATATTTAGCTTGTTATTTTTTGGACTGTTTTCACAACTTGCTTTGTCGCAAAGTTATCCTAATAAAACGGTCAAAATGGTAGTTCCTTTTGAAACTGGTACTCCGGACTCTATTGCGCGAATTTTAGCTCCACAGTTAACTAGTCTAGCCGGTCAATCTTTTTATGTAGAAAATCATCCTGGAGCCAACGGCATGATTGGTGCTGATCTTGTCGCAAAAGCAAAACCTGATGGTTATACGCTTTTAGTAACATCAACGTCGATTACCGTCAATCCAAGTTATTACAAAAAGCTCAACTATGATTTAAAGAAAGATTTAATTCCGGTTACGAATTTAGGAAATGTGGAAGCTCTTCTAATTGTCATCAATACAAAGTCACCAATTAAAAATATTAACGAATTTTTAAACTACGCAAAGAATCCTGATAATAAGGTCTCCTACGGAAGTCCTGGCAATGGTAATCATCTGCACATTTCGAGTGCGTTATTCAATCAACGCATGGGTCTGAATATGGTCCATATCCCCTACAAAGGAGCTGGTCCTGCAACTATTGCTTTAATAGGTGAACAAATCCAAGTACTTATTACCACTCCATCCTCAGTATTACCCTTTATCAAAGATGGCCGTTTAAAAGCAATTGGCTATACAGGTTTAAAGCGCTCCACTCTATTTCCAGATGTACCTACGGTTGCTGAACAGGGTTTTCCTAATTTTGAAATTGACGGTGGGTGGTTTGGTTTGTTTACTACCGCAGGAACTCCAAAGGAAACCGTATTGAAAATCCAACAATTGATCAGGCAAGTCTATGATAAAAAATTAGTAGCCGATAGCATCGTTCAAATTGGTTTAGATCCTGTCGCTGACTCGCCAGAGCATTTCAAAACCTTTATCGATTCTGAAATTTCTAAATATGCAAATCGTCTGAAATTATTAAATATTCAAGCTGAGTAAGCTTGATTGTTTATTCTAATTTAGCACCAGATACTTTTACCGCCTCCATAAGTGCTGGTGCCTCAATTTTTAATTGACTCATAAATTGTTCAGGACTTTTAGAAATGGTTAAATCCATTCCTTGTGAAGCTAGTCGCTCTTTTGTGGCAACGCCATTCATCCCTTTTTGCGCTGCTTGAAAAACTTTTTGAATAATAGCATTTGGAGTACCCGCAGGTGCGTAAAGTCCATATGAGAAAGTTGAGTTATATCCCGCGAGCCCTGCCTCTTCAGCACCTGGAATACCTGGTATGGCTGGTGATGCTTTAGCGGAAGTCAATGCAATCGCTTTAAGGGATCCATTCTTAATAAATCCCATGACTGTTGGTGGTGTCGCAAACATCAACTGGGTATCGCCCGCAATGGTTGATACTGCTGCAGGACCACCCCCTTTAAATTGAATTGTCGAAAATTTAACTTGTGCAATATTACTAAAGAGCGCAGATGCTATATGGGGGGTCGAGCCGTTACCTGAGGATGCATTAAAGATTTTGTCAGGATTGGCTTTAGCAAACTGAATCAGTTCTTTTAGATTTTTATAGGGTGTCTGAGGATTTGTGCAAATAATCATTGCGCCTGTGGCTAGATTACTAATTGGAATAAAGTCTTTCTCAACATCTAAAGCCATCTTTGGATATAGGGCACGAATTTGTGCATGAGGTCCTGACATCGAAATCGTATAACCATCCGGCGTTGATTTGGCGGTTAAGTCTGCGGCGATTGCGCCACCTGCGCCCGGTTTATTTTCAACCACAACAGAAACGCCTAACTCTTTACTTAACTGATCTGCAGTAACGCGTGCCACAAAATCTGCGGCCCCACCTGGTGGATAACCCACGACTAAACGAATAGGACGCTCTGGGAAATTGTTTTGTGCAAAGCTAGTGGCTATCCCCAAAAAGCCTAAGCAAGCATAGAGTAAGCATGTCAATCGTTTGTGCGAAAATTGTCGAAACAGCAGGTTCATCAAATACTGCCCTCCTGTTTTAACGCAGTCATTTTTTCACTAGTAAAACCTAGTTCTGCTAATACTTCTTCAGTATGTTCGCCTTTCATTGGCGTACTTGTCTTTAAGGAAGCGGGGGTCCTTGATAAACCAATGCTTTGGTTTAATAGAGTAAGCTCGCCTAAAGTCGGATGTGTGACTTTAGCCGATGCTCCGAGGTGCTTGACTTGAGGATCTGCAAATACTTGATCCATGCTGTAGATGGGACCACAAGGTACTCCATGAGTCAACAAATGATCAACCCACTCTGCTGTTGTACGGTTTAAAAGCGTGCGACTAATTTCCGCATTTAGACGAGCTCGCCCTTCAGAGCGTCCTTTTGCAACCTTAAATTCCTCATCATTAAGTAAATCATCACGGCCTAGTGCCGCAGCAAATTTTTCCCAAACGCCCATACCTGTAGCTGCAACATTCATATAACCATCTGCTGTTGGGTATGCTGATGTCGGCATAAATGTCGGATGATCATTGCCCACTTGTTTTGCTACTTCACCCTTCATGGTGTAACGTGCCGCTTGAAAATCTAATAGTGTGAGTCCTGCTTGTAAGAGATTCGACTGAACCCACTGACCTTCGCCACTCTGATCACGTTCAACGAGAGCTGTTAATATGCCCATCGCAGCTAATAAACCCGCTGCCACATCAGTAACGGCTCCACCTACACGCATCGGCCCCTCTCCTGGCGCGCCAGTTACTGACATGAGTCCTGACATGCCTTGGGTGATTTGATCAAATCCAGGGCGATTCACGTAAGGTCCATCTTGACCAAATCCAGAGATACTTGCATAAACTATCCGTGGATTGATTTTTTTCATGGATTCGTAATCAATCCCTAACCGGAACTTCACGTCAGGGCGATAATTTTCTACAATCACATCGGCTGTTTTGACTAGCTGTTTAAATACTTCAAGACCATTTTCTGACTTGAGATTTAAGGTCATCGATCTTTTATTACGATGTAAGTTTTGAAAATCCGGGCCTTCCCTTGGTCCTGCGTAAGACTCTTCACTGACGTTTTCAATTTTGATCACATCTGCACCAAAATCTGCCAAATGCCGAACACATACAGGACCTGCACGAACCCTAGTTAGGTCTAAGACTCGTAAATGCGATAAGGCCTTTGAAGCCTCAATTTTTGCCATCTTAATTTAATTTGCCGATTTTTTTTACGGCATTTACCATGCGTTCGCCATCTTCTTTCGCAAATTTTCTGAACTCTGCCATGTCAAGATATTCATAAATCATACCTCGTTGTTGCATCGCAGTTTCCATTTCGCCAGAGTTAGCTACCTCACGCACAGCATCACGTAACGTCTTAATAATTGGCTCTGGTGTACCTTGAGGCACAAAAACTCCATTCCAAATATTAAATTCTGCATCAAAGCCAGACTCTCGGTAAGTAGGTATATTTGGCAATTGTTTAATTCTTCTTGGGCCTGATACAGCAATTGCGCGCACTTTTCCTGATTGTATTTGCGGAATAGCTACCGACGGAATAGCGGTGGTAATTTCTACTTGACTACCAAGCAATGCCATCATTGATGGGCCACCACCTCCAAACGGCACTTGGGTCAATTTGATTCCTGCTGCATGTTCAAACATCACCACGGATAAATGAATTGGCCCAAAATTACCCGAGGATGAGTAATTAATCGTATTAGGTTTTTCTTTTGCTGCTTTAACTACATCAGACAAGTTTTTCCATGGTGAATTAGAGTTGACTAGCATCACCATCGGATCATTTGAAATCATCGCAACTGGGACTAACTGATCTACTTCATAGAGTGAAGTTTTACCTTGCACTCGTTCGGCATCAGGAGAGACCATAATGGAGGATAGTCCCATCAAAATGTTGTACCCGTCAGGCTTTGACTTTGCTACGAACGAATTGCCAATTTGCCCACCAACCCCTGGCTTAAAAGTTACCACTATAGGTTGCTTCAATGGCTTTTGTATAAGTTCACTGAGAACTCTTGCATTAGCGTCAGATGAGCCTCCTGGGGGGTTAGGCACAATTAAATTAATTGGTCTATTAGGGTACGGATCTTCAGCAAAAGAGGGGCTGATGATGAAACCGCTAAATAAAATTGCCAATAACTTGATTAATTTCATTGATATCTCCTAATTATTTTTGTATGTTACCAATTCTATAACTATTCTTTAGAACAGGCTAGTCACTCACCAATTTTCCAAATCGCTGCTCTAATAAATTCCATAATTTGGGGCCTAATTGCTGTTTCCACCCCCAATAAAAATCACCTTTTAAACAATCTCTAAATGTTTGGGTATCCGCTTGATTAAAAATCATTCCCTTAGAGATTAAATCTTCTTCCAGTTGAGCGTTAAGTGCAATCGTATATTGGCGTTGTTTGGCCACATATTGCGTGATATTAGTTTGCACAATTTCTTGAATATCCTTCGGCATACTTTGCCAAAAGGACAGGTTACCAATTAAATTAAATCCGGACCACATGTGTGCTGTCTTAGAAACGTAAGTGGTTACCTCATAAAGCCTTAAAGAATCTAATATGGCTAAAGGGTTTTCTTGCGCAGTTACTTTTCCTGTTTTTAATGCGTCATACAATTCGAGGACAAATAAAGGCACAGGATTGGCCCCAAGCGCCTGAAAAGTATCTTCAAACACTCTACCTTCGGGGATTCGTATCGAGACTCCAGCGAGATCTGATGCTTTGTAAACGGGCTTATCTGAACACACGATATGTCGAAAGCCATTTTCCATCAACCCATGTGGAAACAAGTAAATACCATGCGGCATTAATTGATGCTGTAAATATTCGCCAATTTCACCATCCATTGCGCCATATACGTCATCATTGGTACTAAAAATAAACGGCAAACTTTGTATATTCATCGCTGGGGCGATAGGCCCCAAAATACTTCCCATTAATGCGTAAAATTGGATCTTACCGTCGATTAGATCTTGTACGATCTCGAGATGCGAATGCTTCGAACCTCCATTGTTAGCACTTACTTCAATTTGTACTAGGCCATCAGTTTGATGTGCCACAGATTTCCATAAATCGACTAAAAAAGGATGGACATGGCTCTTTTCTGGTTGGTAATGATATTGAAACCCGATCCAACGCGCTTGAGATGATGTAAACATCCTTTAGTTCAATCGTTCATATGAAACAACTATTTTGTTTCTGGTTCAATTTTTGCTTCTGTCACAATACGGTTGAATTTTCTCATTTCCGATTGGAAATAGTTTTGGAAGTCTTCCGGAGTTCCGCCTTTAGGATAAATTCCTTTAGCTTCTAATTTTGCTCTATTCTCCGGATCGCTAATCGCAGCTTGGAAGGCTTTATTTAGACGCTCAGCAATAGGTTTTGGTGTATTGGGTGGAAGAAAAATACCGAACCATGTGTCAATTTTAATTCCGGGATACCCCATTTCGCCAACTGTAGGAATATCTGGTGCATCAGGTAAACGATTAGGCGCAGCAACCGCTAAAGGATGTAAACGGCCTGCTTTAATTTGCGGCATCGCAAGAGATGTCGTTTGGAACGTCACTTGGGTTTGTCCAGCAATCGCCGCTGTCACCGCCTCCGGAGATGTTTTATATGGAATATGAGATAAATTAATTTTTGCTTCAATATTTAATAATTCAGTTGCTAAGTGGCCCATGCCACCAACGCCCCAGGAGGAATAATTAACGGTGCCTGGCGGCTTCGTTTTCACCATTTCAACAAACTCTTTTAAATTTTTAGCTTTGACATCGGAATTTGCTAACAAAATTAAATAAACATTACCTAAGTAAATAACTGGTACAAATTTTCTAGGGTCATAATTGGTTTTACGCAAAAATGGATTTGCTGCAACTGATGCTGAAGAAAAAATGATTGTGTAACCGTCAGGCTTTGCATTGAAGCCCATCTCTTCTCCTAACACTCCATTGGCGCCAGACTTGTTTTCAACTATCATCGGCTGACCAAGGTAGTTCGACATGAAAGGCTGTATGGTTCTAGCAAACACATCTGACGTTCCACCTGGCCCCATCGGCACAATCCATGTAATCGGTCGATTCGGGTAATTTGCATCCTGAGCACTTACCATAAAGGAACTGGCGGCAAATGCGATTGTGATCAGTTGTAAAAATCGTCTCATGTATTAATCTCCGGTGTTATTAACTACTGTCTAGTTAGATGAATGATTTAGGAATAAATATCGTCTTTTGCATCGATCGGCAATGCTACGGGACGTTTTAACCTAGCAGATAAATCAAAGGCTTTAGTCATCATTAAATTCTTATGCGCATCGGCTACTGTTGCAGCAGGGGTTGGTAGTCCTAACGAGACACGATTTAACCAAGAGTCAGTCTCTTCACGCATCGGTCCACGAAGTTCCCCTAAAGCCATATCTCCAGGGGGGTAACTGCCCATAAAATCGACCCTTCGTGTCGCATCCGGCGCGTATCCTTCTCCCTGAAATTTGGATGTTGCCAAAACAATATCGCGATGCGTATCGTCAATAGTGAGTACTCCCTCAGTTCCGACAATACCTACATCTAAACTATAAACAGCCCCAGGCCAAACTACCGGCAATGCCCACGAAATCGTTGCTTGGTAAATCGTCCCATCGGAAAAAGTAACCACACCACTTGTCGCATCGATACCTTTGTACTCGGGACCTAAGGCCTTGTCAATGGCGCGCGCATAGACCTCCACAGGCGTCTTACCCTGCATCATCCACATCACAATATCCAAGGCATGGGTACCAGAAATAACCATCGGTGAAATGCGCTCAGGATGGCTTGTCCGCTTGTAATTATCGATTGCAACTAAACGATTCATGAACGCACGCGAAGTTACCAGCGTGATGTCGCCTAATTGC
>Ga0209191_1000743_pt1 | contig 23765 bp, 26 predicted proteins | sample S_130626_EF_Meta_FD_187320 | JGI IMG/M metagenome (GOLD analysis project Ga0209191, IMG submission 187320) | Freshwater microbial communities from Lake Simoncouche, Canada to study carbon cycling - S_130626_EF_MetaG (SPAdes) (version 2) | ecosystem: Environmental > Aquatic > Freshwater > Lake ...
AGTTAGATTATTATCCACATCGTTGGGTTAACGAAAGTGGTGTAGCAGAGGATGGACATGGTCTATTCGGACGCTTTGCTCAACGTAAGGTTGTTGTAAAGTATCTTAAGGCATTAGTTGATACTAATCAATTGCTACGTGATTCAGAAATACGCACATTTAATCTAATTGCTTGCCCAGGATATACTGAACTAATATCAAACATGGTTGGTTTAAATATTGACCGTAAGCAGACAGCATTTGTTGTTGGCGACACTCCATTCCGTTTACCAAGTGATGCAACTACAATAAACGATTGGGGTAAGAACGCAAGACTAGCAGTTGATAACGGCGAAAAAGGTCTAGTAACTTACGACGAATATCTAGGTGTATACTATCCAAGCGGATTTACTACAGATAACAATGGTAACAACATTGTTGTTCCAGCAAGTCATATGGTACTAAGAGCAATCGCACTAAGCGATGGTGTAAGTTATCCATGGTTTGCTCCAGCAGGTACACGTCGTGGCAAGATATCAAATGCCACATCAATTGGTTATGTTGATGCAAAGACACATGAGTGGCAGTCAATTGCACTTAACGAAGGACAGAGAGACACTCTTTATTCTGTAGGTATTAATCCAATAACATTCCTAACAGGAGCAGGTATTGTAATATACGGACAGAAGACAAGAGCCGCAAATGCAAGTTCACTAGATCGTGTAAATGTTGCTCGCCTAGTTGTTTACCTACGTGGTCAGCTTACTAAGCTTGCTAAGCCATATATCTTTGAACCAAACGACAAAGTTACTAGAGATGAACTAAAGTCAGCAGCAGAAAGCATTATGCTTGAGCTAGTTGGACAGCGTGGCATCTATGACTACCTAGTAGTATGCGATGACTCAAATAATACACCAAGTAGAATTGATCGTAATGAACTATACTTGGATATTGCTATCGAGCCAGTTAAGGCAGTTGAGTTTATTTACATTCCACTAAGATTGAAGAATACAGGAGAGATCGCTGGGCTTGGCAAGTAAGCCCAGTGATTATACGGAATAAATACATATAGAAATTAGGAGTCTAGAATGGCAATCTCAACATTAACAAAGTTTACTGTACCACTTGCTTCAAATCAGAGCAGTTCGACACAGTCACTACTAATGCCAAAGTTACAGTATCGCTTTAGGGTATCACTACAGAACTTTGGTATAAGCACACCAACTACAGAATTAACAAAGCAGGTTATGGACGTAACCCGTCCTAGCGTAACTTTTGATGAAATCACTTTAGATCTATATAACTCTAAAGTATATCTAGCTGGTAAGCCATCATGGGAAGCAATTACAATTAACTTACGTGAAGATGTTAATGGTAATGTACAGAAACTTGTTGGTGAACAACTACAAAAGCAGTTTGACTTCTTTGAACAGAGTTCAGCAGCAAGTGGTATTGATTATAAGTTTACTACTGTTATCGAAATACTTGACGGTGGTAACGGCGCTAATACTCCAAACGTATTAGAAACATTTGAACTATATGGGTGTTTCGTACAGAATGCAAACTACAATAGTTTAAGTTACGCTGAGAATTCACCAGTAACTATTGCCCTAAGCATACGATTTGATAATGCTATCCAGTCTCCACAGGGTGTTGGTATTGGTACAAACGTTGGACGTTCACTAGGTACACTAGCAGTAGGTTCTGGTACTTAATATAAATCAATTCTAGACTCTAATAAAAACGAGACCAGCGTAAAAACTGGTCTTTTTTTACGGATATAAATAATATTATGGCAAATAAGTTTCAAAGATTTTTAGGTGATATGGCTACAGGTTTCCTAGCTCCAAAAGGAAATATGGCTGATTATCAACATGCTGCTAGATTATATGTTGACGATACATTTAGATTAGCACCCAAACATAAATTCTTATTTTATGTTGTATTCAATATTAATCCAAATGCTTTAGATGATGTTGGATTTAAAGATAGACATAAGTTAGAATTAAACTATCTTGTTAAAAATGCTGATTTGCCTAAGTATACACTTAAGACAGAATCATTAAATCAATATAATCGAAAAACAACTGCTTATACTGGTATTCAGTATGAACCAGTTAGTTTAGCATTACATGACGACAATAATGGTATTTCAAATTTATTATGGGCATTATATTATGGTTACTATTTCGCAGATCGTGATAATGCGTCTGATCCTGATTCAGATATAAGTCCAGTTGCTTATGAAAGAAATGCTTATTATTCTAAAGAAAAAACACCATTCCGTTATGGTTTAGATAATGATTCAGATGAACCATTTTTTGATAGTGTACAAATAGTTACGCTGTCTAGACAACGATTCTTTAGTTACTTGCTCTGCAATCCTAAAATAACAAAATGGGATCATGATGCAGTTGATCAGTCAGACGGAACCGGCATACTTGAGAATAAAATGACACTAGCATATGATGCAGTGATTTATAATTCAGGAGTAGTAGCCGTAGACGAGCCAGCAGGATTTGCTGTATTACATTATGATCACATGCCAAGTCCGATTGCTGGAGAAATTGCATTAAGAAAAGGAATAGCCGGAATATTTGGTGACCTATTCTCATTAAACACATTAGGCGGCGGCGCCGGCGGCTTATTAGGAGGAATAATAGGCGGAGCATTAAAAGGCATTAGTCCATATACTAATACTGGAAATAGGATGCCCTACGGATACGGCCAACCAACATTTACTAATGGAGGTACACCATATCTTCCTTATTCTACTAGCGGGTTCCAGCAGTACGGATTTGGCGGAGGCTCTCAAATAGGATTAACTGGAGCATTAACTGTTGCTGGAATAGGATTAGCAGCTAATGCAGTAGGAAATGTAATTAGCGGAGTCGGATCACTATTCTCCTCATCGAGAGGATCAACTAGTCCTGAAAATTCATCAACATCAGTACAATCACCAGACGGCGGTGAGCCAGCCGCAAGTGATGCAGGAAATGTTCCAACACCTACAAGGAGACCATCTGATCTAGGTGCATCAGCGGGCGCAGGTAGAGGATCTGTTGTAGAGAAACCTGGAGAAAGAGAAGCAGCACAAAATGCAGAAAATCCAAAATCTCCTGATCAGCAGACATCTATTAGCGATTTTAACAAACTTGATTCCGATCCATCAACTGCCGAATCATCCCCAGGTAAGGGAACACCAGATCCAGCAAACAATATGGAATTAGACTATTCTAAGTATCCAGACACAGGAAAACCACCATTAATGGAACCATCAGCCGGCGAAGAACCATCTCCTCCTCAAGAAACTAATGATACACAAGAAATAATAGCTAGCAATCCTGGTGGAACAGGAAATGCAGAAACTGATGTCGGATCAGCAAATGGATAGGATTTATAATGACAACTAATTTACCACTAAACACAGCATCAACTGATAGTACTACTAGTACTAAAGATTTTTTTAACTCTTATTATACAACCGGGATATCGCTATCAGCAGATGAAATTGATGCTGCTGTTGGATTTTTTGAATCAAGAGGTTTTGAAATTAGTGCAGCAAATTCAATAGCAGCAACTCTTTTATCACAATCAAAGATAGAAAAAGTAAATGTATTCCAACTATTAGATACATTAAAAGGATTAAATGAATTACAATTAAGTAGAGTTGTATCAGAAGTATTAAATTCTAATAGAAAAAATATAAGCACATTAGGTTATCGAACAGATACACCTGCAAGTAATCAATATGAAGTTCGAAATGTATTGCCTTAATGGGAAAATTTGCTCAAGGAAGGTTTGATCCTAAAAATCCAGAAAAATATGTAGGAACTAGAACTCCTATATATCGTTCAAGTTGGGAATGGACTTTTATGAAAACTTGTGATGAAAATCCAAGCATACAACAGTGGGCAAGCGAGTCAATTAAGATACCTTATAGAGATCCCACCACAGGAAAGCAGACAGTATATGTTCCTGATTTTCTAATAGTCTATGTTGATAAAGATGGAAAGAAACACGCAGAGATAGTAGACCTGCTAATCAAACTGTACTTGAACAAGTCGGAAAAAACTTTGGTAGACAGATGCAATATGTTAAAAACATGGCCAAGTGGGAAGCAGCTAGAGCATATGCTAAACAGATGAATATAACCTTTCGTATTATAAACGAGAATGATTTGTTCCACCAAGGTAAGAAAAGATAATAAGTAGTTCATGAGCAATAAACTAGAAGAACTATTAAATCTTCCTGAACATAGAGAAGCCATGAAAGAAGTTGAAAAAGAAATTAAAGCAGCTTCTAAAGAACTAGTTAAACAGGAAGAGATTGAACATACTCTTAGAGAATTTGATAAAGTTAACTTAGCACTACCTACAGTCGAAGGTCTTGGCTTTGCTAGTGATAAAGAGTTTGATGAACTAGCAGAGAAAGCAACTAAAGCATATGAAGATCTTATGGATCTAGGTATGAATGTAGAAATCCGTTATAGCAGTAAGATATTTGAAACTGCGGCCGGAATGCTAAAGAACGCTATAGAAGCTAAAGCAGCTAAGATAGATAAGAAGCTCCGTATAGTTGATTTACAGTTAAAGAAACAGAAACTTGAATTTGATAAGAGTGGAAAAGGCAATGATGATAGTAACACACTAAATGTTACAGACTACGTTGTAACTGATCGCAACAGCCTAATTGAGAAACTAAAAAAGATAGATAAATAATTAATAGGAATCGCAATCATGAAGACTTTTAAAGATTATATCACAAAGAGAACTTTTGACTTTAGGATTAAGGTCGCTGGAGAATTACCATCTAAGTTTGAATCAGTTCTAAAAACATCACTAGAAAAATTTGGAGTTGCTAGCATGACTACAAGCAAGACTCCAATACAGAAATTACCTCTAGATTTTCCTGGAGTAGACAATGCCGAAGTCCATATTTACGAAGTATGTTTAAACTATCCAGTAATTCCACCTGTGCTTAGATCATATGTTATGGAAAAGACAGGTGTTCCAGAAGCAAAGATAGTTGTAAGGAATGTTAGAGACAACGAAGAAGAATATCAGGAATACGGTGATTCAACTCAGAAATCAGAGAAGTATGTTACTAAACTAACATCAGAATACGAAACAGATGCTAAGATGGATAAGATGGCCCAAGAGATGGTCGGCGAGAAGAGAGCGTTTGATCTCCTTAAGGAATTATCCAAGAAAGAAAAGGATTAAGAAAATGACAGACATGCTCAAACTATTAAAGATCGTTGACAAGGTTGAGAAGCCTGTCATGCTTAACGAAGCCGTATCACTAAACATCAGTGCTAACGGTGACTGCCCGGACGATATTACATCTATCCTAGGTAAGTTAGTTAACTTATCTAATCCATCAACATCAACACAAGATATGACACCACATGGTGGACATAAGGATACTATGATGGCAACTATCGCAAATGTTGGTGACTATGCTGATCAAGCAGCACATGATTATGCTGATGATATGGGCGAAGAATATGCTAATGAACCAAATCCAGAAGTATCTGATGTAGGGTATATGACTAAGGATCTTGCTGGTGGTCTTAACAAACCAAAGAAGCAGTTCAAGAAGGAATATCCAGGCGACAATCCAATGACTATGGAAGAGGCCCGTGCTGCTGAACTAATGTTAGAATATAAGAAGTTAATAGAAGGTAATCCTATTAACAAGCAAAAGAAAGATGCTGCTGTTTCGGCTATCGGTTCTAAGAACAGAGAAAAGCATTATCTAACTAGAATGAATCCAAATCAGGCCGATAAGATCCGTGGACGCGAAGTTACGCAAGGTAAGGATCGTAAATGGCACGGAACAGATAATCAAGATCGTATGGACGAACTATCTAAAAAAACTATGGGATCTTATATTAATAAATCAGTAACCGATCTAGCAGTTAATGCTCGTATGGCCGCTGGCAAACCTGGATCTAGCGAAGAAAATAAAACTGCTATAAAAAGAGTAGCAGGTATAAAGAGAGCAGCCGACAAACTAAGTAGAGAAGCAACTGATCCACGTGATTCACTACCACAAACATATAGACCAAATAATACCGGATATGCTTGGGATAAACTATCAACAAGATCCTCATCAAATCCTAAAGATAGTAAAGCAACTAAGTCTGGAAAACAATTAGGACTAAAGCATTCGATAAAAGGCGCATTAGGTTCTCATGGTCCAAAAGGACATCTACCAGAAGCAACTGATAAGAAGCCAACTGATGATGCTAAGAAAAAGAAGTCTGAAAAGATGAAGGCATACCGCGCCGATAGAGATAAGAACGGCGAAGACTAAAATATATGGGGGCAACTAGTCCCCCATAAATAAAGTTATGGGTAAAAGTCTAGATGGCGTTATCGTCAAACGAGCAAATCGAAAAGAACGATATACTGAGAGCCAGATTGATGATCTAGTGAAGTGTCTCGACCACGAAACTGGTCCTTACTATTTCCTCCGCAATTTCTTTTATATACAACATCCAGTTAAAGGTCAACTGTTATTTGACCCATTTGATTATCAGCTCAGGCTAGTAAACAGTTATCACACTAATCGATTTAATGTTAATTTATTGCCAAGACAGAGTGGAAAGACTACTTGCGCTGCTGGATACTTGCTATGGTATGCTATGTTCATACCAAACTCTACTATATTAATCGCAGCACACAAGTATAGCGGATCACAGGAAATCATGCAGAGAGTACGATATGCTTACGAACTCTGCCCAGATCACATACGCTGCGGAACTACTAGTTACAATAAAGGTAGTATAGAGTTTGATAACGGATCACGTATAGTATCAACTACTACTACTGAAAATACTGGACGCGGTATGGCTATCTCACTACTATACTGCGACGAGTTTGCGTTCGTTCCGCCCAATGTTGCTACTGAGTTCTGGACTTCAATATCACCTACACTAGCAACTGGTGGTAAGGCAATCATTACCTCTACACCAAACAGCGACGAAGATCAGTTTGCTCTCATATGGAGCGAGGCTAATAAAAAGTTCGATGAACACGGAAATGAAACTGTATTAGGTATTAATGGGTTCTCAGCGTTCCAAGCATTCTGGTATGAGCATCCGGATAGAGACGACGAATGGAAGAAAGAAGAACTAGGAAGAATAGGTGAAGAACGCTTCCGACGTGAATATAATTGCGAGTTCTTAGTATTTGACGAAACTCTTATTAGTAGTATCTGTCTTTCAGAATTACAAGGAGTAGAGCCAAAAGAAAAACTTGGGCAAGTGCGTTGGTATAGCAAGATCGATCCAAAGCAAACATACCTCATAGCCCTAGATCCTAGTCTTGGAACAGGTGGAGATTATGCTGCTATACAGATATTTGAACTGCCTACTTTTAAACAAATAGGCGAGTGGCACCACAACACAACTCCAGTTACATCCCAAGTAAAGATATTAAGAGATATAACACAACACATATACGCACAGGGTAATCCTCAGATATATTGGACAGTTGAAAACAATACCCTAGGTGAAGCAGCACTAATAACTATCAAAGACATAGGTGAAGAGAATATCCCTGGATACTTCCTTAGCGAACCAATAAGGAAAGGACATGTAAGATCTTTCCGTAAGGGATTTAACACTACACATCGTGTTAAGGTAAGTGCTTGTGTAAAGTTAAAATCACTTATTGAATCAAGAAAGATGACTGTTTATAGTAAACCATTTGTATCAGAACTAAAGACATATGTAGCAAGTGGGTTAGGGTTTAAAGCCAAGACAGGTGAACATGATGATCTAGTATCAGCAGCGTTGCTTATATGTAGGATGGCGCAGGTATTAGGCGAGTGGGATTCAACTGTATATGATAGTTTATCGGAATTTACAGACGAAGTGGATCTACCAATGCCAATATACATAACCAGCTTTCTAGGATAAATAACTTATAATGTCTAGCAACAGTTCAGTCAGTAACGAATTATTTTTAAAATTAAAGAGCCATTTTCCTAAGATACGTTTAGGAGATCAAGGAGGCATGAGCACTGTTGATCCTCGTAAAGCAGTATTCTTTGACTTTGACTTTACTGTTGCAGGTAAAATTATCTCATCAATAAGCATTAGTTTATCTGATGAAGGAACTATGAGGATATTTTATAGTAACGATACTATAAATGATAATGATGATATTGTAAAAGGAGAATGGTTTGATTTTCTTAAAAGCATGAGAGTATTTGCTAAAAAGAGATTGTTATCATTTGAACCAAAAAATATTGTTAAGAAAAATTTAGATAAGAGAGATTTTAACTTTTTATCAAAGAAAAATAAGGATCAGGAAATGAGCGAATCGTCATTATATGGATCAACAAGATCAAGTTATCAGAAACTTGAAAATACAAAGTTGATCATCCGTCACTCAAAGAAGATTGATGAGGCAGGAATTAATAGCCGCACTAGAAATATTGAGTCAGTATATGTTGAAAGTGCAAATGGAGAAAGATTCCGTTATCCTTTTATACATCTTTCAGGCGCACGAGCAATGCAGAGACACGTTGCTAATGGTGGTAATCCTTATGATGGATTTGGACAATATATAGTAAGTCTAAGTGAAAATATCTATAACCTACGCCGGTTCAATCAACTTGTTAGTCGCCATGCTTTCTTAGAGAATACAGAGATACTTCCGATTGCCGATGCCGCTCGTATTAAGGTAAAGTCTGTTAAGAAAACACTAGAGAGCATCCAGAAGCAACGTGGATACGAGACTGTAAAGGAAAACTTTGTTGTGTTTGACAGGACAGCATTAAGTCCGGAAGTATTAGAGAATCTAAAGAGCAGATTTACAATACAACAGTTTAATGAAGAATTAGTTGATCTATTCCCATACATTACCGACTTACTTGGGGAAGAGCAAGTAACTGAACTAGGTCCAAAGACACTTGGAAATTATGTAAAAGGTGCTTCACAGTCTAGATCATCTAATAGTTATTACAAAGGCCGCGCTCAAGATCCTTCCTCACATATTTCAAAAGATTCTGAAGATATGGTAACTCGTAAAGAAAAGAATCGCGGTGTTGGAATTGGTAGAGCAGTTGATAGACTAACCAAAGAAGCAGGACCATTTGTTAAGGGTGCTCCAGGCAAGGGACAGGGTAAGCCATCGGGTGATTATGATGATAGCGATGCTGCTTCAGAGCCAATTGGTAGCACATTTGGTAAGTTTAAAGACAAACCACGTGATGAATCATACGATCTAATGATGGCACTACAGGCAACTCCTATTATTAAGATGGAACCATTTGATAAGGCATCGATACAAAAGGCAATCGACGGAACACATAATCAGATTAGAGAACTTGAAAAGGCCGCTAAAGAAAATCCAAGAGACAAACAGACACAGTATGGATTAGAAAAGGCATCAGCACGTTTAGGATTATTACAGGCTAGAGCTGCTACAGCAGAACCAAAGGCAACAAATAATGTTACACGTAATGCACTAACAATTGAGCATTTAGCAACGCATGTTAAGGATGATCGTATCTCACTATTACTATCACGTATCAGCGACGATTATCCAAAGATGGAAAAAGATGAACAACGTGAAGTTAATGGACTAATCAAGTTAATGATGTCCAAAGTTAAGTATGTTCCTATGTTCTCTAATGAAAGTACAACATTTGAAGAAATTGAAAATCTATTACTTAAGAGAGAAGACACTGGAGAAGAAGATGATGAGAAGATAGACTATGTATCAGAGTATTCAAGACTACTTGATAACATAACAGGCGACAAAAGCAGTTTAATGAGCGGTGATCCCGAAGTACAAGGAAATGCAATAAAGAGTTTAAACAATCTGATGTCAAGCCACTTCCCCGCAGGAACAAATGGCGTAAACGCTATAGAAAGTCTCAAGGGCATCATAGATGATCCTGAGCTATCGCATAAGCTTAAAGAAATAGGTAAATTAGATTCGAACGAGTGTGTACGTCCAGCAGTTATGGAATGGATTAAAGAAAACGTACCACAGGTAGTAGATCAAATAGATACAGGCGATATGGTAGGCGGAAACGAGCCAGCAGCACCAGCAGCAGAACCTGCTCCAGCAGCACCAGCAGAGCCAGCAGCAGATCCAAATGCAGCAGCACCTGCACCAGCAGCACCAGCAGATCCAAATGCTCCACCTCCCCCAGAACAAGCAGAAGAGATGGAACCGGGAATGCAGGATGGATCAAATCAAATTGCTGAATATGTTAAGTCACTATACGATAGGAATACTGGAAAGTTTCCACGTGGTGAGACTGGTGTACTAGTAAGTGTAGATAAGAAATTTGGTCCTAACGCAGTTGGTCATGCTAAGAAGATGATAGAAGAACTAAAAGGCACATTTGATGAGAATCTAATGAGAATGAGAAAACTAGCAGGCGTAAGCTAAAAAAACCAAAAATATACATTGACAGATAAATAAAACTGCGCTATAGTAATATAGTGCAGTTTTATTTTAGGCACATTTAAACACAAGCCAAGGCAACATAGGAGATAGGCAACATGGCATCATTAGCAGAAATTCGCGCAAAACTTCGCGAGCAAGAGACAAAGACATCTGGCAATCAGGGCGGCGGGGATAATGGAATTTATCCTTTCTGGAACCTAAAAGAAGGACAGGAAGCACTGCTTCGATTCCTCCCAGATGGTGATACAAATAATACATTTTTCTGGGTTGAGCGAGCAATGATTAAGCTTCCGTTCAATGGCGTTAAGGGTGAAACTGATTCACGTCCTACACAGGTACAAGTACCTTGCGTAGAGATGTGGGGAGAGACTTGCCCAGTATTGAGTGAAGTACGCGGCTGGTTCAAGGACAAGAGTCTCGAAGATATGGGCCGTAAGTACTGGAAGAAGCGTTCGTACTTATTCCAAGGTATTGTTGTTGATGATCCTATTAAGGAAGATAACACTCCAGAGAATCCTATCCGTAGGTTTATCCTCGGTCCCCAGATCTTCCAGATCGTCCGTGCAGCACTACTTGATCCAGAGATTGAGGATCTCCCAACTGATTATCAGCATGGTCTAGACTTCCGTATTGCTAAGACAAGCAAGGGTGGATTTGCTGACTATTCTACATCAAAGTGGGGTCGTCGTGAGCGGGCACTCAATGATAATGACATTAAGGCTATCAACGCACACGGATTGTTTAATCTAAAGGACTATCTACCTAAGAAGCCAACTGACGTAGAGCTAAAGGTTATCAAGGAGATGTTTGAAGCATCTGTTGATGGTGAGGCATACGATGCAGAGAAGTGGGGACAGTATTATCGTGCTGCTGGCATGAGCCAAGCAACCGGTGATCCGAATACCCGCACACAATCAACATCGCCTAAGGCAGCAGCAGTAGTGGAGGATGACGATATCCCTTTTGAGCCAACTCCAGCAAGGGTCGCACCACCTGTTGCTGAGACAAAGAGTTCAGGTGATAGCAAGGCTAACGACATCCTAAGCATGATCCGCGCAAGGCAGTCTAAGTAAGATAAGGGTGGGGAAGCAATTCCCCACTACTCTTTACAATCTGGAGGTATGAATGGCAAAAACATTTGATATTACAAAATTTAGAAAGACTCTAACTAAGAGTATTGATGGACTTGGTGTAGGATTTAATGATCCAACTGATTGGGTCTCAACGGGCAATTACGCACTAAACTATCTCATCAGCGGAGACTTCCATAGAGGTATTCCACTAGGTAAGGTTACTGTGTTTGCTGGTGAATCAGGTGCTGGTAAAAGTTATATCTGTTCTGGTAACATTGTTAAGTATGCTCAGGAACAAGATATCTTCGTAGTACTTATTGATAGTGAAAACGCACTAGATGAAAAGTGGTTACACGCATTAGGAGTTGATACTAGCCCTGAGAAGATGCTTAAACTCAATATGGCAATGATCGATGACGTTGCTAGAACTATCCACGAGTTTATGAAAGAATATAAGACAATGCCAGACGGTGAAAGACCTAAGGTCTTGTTTGTCGTTGACAGTCTAGGTATGCTACTAACTCCAACTGATATCAATCAGTTCGAAGCAGGTGATCTAAAAGGTGACATGGGCCGTAAGCCTAAGGCACTAACAGCACTTGTGCGTAACTGTGTTAATATGTTCGGATCATATAACGTAGGAATGGTGTGTACTAATCATACATATGCAAGCCAAGATATGTTTGATCCAGACGATAAGATCTCAGGTGGCCAAGGTTTCGTATATGCTTCTAGTATAGTTGTTGCTATGAAGAAGCTAAAGCTTAAGGAAGATGAGGACGGTAATAAGGTATCGGAAGTAAATGGTATCCGTGCTGCTTGTAAGATCATGAAGACTCGTTATGCTAAACCTTTTGAAAGTTTACAAATCAAGATACCCTATGAGACTGGTATGAATCCTTATAGTGGATTGCTTGAACTCTTTGAGAAGAAGGGTATTATCAAGGAGCAGGGCAATCGTCTCAAGTATACAGATTCTAAAGGTAATGAATTCTTAGAATATCGCAAGAAGTGGACTGGAGAATTGTTGAATATGGTCATGTTAGACTATATACTAATCAAGCCAGTTGAACCAGTGGCTGTAGAAGAAATTACCGGAGAACCAGTAGAATGAACGAAGAACTTATTGTAGAAATTTGGCACTTAATTAGAGAGTATTCAGATAAGAAGCAGTTATCTGTTGTCGCTGAGAAGTTTGTTGACATCCTTAGTGAAAATGGTGTAAGTGAACAACATATCGAAAACTCTCTAGGAAACGACGATGATCTAGACGACGCTATACGTATCGCACTAGATATTGAAGAGCCCGAAGACTATGATGACGATTGAGTGATACATGACATGGTATTCTAAAGTTAGCCAAGATATTTCTAATATTCCTGAAGCTATTACATACTATGAATACGAACTTACTGAAGCTCGTAGAGAAGTAAAGATAGTTGGAAATATTGAGAAAGCCGCAGCATCGATGCCCGGAATAGTTGAGCATCGTTATAATCAACTTCAAGAGATTGAAGCTATCTTAGAATACCTAAATATCGAGCAGCGCCGTCTACGTAGTCAATTCTTTAAGAAATATCTAGAGAATTATCAAAGATCTCTTTCTAGCCGAGACGTAGAGAAATATGTAGACGGTGAAGCCGATGTAGTAGACTTTGAAAAAATCATTAATGAGTTTGCTCTACTACGTAACAAGTGGTTAGGTATCATTAAGGGTCTAGATATCAAACAATGGCAACTTAGCAATGTTATCAAGCTACGTGTAGCTGGCATGGAAGATGCAAGTTTATAATTGACATATATCACGGTTCTATGTATAATAGTAGAATGATGAATATGTACATAGAAGATCTTACTCACTACATACGTGATCCAAGCAACTGTGTAGATAACTCTAAACTCTCTCCAAGAGATAAGAGTGTTATCTTTAGCATGAGCTCACAACTGCTGAAGAGTACTCCATTAGCATTAACAGAGAAACAAGCGTCTCTGTTACTAACCATATTCCAGAACAATATGGAATTATACAAGGATATTCCTAATTACGAATTCCTCGTTAACAATCCAATCTATAAGTATCCATTCCGTGCTCTAGAGACAGAAAAGAAGATCTATCTAGATGATAACGACGGTAAGCAATACATAAGAGTTAAGTTACCATTTGATAAGAAAATCAATAAGATCTTTAGTGTGTATCGTGGTGATTATACTTTTGTTAATCGTGAGAAGTTTTTCTATCTAACAGATAAAAATATCTATGGAATTATCGAATGTTTAAAGGAATTTGAATTTGAGATTGATCCTACACTACATCTATGGTACAACGAGATTAAAGAGATCAAAGACAACTTCGAAGAACATAAACCAATCGTTGACTATGTAGATAACACTCTCGTATTACGTAACTCACATAAGAGTGTTGTTAATTACTTTAACGAACATCGTTCTAATAGTATCATACCTGATATCTTCTTAGCTAGGAGTTTAGGACTTAGTCCTAGTAAACAACTAACTGAACAGATATCATCGATATCTAACGATGAACTTGTACAGAGCATGTTGAAGTTAGATGGATCCACTTGTTCTCTTAAGGAAGATATAAATCTAAGTACTGCTATTAATGCTATACAGCAATGGCCAATACTTGTAGTACTAACTGATGAGAGGAACTTACATTCTGCTCTAGACGGTTGGTACACTATGTTTAAGTCTATTGGCGTTAGCAAGAAGGAAATGACTGTACTGTTCCGTAGCCAAATGAACAAGAAGTTCAACGAACTTATTAAACAGAACAGCTTAAATAATATGTTAGATGAGAATACTAAGGTAGTTTTTGTTAAAAGCAAACTCCCAAAGGTATTATATAGAACAGGATTTAAGCCTAAGTTTATCATTACTAGTGGAATGTATTTTTCACACACATCTATACAGAAATTGATTGAACATCATCCATATGTACTGTACTATACAGATACTAATCTAAAAACAATTTTAGGACGAAACATTGTCAAGCTGTAAACTTATTATCAGAGATGAAGTTAACATTAAGTTTGAAGGCTTGAGTCTTGAAGCTAGGAAGAAACTAGCAAACAAATTTAAGTATGAAGTCCCATGGGCAAGGTATCAACCCTCATATCGATTAGGTAGGTGGGATGGTACCGTAGCATTCTTTGGAGTTGGCGGAACAGGATACATTAATCAACTTGATGAAATCCTACCCATACTTGATGATCTAGGCTACGATATAGAAGTTGATGATCACAGGCAACACCCTACAATTGCTTTTGAAAAGATCACAGAAGAGTTTTGGGGAAACAAAGTTTGGCCAAGCGGTCATAGATTCGCCGGAAAGCCGATACGGCTGCGTGATGATCAAGTTGAGGTCATCAATAATTTCCTAGAAACTCCACAAGCACTCCAAGAAGTTGCTACAGGGGCAGGAAAGACGATCATGACCGCGACCTTAAGTAAGATCTGCGAGAAGTATGGTAGGACAATGATTATCGTTCCAAACAAGAGCCTAGTAGAGCAGACAGAAGAAGACTACATCAATGTAGGACTAGATGTTGGAGTCTATTACGGAGATCGTAAAGAACTCAACAAGACACATACGATCTGTACTTGGCAGAGCTTAAACATCCTAGATAAGAAGAGCCACGACACTGAATTACTCACACTAGCAGAGTTTACAGAAGGTGTTGCTGCTATCATCATCGACGAAGTGCATCAAGCAAAGGCAGAAGTATTAAAGAAATTACTTACTGTTAACTTTGCTAACTCTCCTATACGTTGGGGATTAACTGGAACTGTTCCTAAAGAAAAATTTGAATACGAATCGATACGATGCTCAATTGGTGAAGTCATCCATCGTGTTACTGCTAATCAATTACAGGAAAAAGGTATCCTAGCACAGTGCCATGTTAATATTACACAAGTAACTGATGTTAAAGAGTTTCGCTCATATGCTGATGAGTACAAGTATCTAGTCACTGATCCAGATCGTATCAAGTGGTTAAGCAAACAGATAAACGAGATAGCATTAACAGGTAATACACTTGTCCTAGTTAATCGAATTGACTCTGGAAAGATGTTGATTGATTTTATTCCAGAGGCTGTGTTTGTTAGCGGATCTGTAAAGACTAAAGATCGAAAGGAAGAGTATGACGAGATTAAGACTAGCGATAACAAGATTATCGTGGCGACATATGGCGTTGCTGCTGTGGGCATTAATATTCCTCGTATCTTTAATCTTGTTCTCCTTGAGCCTGGCAAGTCTTTTGTTCGCGTCATTCAGTCTATCGGGCGTGGAATACGTAAAGCAGAAGACAAAGACTTTGTTCAAATCTGGGATATAACATCAAGTTGTAAGTATGCCAAGAGACATTTAACAGAACGTAAGAAATTTTATAAGGACGCAAAATATCCGTTCACGATAACAAAGGTAGATATTTAGAAAGAGTATAATGCAGATTTTAACACTAGATAATAAAACATTTCACTTAAACAATTTACCGGACGAAGTAGATGATAACATGAGGTTCTCAGTATTAGATAATTCTAATCCAAACGAACCTGATTTCTTTTTCCAACCATTAATATTCTTAGAGAGCTTTAACAGTCCAGCAGTTGTACTTAGGATAGGAAAACATGAAATACAGATGCCACTTGATTGGTGTATAGTAGTAGGTTGTAGAGAGAGTGGAAATGATCTAGAAGTTGTGCCCTTAACATCACTTACTGATCGAGGGTTTGATGCATTTGTATTCAATCCATTAACTGACTTTAAATTTAGTTTTGGAGAGATTGAGATACTTAATATATACATGGATGTTAAATGGTATTTTCCAAAGATGCGTAACGGACATATATTAGCTACACCATTAACAGATGGAGATAAACCTCCGTGCGCTTACTTTGTAAAAGAGATAAGTAGACAGAGTGAAGTTATACAATACGGAAAACTCATGTGATAGAAATAAAAGTAACCGAGAACGACGATAAACAGTATATATATGAATCACCAGACTTAGGTGAAACTGTTTATCGTCGAGAGTTTGGTTGTATGGAACGAGAATTGATACAGAAACCCGAAACTAATTTATTCACATATACGGCATTCCGAGAGATAAGAGAACTATCTGAAACGAACACATCTATTAAGAAAGCACTTGATAATCTATTGCTTATATACTATACTGTAAAAGATGACAGAAAAGATAGCACTTAAAGAAAAGATACTCGCCGTTGACCTAGGAGCCAAAAATCTCTGGGACGACATTGATGACGATCAACGTAAGGCTCTTAAGAGTGAACTTTGGATACTAAATCGTTATATAAGTAATGCCAAGACAAGCAATAGAGAACACGCTGAACATTTTGTCCTAACTGTAAACGAATATTTTAACAAACATTGGTTTACACTACAGAAACATCCTAAACTAATGTGGCAATTGTTATGTATGTGTAATTGGGATGGAAACAAAACGTTCTATCATGAATGGCTTGGGTTAGGTAAAAAGACAAAGAATAGCAAGAGAGTTAAGTTACTAGAGGATGTATATCCTAATATGAAACAAGATGAACTAGAACTATTAGCGGAAATCAGCACCAATGATGAACTTAAAGAACTTGCTAGAGAGCTCGGTTGGACAGACAAGGAGATTAAAGATCTCTAAAGAGTTCACATGTCGATTCTGCGAGAAAGACTTTGTTAAAGAAAAGACACTGGCAGTTCATATGTGTGAACCTAAGCGTCGTTATATGCAGAAAGATGAGCGCAGAGTACAATCTGGATTCTATGTCTATAATCGGTTCTATAAACTAACACAGAACGGCAAGACTGAGAAAACATACGAAGAATTCTGTAAGAGTCCCTATTACAATGCTTTCGTAAAGTTTGGTAGCTTTATGAGTAATGTAAATCCACTATACCCAGACAAATATATCGATTGGGTCATTAAGAGCCAGATACCTCTTGATAAATGGTGCAAAGAAGAACTATACGACAAGTACGTTGTTGATCTAATCAAATCTGAGAATGTTGAAACAGCAAGTGAAAGATCGATCAATACTATGTGCGAATGGGCTAACAAGAATGAAGCACAATGGAATCACTATTTCCTCTATGCTAATCTAAATAGAATAACATATGATATTCGAGATGGAAAGGTTAGTCCTTGGATAATGTTAAACAGTGACAATGGAATGAAAACATTAAAAAACTTATCAGATGATCAGTTACAGACTGTAGGTCCAATGATAGATTTATCTTTCTGGTTAGATAAGTTTAAAGCAAATAAAACAGATACAGAGTTTGTAAAGAATATTATAAAGGAAGCAAAACTATGAATCCAGATGAAGTCGATCTACGCTATATCCTCACACTAGATAAAGACACATTGGAAGTTACTGTTAAGTTTAATGGATTTGAGGATGCTGAACAGATAGAGCAGTTTGGAGATTTCCTAGAAGAGAACTTGCCCTTGTTGTTCTTTGATAGTAATGTTAAACACTAATGCCTGATATTGATATAGATTTCTTTGATCGAACAAAGGCTCTAGATATATTAGAGCATCATATTGCTATGCGAGATCAAAAAGGACAACCTGTTAAACATAACACAGGTGTCTATTTCCAACCGATCCCACACAATCCATTTACTAATCTAGCAACTATAGATTATAAGGCTGCTGAAGATCGAGGATACTTTAAAGTAGATTTCCTCAATGTTAGTATGTACGAAGGTGTTAAAGATGAAGCACATCTAAAACAATTGCTAGATCAAGAACCACTGTGGCATTTATTAGAACATGAAGAAGTGGTTACACAATTATTCCATATTAGTGAACATCATACAATATTAAAGAAACTTAAACCCTCTAGCATAGAAGAACTAGCAGCAGTATTGGCAATTATACGCCCAGCAAAACGATATCTACTTGACAGGAACTGGGATACGATAAAGCAAGAAGTATGGGAAAGACCATCCGAAGATCTATATTTCTTTAAGAGATCACATGCGATCGCATACGCCGCAGCAATAGTAGTACAACTTAATCTAATATGCGAACGCTTAACGCTTACGGACTAGTTGAACTGAACGACGTTTAACTCGTTTCATTATAATGTTATGTAGATTAACAACCGGTCCCATGATTATTACTACATCCTTAGTAGCAAAATTCTTTATAGCATAACGGAACACATCCATTTCTTTACGTAAGAAAATGTTTATGGGTAACATACGGTTTGATTCCCACCACCATACATCACCCATTTCTAAAAAATACTTCTTGTGTTCTTCTGCTTTCAAGATATTATAATCATAAATGCTAGTTATGTTGTTGTCTTGATTGATTACTATGCCTACATATTCTAAATTACCATATGTTATGACAGTGATGAACGGAAACTGATCCTGGATCTTATCTTTTAAATTAGTCATAAATATAAAAAGGGCTCCAAATATGTTAAAACAAGCTGCGTATTTATACAAGAACCTCCAGACTCTTTACACAGATCTGGAGCCTTTGGACATGGGATATAGAAAAATGTACACAAGAAACATGAAATTGTATAAAGGTATTGATAATAGTTTCCAGATTAAACTACTTAATGGGGATCAAAAACTAATCAATGCCGTGGGACAAACACTATCTTGGGTGCTGCTAGATGGCAATACTGCTGAATTAAAGTGTATGCTTACAAAGACTGTAGAAGGATCTGATAATAGTTTAGTATCATTTAATATAAACGAAAGTGATCTAGAACCGATCAACGGCGGTATGTATATGTATAGTGCTTATCTCACAGACGGTAATGGTAAGAAGACTATACTCTATGGTGATAGTCAATATGGAGCAAGTGTTCCTGTACAGATTATAAGCAATAGTTTCCCACAAGTATATCCATCGATCGTTTTAGATGCATTTACTACAACACCTAGTGGAAAGTATACTTCAGCAGTCAATGCTAGACCGGAACTAAATGGTAAGAACAATGCACTACATACAGCAGCAATCTATAGCACAGACTATAGTGGAACTGTTAATATAGAAGTTACACTAAACAACGAAAGTAATCAAGGTTGGGCAATATTAGATACTGTTAATATTGAGAACCCATTACAATATGTAAACTTTACGGGAGTCTTTACATTCGTCCGATTCCGCACAGTAAACGATCCTAGTAATACAGGCACGGTTGACAAGATCCTATATAGAAGCTAAAATGCTTATATGTCAGTGTATGATGAACTACTTGCTCTGCTTCCGCAAAGAAAGCAAACCTCCAGTGGATGGGTTAGCTTCAATGCTCCCTGCTGTGTCCATAACGGTGACACCCGTGATACAAAGAAACGTGGTGGACTAATACGCACAGAAGATAGTGGTGCAAGTTATCATTGCTTTAACTGTGGATGGAAGGCTAGTTGGAGACCAGGACGTAATCTAGGTAAACGTATGCAGGACTTGCTACGCTGGCTAGGTGCTAGTGATGATCAAGTAAAACGTATTGCTTTCGAATGTCTAAAGATAGAATCTGGCAAAACGGCTAAGGACATCATTGCTATCCCAGAATTTGTTCCTAGAGACATGCCCAAGAACTCACGATTGATTACTGAGGATCTAATACTAGAAGATGATCGTGTTATACCTGTAGTAGAGTATATCTATAGCAGAGGACTAACTCTAGAAGACTGTGACTTCTATTGGAGCGATCATCCTGGGTACGCTGATAGATTCATAATACCATTAACAGTAGATCGTAAGATAATGGGTTACATTGCTCGCAAGTGTAAAGAAGGTAAGCCAAAGTATCTAACCGAACATCCTCCGCATATCGTATTCAATCTAGATAAGCAACCCTATGATCGTAAGTTCGTGCTAGTGTTCGAAGGTAGTATCGATGCTCTTATGCTTGGCGGTGTGGCTGTGCTTACTAATGAGATTAGCAGTGAACAAGCATTACAGATCAACAGGCTAGGTAAGCAGGTAATCGTTGTTCCTGATCAAGATAAAGCAGGAGAGACTATGGCTAGGCAGGCTATTGAACTAGGATGGAGTATCGCTTTTCCTAATTGGGATAAAGATATTAAGGATGCAGGTGATGCTATTAAACGTTATGGACGTCTAACTACTATGATAAGTATCATGAAGAACGTTGAGACAACGGAACTTAAATCTAAATTAAGGATGAAATTATGAAGAAGATATGGGAATGGCTATCATGGCCAATACACACATATATGGAACGACGTAGACTTCGCAAGCGCATAGAAGAGTTGCGCAAGAGAGATCCGTTTATCTACAGATGATTATTTGGGGAATATCGGGCAATAGCCACGATGCTTCTATCGCCGTATTCGATGATGAGAAGTTGCTCTTCGCTAGCCAAACAGAAAGATATACTGGAAAGAAGAACGATAGAGATCTGTCAGCAGGGATGGTTCGGCAGTTAATGAATCGTTATGGACATCCATCTCGTATCTGTTGGTATGAACGTCCCTTTATGAAGTCGTTAAGGCAACTATGGGCAGGTCAAGGATTTCGATTCAAACAGAACAATATAGAAGAATATCTAAAGAAGTTTGGTATTGAAGATGTTCCTATAACATACATCGATCATCATCATTCACATGCTGCTGCTGCATTCTATACTGCTCCGTGGTTTGAGTGTGCTGTGCTATGTATAGATAGCATAGGTGAATGGAATACAACAAGCATATGGAAAGGACGTAGTGGTTACCTAAAGAAGAAGTGGACCAAGAACTTCCCTGATAGTTTAGGACTGTTCTATAGTGCTATGACACAACGTATAGGACTCAAACCACAAGAAGATGAATACATCCTCATGGGTATGGCAGCATACGGAGATCCTACTAGGCTGAAGTATCGCATATTAGAAGAGATGTGGGATAGAGATAAACTGTCTATGAATCTCCATAGAGGTTGCACACATTGGGCAGAGGAACTAGATGGCGTACAGGATCTATTTGATATTGCTGCTGCTACACAGAGTATCTATGAGGATCAGTTTCGATTACTACTACAGAAGACCAAGGACTTGACAGGTGCTACACGTATAGCACTAGCAGGCGGCTGCGCTCTTAACTGTCTAGCCAATACTATCGCTTGGGAATACTTTGACGATGTTTGGATATTTCCTAATCCGGGTGATAGTGGATCAAGCGTTGGTGCTGTACTCGCACATACTTGCTATAATCTAAATTGGGAGAACTGTTATCTAGGATACGATATAGCAGGAAAGTATCCTGTAGATGCTATACTAAAGGATCTACTAAAGGGCATACCTGTTGGTGTTGCCAATGGTAGAGCAGAGTTTGGCCCTAGAGCATTGGGTAATAGAAGTCTCCTAGCAGATCCTAGATCAAATGTTATAAAGACTAGGGTAAATGATATCAAGAAGAGACAACAGTTCCGTCCGTTTGCTCCTGCTATCCTAGAAGAACACGCTAGTGAATACTTTGATCTCAAATATCCATCACGCTTTATGCAGTATGCTGTTAAATGTACTAGACCAGATGAACTACCTGCTATAGTACATCACGATAATACTAGTAGAGTACAGACTGTTCCAAAAGATGGAAGTGGGTTTCGACAGTTGCTAGAAGTATGGTATGCAGAAACTGGTTGTCCTGTATTGCTTAATACTAGCCTAAATATCAAAGGACAACCTATAGCAAACGATCGTAGAGATGCACAATTGTTTAGCAAGTACTATAACGTTCCGGTACACACTGCCCAAATATAAGATTGCACCTAACAACAAGAGGTAATATAGTATAGTATGGCTGATTATAACTACGAAACACAGAAACTTTACTTGGAGATGTTCCTAGCAGATGCCGAAACCTTTGTGCGAGTGCAGAACATATTCGAACATGAAAGTTTCGATCGTAAACTACAGCCAGTAGCAAAGTATCTCAAGGACTATGTAGACAAATACAAAGTAATGCCTGAACTACGAATCGTCCGTGCAGAAACAGGTATGGACTTACTAGATGCTACAGATATTCCTAAAGAGAACTATGATTGGCTGCTAGATGAGTTTGAAAGATTCTCTAGGCACAAAGCACTAGAGAGAGCGATCCTAGCTAGTGCTGATCTACTTGAAAAAGGAGACTACGGCCCAGTAGAGAAGATAATCAAAGACGCAATACAGATAAGTCTGGCTAAAGATATGGGCACAGACTATTTCGCAAACCCAAGGGAGAGATTATTGATGTTGAAAGATAACAATGGACAGATAAGCACAGGATGGAAAGCCATAGATCAGAAACTATACGGTGGCTTCAATAGAGGTGAACTAAACATCTTCTGCGGTGGATCGGGCGCAGGTAAGAGTCTATTCCTACAGAATCTAGCAGTTAACTTCGCAAGTGTCGGACTTAATGTGCTATACTTAACATTCGAACTTAGTGAAGCACTGACCAGTATGCGTATTGATAGTATGATCACAGGTATCGTTACCCGTGAGATCTTTAAGAGCATCGATGAAGTTGAACTTAAAGTAAGAGTAGCAGGTAAGAAGAGTGGTGCTATACAGGTCAAGTATATGCCCAGTGGTAAGAACGTAAATGACCTACGTGCCTATGTCAAAGAGTATAGCATCCGCAAAGGATATACTCCAGATGTTATCTTAATCGACTATCTAGATCTATTGATGCCAATATCAATCAAGATCAGTCCAGAGAACCTATTCATTAAGGACAAGTATGTAAGTGAAGAACTACGTAACTTTGCTATGGAGATCAAGGCTATCACTGTAACAGCAAGCCAATTAAACAGAGCAGCAGTGGAAGAAGTAGAGTTTGATCACAGCCATATCAGTGGTGGACTATCTAAGATCCAAACAGCAGATAATGTGATTGGCATCTTTACTAGTAGGGCTATGCGTGAACGTGGACGCTATCAGATCCAGTTCATGAAGACACGCTCCAGTAGTGGAGTAGGACAGAAGGTTGATCTAGCATTTGATCCAGATACATTACGCATTACTGACTGTGATGAAGCAGAAGAGGATAGCAATCCATCAGGTGGACGTAGCAGGATCGCTGATAGTATCAAGGCACGTACTACTGTTAAGTCAGAAGAAGATCCTATTAAGGAAGTAGCAAAGGTAAGAGCACAAACAGGCGGCTCTAAACTACGTGAACTACTAAACAATGTAAACAGAGAAGACGAGATATAAAAAAACGGGCACTAAGCCCGTTTACTTATATTGAACGCATTATCTCTAACGCTGCTTTATAGTT
>Ga0209191_1000747_pt1 | contig 23706 bp, 20 predicted proteins | sample S_130626_EF_Meta_FD_187320 | JGI IMG/M metagenome (GOLD analysis project Ga0209191, IMG submission 187320) | Freshwater microbial communities from Lake Simoncouche, Canada to study carbon cycling - S_130626_EF_MetaG (SPAdes) (version 2) | ecosystem: Environmental > Aquatic > Freshwater > Lake ...
AAGCAGTGGGGGTAGTAAGTACCACTGGTAAAAATTTCCTACAAGGACAACGGGTTGATAACGAATCGGAATATTTAGAAAAACAAGGTCGACCTGGTGTAGTACCACCTAAACGTGGTGCTAGCGGAGCTGGCGGCGCAACCGCACCCGTAGTACCAACTACCCAGGCCGATTTAGCAAGCATGGGCCTTAAAATTAAAAAAGGTGATGTTCAAGCCGGAGACAGCGGGATTAGCACAAACCTAATTGAGTTAGCCCAACAAATTCAAGCAAGTGTTCCAGGGTTTGCATATTTTTCTGGTTTCAATGATCAATACCATCAAGATAAAAAAGGTGGAAGTAACCATGTTAAGGGACTGGCATTAGATTTTGCTTTAGGAAAAACTCCATCTAGAGAAGAAGGTGCTAGTATTGTTAGCATGTTACAGCAAATGGGTGCATCATATGCTCAGGATGAATATGCTACTCTAAGTCCTGGCGGTACTGGTGGACATATTCACGCAGAAGTATCTGCAGCCAATGGTGCTATATTAAGTGGACCAACAGGCGGATATCGTCCCAATTTAACCATGCACGGTACCGAAGCAATTGTTCCGCTAAACAGTCCAGCAGCCCAAAGCATGGGCTTGGGCAGTGGCGAGAGCACAGGTCTTATGGCCGCCCAACTAGAAAAACTAGAGGAAATGGTTTCGGTAATGAAAAATCAATTAGACGTCAGTACAAAAATAATGCAGTACGCCAGCTAGGTCACGATAAATATAACACTATGGCAGATAACGATAATAACCGTAAACGCGGTTGGAAAAAGTATTTCAAAGTGGCCAGTGCTGGTGGCCAACTCAGTCCAATATCAGGGCAAAATCAATTTGGACTTGACGGCTATCCTAGACAAACAGGCGACGGATACGGCGCCGGTGGCACACCCAATGACTTTGCCTTCCGCAACTATGCCAGCAGATTACCCGAAGTATATTCTGGACATCCCAACCGTATTGAACGCTATAATCAATACGAAAACATGGACATGGACAGTGAAGTTAATGCCTGTTTAGACATCATTGCTGAGTTTTCAACACAGATCAACGACGACAACAAAACACCGTTTGATATCAATTTTACAGACAAGCCCACAGATCACGAAGTGGAAATTATCAAAAAGCAACTACAGCAGTGGACCAAATTAAACAAGCTGGATCAACGAATTTTTAAACTGTTCCGCAACACCATCAAGTACGGTGATCAGGTGTTTGTGCGTGACCCAGAAACCTTTGAAATGATGTGGGTAGACATGGTCAAAGTGGCCCGTGTTATTGTAAACGAAAGCGAAGGCAAACGTCCTGAGCAGTACATTATTCGTGACATCAATCCCAACTTCCAAAACATGAGTGTAGCTCAAAAAACCACATCAGACTATTATGTAAGCCGTGCCATGGGCGGTGGTAGCACTACCAACAACTATACTTCACCAGGCGGTGGTGGTGCAGGTGGCGGCACCGGCAACGGTGGGGTTGGCAACAGCAGATTTACGCAGGCCATGAATGAAACCTGTATTGATGCACGTCACGTAGTGCATATTGGACTGAACGAAGGGCTTGATTTTTTCTGGCCATTTGGACAAAGTATCCTAGAAAATATATTTAAAGTTTACAAACAAAAAGAATTGTTAGAAGATTCAGTGCTGATCTATCGTGTACAACGTGCTCCAGAGCGCAGAATATTCAAAATTGACGTGGGCAACATGCCCAGTCATATGGCCATGCAGTTTGTAGAACGTGTCAAAAACGAAATGCATCAGCGGCGTATTCCTACTAATACCGGTGGTGGCGCCAACATGATGGATGCTAGTTATAACCCACTCAGCATCAACGAAGACTTCTTTTTTCCAGTTACCGCTGAAGGTCGTGGGTCAGATGTTACTACCCTACCGGGCGGCTCAAACCTAGGCGAAATTGACGATTTAAAATACTTCAACAACAAAATGGCCCGCGGTCTGCGTGTTCCAAGCAGTTATTTGCCCACAGGTCCAGACGATTCAGACCGTGCCATGAATGACGGCAAAGTAGGCACAGCACTAATCCAAGAATACCGCTTTAACCAGTATTGCATGCGCCTACAACGGCTAATCATGCAAAAATTAGATGATGAATTCAAGATGTTCCTGCGCTGGAGAGGCTTTAATATTGACGCAGGACTGTTCTCAGTCAGCCTGTGCGAGCCACAAAATTTTGCCAGCTATCGTCAAAGCGAGCTGGATACCAGCCGTATTGCATCATTTACACAGCTGGAGCAAATGCCCTACATGAGCAAGCGATTTATGATGAAACGCTACCTGGGCTTGACCGAAGAAGAGATTGTGGAAAACGAAACACTTTGGGCTGAAGAGCGCGACGAACCAGAATTAACCACCACACAAGGGCAAGATCTACGCTCAATCGGTATTACACCCGCCGGATTGGAAAGTGACATTGCCACCGGAGAAGAACTAGCCGGCGGCGAAGCAGGAGCCGAAGCACCCGAAGGTGGCATGCCCGGTGCCCCAACCACCGCTCCTGGAACTGCTGCCCCAGCAGGCGCCCCCCCAATTCCATCAATTTAATAAATACAGCATGATCTTAAACGAAATTTATTCTCGAGAACCTGAAGCATATCAAGACTTGAGTCAAGATAACAGCCAACCTCAACTGAATAATTTACGTAAAACACGACTAACTCTGCGCCAGCTAAACAAACTGCGTCAAATGCAAGATGTTAGAAGTTGGGAATTCAAAGAAAAACTTAAAAAAGTCAAAAAGCAGTATGCACCTGCGCCAGCCGCACCTGCAATGTAATTGTAACATTTGCAGTCAAAAACACCCAGTTTTCTCCACATAATACACTAGTATTACTGCTCTGTAGTAAATACTTCACGAGCCATACCTTAAGGAGAAATTATGACATCGAAATTTGAACAATTGATCGAATACGTGATCAATGATGAAGAAGCCAAAGCTAAAGAGCTTTTCCACGACATCGTGGTAGAAAAATCCCGTGAAATTTATGAAAATTTAATGGACGAAGAAGTAGAAGAGTTGGACGAAGAGTCTGACGCTGACCGCGACGACCATGCTGAAAAAGCTGGCAAAAAAGTTGCCAAAGACATTGAATACGACGAAATGCACGAAGACATGGGCGGCGACGCTAGTGACGACTTGATTGACGACGTAGAAGCTGAGGAACAAGGCATGCAAGAAGACGAAGAGTCTGACGTTGAATTTGACGACGCTGCTGAAGAAGACGGCGAAGATCTCACACATGACATGGAAAAAGATCATGACGACGGTGCTGATATTGAAGACCGCGTGGTTGATTTAGAAGACAAACTTGACGAACTCATGGCTGAATTTGAGAGCCTAATGGGCGGTGAAGGTGGCGATAGTGTATCTGACATTGACGGCGGCGACGCTTTAGAAATGGATGACACAGACACAGCTGAATTCAGTGATGAAGAAATGGGCATGATGGAAGCTATTAACCTAGCCAAAGCTCCTGCTCCTGTAACTTCAGAGCCAGCTGGTACCAACACCAAAAGCACAAACGCCAACAACAGTGGCGCTAAGGGTGCTGTAGCTAGTCCTGTAAAAATGACCGGTGACACAGCGCAAGGCCGTCCTGCTCCTAAGACCGGCGAGTTAATTGGTAAAGTACAAAACTCTCCAGCTACTGGCAACAAACAAATGTCAGCAGCTCCAAAGCCGGTTACAACACAAGCCAGTGGTGTGAATACGAAAACTCCATTTCCTAAGGCTTAATTACAGATATGGCTCGATATCTACAAGAACATCTAAGCTTCACTCAAGCACAGGCGGAAGTCTTGCTTGAGGAAGCCATGGATGGCTCTGGTCAGAAAACCATGAAGTTGAAAGGTATCTGCATTGAGGGCGGCGTTAGAAACGCAAACGAGCGAGTATATCCTGTAAGTGAAATAGCCAATGCAGTAGACACCATCAACGAACAAATCAAAACTGGTCATTCAGTTTTAGGCGAAGTTGATCACCCAGATGATTTAAAAATCAATTTGGATCGTGTCAGTCACATGATTGAAAAAATGTGGATGGATGGCCCTGCTGGAATGGGCACACTAAAGATACTACCTACACCCATGGGAGAACTGGTTAAGACCATGTTGACTTCGGGTGTTAAACTAGGTGTTAGCAGTCGTGGATCGGGTAATGTAAACGACGCTAATGGACATGTCAGTGACTTTGAAATAGTCACTGTAGATGTAGTTGCTCAGCCGAGTGCTCCAAATGCATATCCCACAGCAATTTATGAAGGCCTTTTGAATCACAAAGGCGGTCAAAGATTGTTGGATATGTTCAAAGACCCGGCCAAGAGCGGCAAAGCACAGAGATACGTCAAAGACGAAGTAGTTCGTTTGATCCGTAGTCTCAAGATCGAAGGAAAATAATATGCTAGATGCTATTAAACCGTTACTAGATAGCGACTTGATTAACGAAGAAGCTCAACAACAGATCTCAGAAGCATGGGAAACACAGTTGAACGAAGCTCGTGAACAGGTACGTGCAGAACTCCGCGAAGAGTTTGCACAACGCTATGAGCATGATAAAACAGTGATGGTGGAAGCCTTAGATCGTATGGTAACAGATGGTCTTACCGCAGAAATCCAAGCAGTTGCAGCTGAAAAGCAAGCACTTGCAGAAGATCGCGTCAAATTCCAAGGCAAGATGAAAGAATCAGCAACGAAGTTCAATTCGTTTATGGTTACTAAACTTGCTGAAGAAATTGGCGAATTGCGTCGAGACCGCAAGATGCACACAGAAGGTGTTCAGAAACTAGAACAGTTTGTGGTACATGCACTTGCACGTGAGATTCAAGAATTTGCACAAGACAAACAGGACGTTGTTGAAACTAAAGTTCGTTTGGTGCGTGAAGCTCGTAAACAGTTAGAAACACTCAAAGCACGTTTTGTTACAGAAAGTGCCCGGAAAATGTCTAACGCTGTTAGCACACATCTTAAAGCTGAACTCAGTCAGTTACAAGAAGACATCAAAGTTGCTCGTGAGAACAATTTTGGACGTCGTATTTTTGAAGCGTATGCAAGTGAATTTGGTGCAACTCATTTAAATGAGAAGCAAGAAGTTCGTAAACTACATGACACAATCGCTGCCAAAGATGCCAAACTGTCAGAGGCCATCCGATTCGCCCAGAAAGCAAAAGTTTTGGTCGAAAACAAAGAACGCGAAATGCGTATCCTTAAAGAATCTAATCAGCGTGAAGCTGCCTTAGAGGAATTGCTAGCTCCTTTAAACAAAGAAAAGCAACAAGTGATGCGTAGTTTGCTCGAAAGCGTACAGACAACTCGTTTGTCCAACGCATTTGAAAAGTATCTACCAGCAGTTTTAGAAGATCGTTCTGCGAAAGCCTCCAAGGTAATCACAGAGTCATTATCTGAAGCCACTGGCGATAAATCTGCCCGCAGTCCAGATGCAGATCAACAAGCTGAGAATACCAGCAATGTGATCGATCTAAAGCGTTTGGCAGGGCTGTAATCCAAGACATAATATAAGGAGACTTAAATGTCACAAGAATTATTAGAAGGTCGTTGGACTGAAACTAAAGATGCACTCTTAGAAGGCTTGTCCGGCTCTAAGCGTACTTCCATGTCAGTTATCCTCGAAAACACAAAAAAATACTTGCGTGAGAATGCAAGTTCAGGTTCTACAGTTTCTGGTAACATCGCCACATTAAACCGTGTGATTCTGCCAGTTATTCGACGTGTTATGCCAACAGTTATTGCTAACGAGTTGGTAGGCGTACAGCCAATGACAGGTCCAGTAGGCCAAATCCACACATTACGTGTTCGCTATGCACAGAGTTTGACAGACAATTCAGCAGCCGCTACTAGCGTCCAAGCTGGTCAAGAAGCTTTGAGCCCATTCACAATTGCTACTGCTTACTCTACAGTGCCACAAGCTACTACAACAGCTACTGGTTACACAGGTAACAACACAGCAGTTATGGAAGGCACAGGCGGTAAGCAAATCTCCGTACAAATCTTGAAGCAAGCTGTTGAAGCAAAGACACGCAAGTTACAAGCTCGTTGGACATTTGAATCTGCTCAAGATGCACAAGCCATGCACGGTATCGACGTAGAAGCTGAAATCATGGCTGCTCTTGCACAAGAGATCACAGCTGAGATTGATCAAGAGATCTTGTTATCCTTGAGCACATTGGCTGCTACAGAGTACACATACAACCAAGCAACTGTATCTGGTACAGCAACATTCGTTGGTGATGAGCATGCCGCTTTGGCAGTGTTGATCAACCGCGTTGCTAACTTGATCGCTCAGCGTACACGTCGTGGCGCTGGTAACTGGGCTGTTGTTTCCCCAGCTAGCTTGACAGTATTGCAAAGTGCAACAACTAGTGCTTTTGCCCGCACAACAGAAGGCACATTTGAAGCTCCTACAAACACTAAGTTTGTTGGTACATTGAACGGTGCAATGCGTGTGTTTGTAAACTCTTACGCTAGTGATACAGCTAGTGTATTGGTTGGCTACAAGGGTACAAGCGAAGCTGATGCTGCTGCGTTCTATTGCCCATACATTCCGTTGATGAGCAGTGGCGTGGTATTGGATCCGTCAACATTCGAACCAGTCGTAAGTTTCATGACGAGATATGGCTTCGTAGAATTAACAAATACTGCAAGTTCGTTTGGTAATGCTGCCGACTACGTCGGGGAGATTGCCGTCCAAAACTTGTCTTTCTCTTAATCAGAGATTGTTTGTTTATTTTTCTCAGGGATGGGAAGAAGCAGAAAAGCGCCGAAAGGCGCTTTTTTGTTGACATTTTTGTTTATAAATGTTATCATGGAGCTTACTAACATAAATAAACATATGAACAAATATAAACAATGGTACGCAAACATTACAAATCGAGCCAAAAATCGTGTCCTAGAAACTTACACAGAGAGTCATCACATAGTACCACGTAGTTTAGGTGGTGGAGATGAGCCAGATAACTTGGTAAATCTAACTGCTAGAGAACACTTTGTATGCCATTGGTTGTTGGTCAAAATGACTACAGGACAAGAACATCATAAAATGCTAAATGCACTTAGGATGATGCGAGCAGAGAAATCAGGACAACAACGTTATGCTACAAAAATTACCGCACGAGTATATGAAAGTATTAAACAAGAATATGCAATACTACAACGTGAAAGAATCCTTGGGGAGAAAAACCCAATGTGGGGCAAAACACATACACCAGAAGCAAGAGAAAAAATTAGACAAAAAAATCTAGGTAATACGCTGACACCAGAACAACATGCAAGATTGGTGGCAAACACAACTGGCAAAACGAAACCTCCTATAACAGAAGAACATCGAGCAAAATTATCAGCCGCACAGTCAGGAAAAAATAACCCACGTTATGGAGCAGAAGTATCAGACAACACTCGTAAAAAAATTGGAGACAAACTGCGTGGCCGTAAACAAACTGAAGAAGAAAAGTTGGCAAGAAGTCTAGCTAACATGGGCAAGAAGCGTGAAAAGCGGCTATGCCCGCACTGTGATCAACTGGTAGCTGTGAATGGTTACGCCCGCTGGCACGGCGATCACTGCCCAAGCCGCTAAATACTGGTATGGCAAATCCACCTCCACCATACGCAGACATAACTGGCATCACTAGAACAGTTATGAAAGACAACGCTCAGGAGTCTGTGACCAACTACAACGGCAATGCTAGACCAGGTGAGATGACTGTGAATCCCAACACCGGAAATATCTATCTGGGCAATGTGGATGGCAACTTGAATTTGGTCATATCAGGATCAGGCGCCAACTTATATCTAGGTCCTGCCAGAGTCAGCAATACTGTACCTGCAGGATTTTATGCCATGTACTACAATCCTGTCACCGGCGAAGTCATTTATTACCAGCCTTAGACTTTATACCAACTGAGATATTTGTCAATCCGGTCAGTTACACTGGCCCAGTCGCCCATGACTGGTTGGCGGAACAAGGTGGCAGTGCTATACCACGGACTTGAATCACGATTCAACAACCAGCGCCAGTCTAGACCAAACTGATTTAACATGACCCAAACAGGTCGTCCTAATGCACCTGACAAGTGTGCCACAGCAGTATCCACAGCCAGCACAACATCCATGTGATGTATCAAGGCCGCTGTATCTGCAAACGTGGTGATAGCCCCAGGATATGCTCGAACGCCAGCAGCAACCAATTGCTGTTCTTCTTCTGAACTACAATCGCACTGTAGATTAACCCACTCATAGCTGGGATTGCGTTGGATCAAGGCCAACATGGTTTCAAAAGGCATGGCCTTGTGTTGATTAATCCAGGTATCTTTTCGACCCGACCAGCAAAAGCCCACACGCAGTCGAGTCTTTGGTCCTAATTTTTCTTGCCAAGCTCGTGCCAACTGTTCGTCAGCTCGAAGGTAGTATTGCACATGACTTAGATTGTCTAAGGTATTACCAATTGCACCAGGAATACTCATGATAGGAGTCCAATAATCAAACGCTGGCAACGGCTGATCTGGCCCAAATAATTCTGTAATTTGTGGAATGCTCTGGAATAAGGGAATAAGGCTCGGATTTACAGCAACTAGTACTCGAGCACCACGACCAGACAAGTCACCCACAAAGCGGATAAACTGTATATTATCCCCATGCCCTTGTTCACCCAACACCAAGATAGTTTTGTCTTTTAAATCCTGGCCAGTCCAGCGCGGTTGCTCATACGTGGGTAATTGACCATTTAGGTGTTCGTACCGCCAGCGCCACTCATACTGCGGCCATCCGCGAGCATAGTCACCACTCAGCAAGTAAGCCACAGCTAGATTAAATTGAGCAGTGACATTGGTGGGATCCAGTTGTATAGCCCGTTGCAAAAACGGAATACCACCTGCAGGATCACCTGATTCACGTAGCACATTGCCATAATTATTAAACGCACCTGCGTGATGTCGATCCTGTGTTAGAGCTTGGGCATAGTAGGCCAAGGCACCTTCAGGGTTGTGTTGTTCTCGGCAGGTATTGCCGTGTGCTACCAAGTGTTCTGTATCCATGCATGTATTTAATTTGCTCGGTACGCACCCAAAATATTTGCAGTGCCATAAATACTTGTCAACGCAATCATGCGTTTTATGCGGCGGACTAGAACCCTACCGCGTACGGACTAGAACTCCGATCGGACTTCTTTAAGGAGAAAACAAAATGGGACGTCCTCTTAAAATCAAAAAAATTACCGAAGCTAGTTATAACGCCAGTACCGGTGCAAACCCTGGTGTTGATATTGGTTTCAATGCACTAACAAGTTTAACAGCACCTGTGTACCCAAGTAATACTTGGACTGGCACAGAATATCTTGGCGTAGTTGGTGGTGTTCAGCCTCCAACAGTGGCCACTGCAAACTATCCAGTAGTCAAGTGCGAAGTAAATATTACTAATAGTTCCAGCGGTCAAGCAGCCGGATTAATCATCCGTCAAAAAGGTTCACACAAGTTTTTGGTATCTACTAACGCTGGCATTGATCCAGAAAACGCAGTAATCGGTGGATCACCATCAGTGGCACTACGTATTCGAGTAGTTGGCGATACTAACTGGACAGCCATGGGTGCTCCAGCAGGCTATGGTGTAGGTACTGTTTTCACACCAACAGCAGCCGCTGGTGCAGGCACCACTGGCACAGCTCAAGAAGTTGGTATTTGTGTATTAACAAGTGATTTAACACCAACTGCTGGAAACATGAGTATTAGTTATTTTAGTAACGACTCTGTTGAAACAGCAATCAGTAAGTTGACCAACAAGTTCCTACAAAACTTTGCTGGCGGCGAAGTTGGCGGTGTTGCTAACACCGGGGATGTTTGGAATGCAGATCAGGTTGTTAACAATGTGGTATACGCTGACAACTTCTTCAGTGACGAAGGCACAACAGCCAAATCCGGTGCCGAAGTTGACACATGGGGAACCAACGGTTCAGAGCAATTGGCAACAGGCGCTTTAGATCTTGCTATTGTAGAAAACTACACAAGCTAATTTTGTTGTAGCCCTAAAATCCCCACAATAAGTACTGTGGGGATTTTTTATGACTCGAGCATTTGTGTTAGGCAACGGCATTAGCCGCCAAGGCGTTGATTTACACCAACTACAACTGTTGGGCACTGTCTACGGCTGTAATGCCCTGTACAGAGAATTTACTCCAGATGTGTTGATATCTACTGACCGACCCATCGCCACACACATACAAGAATCTGGATACAGTGCCCAACATAGATTTCACACTCGCAGACCCATTGCAGGCCTAGGCGCACAAGGGGTACCCAAACCATACTTTGGATTTAGTAGTGGTCCTATTGCTACAGGGTTGGCAGCACAAGACGGGAATACCCGCATATACCTGCTGGGATTTGACATGGGTCCTACAGAAAATAATACGGTTAACAACTTGTATGCCGGCACAGAATTTTACAAACGAGTAGACGCTCCTCCTACTTTTACTGGAAATTGGATCAAACAACTATGTCGTATTGCACAAGATCACCCTCTTGTGCAATTTGTACGGGTACAAGGCACAACCACAGCCCTAATACCAGAGCTTAGTGCTGTACCAAACTTCACACACGTTGATTTAGATACCTTTGTAGACCGCATAAATAACAAAAAGGATCTATAGATGTCTACATACAAGAACACCAGTGGCGATTTAACTCTAACCGGCGATGACGGGGTTGCCACTCTTACGATCAATTATGCCAACACCATTTTCAATGGTAGTTTAACCTACACAGGTAACTTGTCAACAGTGGACGATTTTATTGTAGTTGCCGCCAACAACACCGGTACTGTTACAGAAATGGGCCTGCTTGGGCAAACTGGACCCACTACCTTTGCTGGACTACGATTCAACTCAGTGGCCAATGCCTGGCAGATCAGCAACAGTGTATCAAGTTTGGGTGCACCTATTGCCAGTTACGCCAATATTATTACCACTACTAGCGCAGTAGCAGCCGCTGGATCAAACACCCAGATACAGTTTAACAATTCTGGTGCATTTGGTGCAACAGCAAACTTGTCGTTTGATACAGCAACCAACAAACTTTTTTTAAGCGGACACCAAGTGTTTGCCAATACCGCTACACCAGCCAATGTGGCCAATGCGGTGGCTGTTTACAGCAATGTGATAGGCGGCGGAGGTACAGGATTGTACTTTACATCAGCATCAGCCAACGACGAATTGGTCAGCAAAGGCAAAGCCATTGTTTACGCAATTATACTTTAAGGAACAAAAATGTCAATAACAACACAAGTAATCGGTAACACAGTAGTTGGTAACGTGGTTTACACCAGTGGTGGAAACACTGCTATTACCTGGCTCAGTTTAAACAATTGGGGCGCTGCAAATGTGACTGCCAACGTGTTTGTGGTACCAAACGGCAACATCGCAACAACCAGTAATCAAATTTTATATGCGTTGTCACTGTCCAGCGGCGACACCTATCAACTTTATAACGCTGGAGAAAAATTATTGTTAGGTGCTGGAGACTTTGTACAGGTAGTAGCCACAGCTAATACAGTAACCGCAGTGACTTCGTATACTACAATTTAATGGGATATTTTGTAAAAAATCGCCAGTTGCAAAGTGGCAGTACAGGTGTGGTATTGCCCACTGGCAGTTCTGCTAACCGTCCTGATAATGCTGCATTTGGGATGATTCGTTACAATACAGATTCGGGCCTGGTGGAGTTTTTCAACGGTAGCAGTTGGACTACACTTAGCACAGGCGGAAGTATTACTTACACTGTGGACGACTTTGTTGGTGATGGTAGCACCACAGTGTTCTTAATGAGTGTAGCAGAAAATACAGCAACACAACTTATAGTATTTGTAGGTTCAATTTACCAAGACCCGGCTTCGTCTTATACCGTTGACGGTGGATATAACATTACATTTACATCAGCACCGCCCAATACTGTGCCAATCAACGTGATTCACACCACAAACTAATCAGCTAAATATCCTATACAGGGACAATCTATGGCAGTTAACTACGTAAAAGGGCAGATACTATCAAGCAATCTTGAACGAGATGGCATTGATCTGTCTATTAGTAATGCCAACGTGGGCATTAACACTGTTAGTCCCTCATCCACACTTGAAGTAGCTGGTATTTTTACAGTTGGAAATGTGACAATTTCCAACATTGGTAATATCAGTGCTGGCAATGTCAACATCAACAACCTAGCAGAACCAGTAGCCAACGCAGATGCCACCACCAAATTTTATGTAGATCAAACAATAGGCAATGTTGCCGGCAATGTTACTGGCAATCTCATTCCACTAGGAACACCCACAGACGGTAGTTTAACTACCAACGTGGCCTATCCGGGTTGGACCACGGCTACATTTGTAACCGACGGACTGGATGATCTAAACCAAGTGGCTTTGAATATTGCTGGAAATACCTATGTAGGCAATGTGTACATCACTGCCAACGTAACATCGGGCCCAAGTCCATTAAGTGTGGCATTTACTGGACACTACATTGGTAACCCTAATAGCTATCTTTGGAATTTTGGTGATGGCACAACCAGCACATCGGCCAATCCAACACACACCTATAGCAATGTGCTTGGCGGACAATTCACAGTGGTCTACACGGCCTACAACACCAATGGAACCTATAGTGGCAATGCTGCCCTTGGCGCCAAAGGATCAACAGCAACATCGACCAACACCGATTACATTACTCTGTATACTCCGCTACCATTACCATCATTTACTACAAGTCCAACAACGTTAGACACTGGTAGTAGTGTAACATTGACCAACACCAGTTTGTATGCCACATCCTATACAATCAACTACGGTGACGGTAACACAGCGGTTAACCCAGGAAACAGTTGGACTACTAATAGTCATACCTATAATAATTCAGCCAATGTTGATGCTCTTCGTAGTATCACACTAACAGGTACAAATCAAACAGCCGGTAACGCACCACCCTACAGCGTAACATCCTCAGCAACCAACGTTAAAATATACACACAACAAAGTCCTGCTGTTACAGCCAATGTAACAACAACCATTAACTATCTGGCCACATCTGGTGGTGTGGTAAGTTTCCGCAACGACACTCCGGGCAGTCCCGGCAACACAGCCAGCTTTGGTGCCCAACAGTTGTATAACTTCCAGTGGGGCGATAGCACAGCCAACAGCAATATCAACATTCAAACTGGCCTAGCCGGTAATCCTAGTGCGGCCAATATTACTCATACCTTTGCTCTTACTTCAGTGCAACAAAATGCTGCAACCACGGTAAACCGTGTGGCCAATCTTTGGTTGTACACCGGCTATAGTACTAGCCCATTCAAGTCAAGCAACGTAACTGTTTCTATTGAACCAGAAGTTAGAGCTGGCTTTGTAGGAACCAGCAATACGCAAACTGATGCCACAGGATTTACCTCTAACGCACAGGTTGGATACCTATACACTGACTACAACGGCCTTGATAGAAGTTTGTTTAATTTTCAAAATCAAACATCGCCTAACGTGGCTTTTACCGGCAACGTATTCAACTGGACCTGGGGCGACACAACAAGTAACACTGGCCTAATAACTTTTGCCAACATCACGCATTCATATCAAAGTGCAGTAGGCTCGCCAACCACAGGAAGTAAAACTGTGGCCTTACAAGCCAACGGCACTCCTGGAACCATATCACAAAGCAATACTCTGACTCGAACCAGTTATATCACAATTTTGGCCAATCCTACTGCGCCCACTAATCTCAGCGGCTATACCAATGTGACCATAGCCACCGCCAGTCAAGGAACTAGCCCGCTGTTGGCCGCTGGCGCTGCAGACAACACTGGTGGTAACATTGTAGCCAACGGCACATCAGTAATTCGTGTGGCTACTACTACACCAGTTTCCACAAGTACACAAGTCCAAAATGCCAATACAGCAACCACAGGTACATTATCTGCCTTTGTCAACAACACAGCCTCGGGTAACGTAACATTCACCACAGGTGGAAACACAGTAGGCACTGTAGGTGCGCTAATAGTGTCGGCTGATCGAGATCTGCACGTGGCCAATGCCGCTGTGCCCACAGGATTTTACAAAGTATTTTCAGCAACTATCAGCAACACACTAGCCAGTCTAGGCACTGGCTACAATGATTTCCAACTGAGACACACGGTGTCGGGCAATACCAATACAGTAGGCATGGTCAAAGACAATTTAAATTCAGCTCCTACTTTGATAACCAGCAACGTGGCCATGGCCGGTAATGTCAACGGCACTTTTGCTTATATTTCAGGCATACCATATTACAGCTCCACAGGAAGCCCAAGTATAACAGTGGCTACTGTAGAATTACAAAACTTTACAGGTCAAACTTTCCGTAGTGCTGATCCGTTTACACTGGCCGCTGGCTCAGCCATAGAAGGGACTGGCTCAATTATTGCCACGCAAACTAAATCTCTGGCCCAGATTGATGGACCAAGCACAATGTTGACTGGTAGTAATGTCAAGGCCAACACAGGTATTTCATCAAACTATACCATGGGCAATGTTAATGTTCTAATCAACGGAGCAGTCAATGCCGTAGCAAACGTAACAGCTACAATATTCAATGTGGTTGGTACAAGCACTACAGTACAATTACCAACCAAAATACAAGTAAATGCCACAGCCAACACCGGCATTAGTGAAGGCAACATCGCGGTCAGTGCTACCTTGGGATCTGTATATACTGACAACGCTTTACGAATAACTGGTTTTGGTGCCGCGGCTAATACACCAGCATTCAGCGGCGCTACTAACTACTATACTGGCAATGTGTGGTCTGGTGTTCAAACCGTTGCTGGTACCGCCGAAGCAGTTGACCGATATGGTGTAGTTAAACATTTTGTGACCAATTTGAGTACGGGATATTTGCCAGTAGGTCCTGATCTCGCCACAGGACGCAGCGGACTACAATACTTTACGTTTGCGTTCCGCAGAGCTACCATGGCCAACTTTGACATTAGGCTTACAACTACCACAGGCATAGCCGGCATGTGGATCGCAGCCCCTGGCACAACTATTGATACAGGTGGATTTAGCTCACCAACTCCTGGTTTTCCAGGTCCAACAAGTACGCTTGACGGTTGGTTAAGTTGTTCACTACAGTATAACGGATCAGGTGTTCCTGGAGCAAGTATTGCAGGCGGCGGCAACGGCAGTAATGGTGTCGCCCTAACTGGTGCCGATGTAGTGCCGCTTAATTCGGCTATTGCCAACGTGGGCTATACCATGACATTGGGTTCACAGAATTCAAGCAATAGCACAGGCAACAATATTTTAGTTCGCATAGCACTAAGTAGTGGACAGACCATTACTGCGCTTTCAATAGGAGACGCTGCATAATGGCTGCTACATTTGGTGAAAGCCAGAAACTAGACTATCTCTGGAAGAAACTAGGGTACGGAGTAGCCAAGACCTCTATACCGCCACCGGGTTCTGGTTCCAAAGAAGCGTTTAACGAAAGCATAGCCAGCCCACTACTGTATCGTGGTGACTTGGTTTGGACTAACAGTGGCGATATTCCCAGCACTCCACCGGCTAACACCACATCAATCGTGCAGGTCTACAAAGATGGCGGCGGTAGTTACAGCCCTACAGTACAATGCACAGAAGATCTAACAGCACCTGATAATCAGACCTGGAAAACTAATCTTGCCAACTGGATACCCACACAGTTTGGTGACAACTATTTGGTAGTGGTTTACGTGGACACCACAGGATCTACAACTCCACAAACCACTGGTACTAGATTGTTCCAAGCAGGTTCTGGCAGCGATGATACTTGGTTTTTTGATTATCAAGCCGGGGTTTTAAACTTCAACGGCGCAACTATTCCAAGTGTAATTGCTGGTGGAGTCACAGGAAAATCTGTGTTCATTGTAGGCTACAGGTACGTAGGCACATTTGGTGTAGGTGGCGCCGCTGTATTGGGTAACATAACAATAAGCAATACCACAATTAGCTCCAGTTTAGCCAATGCAACAATTACACTACAACCCACTGGCACAGGGTTAGTTAGCATAAACACCACAACAGGATTGATATTGCCAGTGGGCAATACTGACCAACGCCCTAGTCCGGGCACCACCGGCACTGTTAGATTTAACACCACAACCACGTTGCTAGAAGTTTACAATGGCAATGCTTGGGCCTCTACCAGTACCGCAGTTACTAATCAAGTCCTGTACGGTAATGGAACAGCCACTACATTTACACTGGATCGTTCAACTACTACAGCGGCTGTCTTAGTCATATTAAATGGTATCACACAGGTGCCAGCTCAGTCCTATTCCATGGTTCCTAGCCCCAGCACAAACTTGGTGTTTACAGAAGCCCCTGAAACAAGCGATGTGATTGACATCAGATTCTTGTAACAAAATCCTAGTCTAGCGGCGCCAGCAACACAGTTTTTCCAACACAAATCAGCTCCAGAGCTAATTTATTCTAAATAACGGCACAGATAAGTGTTTTAGCACGGCCACGGTAAATAAGTCATAGCCCGTGAAAAACCACGAGTAGCATGAACCATTAACTGGAGACCATAATGGCCGTAACTAGAATTAATAATAATCAGATAACTGACGCAAGTGCAGGTAACGTATACCTTGGTATCAACGCTAATGCCAAACTGCAAAATTTCTCAATCACATCCAACAAGATTGCAAATAATTTAACCTACGGCAGCGACCTTACAGTTACTGGTAATCTTACAGTTCAAGGTAGTAGTACCGCAATTGACACCACAATTACCACCATTGAAGATCCAGTTATTGTACTAGCCAGCACCCAAACTGGTGCTCCAGCAGTTGATATTGGTTTTATTGGCGAGCGCGGCTCAGCAAATAATATTGCCTTTGTATGGAACGAAGCTAATTCCGAGTTTGTAACAGCATTTACCAGTACCAGTGAAACCAGTACAGTTATAAGCATCAGCAGTTATGCTAATTTACATACCAATAATATGGTAGTAAGTGGCACCACTAGTTTAATTGGCAACGTATTAGGCGCAACAAACTTTACAGGCAACGTAACTGGTGGCAACTTATTAACTCCAGGATTAATCAGCGCCGCTGGCAATATTACTGGTAATTATATTATTGGTAACATCCAAGGAAATGTTAGTGCAGCTGGAGCAAACACTCAAGTGCTGTTCAACGACGGCAACGTGGCCAATGCAACATCAGGATTTACATTCAACAAAACAGCAAACTTGGTCACAGTGGGTGGCAACGTTGATGCACAGAATTTTAATGGTAATGTATATGGAACAACAGTCAGTGCAAGTGGTACTGTAACAGCCGCGTCAACAGTGGGTGGTGTAATTACAGGATCAAGTTCTAGTGTTACTGGTACACAAACAGCCGCGTCAACAGTAGGTGGTGTAATTACAGGATCAAGTTCTAGTGTTACTGGTACACAAACAGCCGCGTCAACAGTGGGTGGAGTTATCACCGGTAGCTCTAGTTCAGTAACCGGAACTCAAACTGCTGCCAGTACTGTAGGTGGAGTTATCACTGGTAGCTCTAGTTCAGTAACCGGAACTCAAACTGCTGCCAGTACTGTAGGTGGTGTAATCACTGGATCAAGTGCTAGTGTCACCGGTAACGTAGATGCTAGCAATACCAATAGTAATGTATATGGAACAACAGTTAGTGCAAGTGGTACTGTAACTGCAGCAAGCACTGTTGGTGGTGTAATTACAGGATCAAGTTCTAGTGTCACTGGCACACAAACTGCTGCCAGTACTGTAGGTGGTGTAATCACTGGTAGCTCTAGTTCAGTAACCGGAACTCAAACTGCTGCCAGTACTGTAGGTGGAGTTATCACAGGCACTTCAACTAGTGTCACCGGTAACGTAGATGCCAGCAATACCAATAGTAATGTATATGGAACAACAGTCAGTGCAAGTGGTACTGTAACAGCCGCGTCAACAGTGGGTGGTGTAATTACAGGATCAAGTTCTAGTGTTACTGGTACACAAACAGCTGCCAGTACTGTGGGTGGAGTTATCACTGGCTCAAGTAGTTCGGTAACAGGTGCACAAACTGCCGCAAGTACTGTGGGTGGTGTAATCACTGGTTCAAGTGTCAGTGTTACTGGTAACGTAACTGGTGGAAACTTGGTATCAGCCACAGTTACTAACCCTACAGCACTTACAGTTAGAACAAATGCCGGCAACATTAATTTAGAACCAACCGGTAACGTTGTGATCAACAATACCTATATTAATGGTTTGCAATTACAACCACTACAAGATGCTGATGCAGCCAGCAAATACTATGTTGACCAGGCTGTAACCACAGGTATAACCATACACGAAGCAGTATTCGCAGCCACCAACACCACCCTGGCCACAGCCACTGGTGGTACAGTGACATATGCTCAACCCAATGGCGTTGCCAATGGTATTGGCGCAACACTGACCACAACTGGCACATATACCACAATTGATACTGCCAACGTTCAAACTGTAGGTACACGCATCCTGGTCAAAGATCAGGCCAATGCTGTACAAAATGGTGTGTATGTGTATTCCAATGCCACAGTAATTACACGAAGCATAGACACTGACCAATACGGTGCTAGTAGCACAGAAGAATTAAGCTACAACGACTACTTCTTTACCACAAGTGGTAACGTCAACGCAGGTACGGCCTTTATTGTTAATGCACCAACAGGTACAATTACCTTTGGTACCAGCAACATTGGATTTGGTATCTTTAGTCAAAGCCAAGTTTACACAGCTAATACCGCAGCTGGTTTAAGTTTAACAGGCACTGTATTTTCAGCCAAGGTTGATAACAACACCACAGCATTTGACGGTCTAGGCAATATCAGTGTCAAAGCCGGTGCAAATCTTACAACACCAAACATTGGTGCTGCAACAGGTACAAGTTTAAGTGTTACTGGGTCAGTTACTGCCGCAAGTACAGTGGGTGGTGTAATCACTGGTTCAAGTACCAGTGTTACTGGTACACAAACAGCCGCGTCAACAGTGGGTGGCGTAATCACCGGCAGTTCAGTTAGCGTTACAGGAAACGTAGATGCTAGCAATACCAATAGTAATGTATATGGAACAACAGTCAGTGCTAGTGGCACTGTAACCGCAGCCTCAACAGTGGGTGGTGTAATTACCGGTTCAAGTTCATCAGTAACAGGCACACAAACTGCGGCTAGCACAGTGGGCGGAGTAATTACAGGTTCAAGTTCATCAGTAACAGGCACACAAACTGCGGCTAGCACAGTGGGTGGTGTAATTACAGGTTCAAGTTCTAGTGTTACTGGTACACAAACTGCTGCCAGTACTGTGGGTGGAGTTATCACTGGTAGCTCTAGTTCGGTAACAGGTGCACAAACTGCCGCAAGTACTGTGGGTGGTGTAATCACTGGTTCAAGTGTCAGTGTTACTGGTAACGTAGATGCTGTCAGTTTCAACGGTAATGTGTACGGTACAACAGTCAGTGCTACAGGTAATGTAACCGGTGGTAATCTGCTTACAAGCGGCGCCGGTGGAGCAATTTCAGGCACAGGCAACATCACCGGTGGAAATATCTTAACAAGTGGCAACGTAAGTGCTACTGGCAATGTGATGGCAGCTTGGTTGATCGGTAATATCCAAGGAAGTGTATCCGCACCAGGTGCAAACACCTACGTGTTGTTTAATGATGGCGGAGTAACTAATGCAGTATCAGGATTTACATTTACCAAAACATCAAATTTACTTGCAGTAGGCGGCAACGTTGATGCAACAAATTTCAATGGCAATGTATACGGTACCTCAGTCAGTGCAAGTGGCACTGTAACAGCCGCAAGCACTGTAGGTGGTGTTATTACTGGATCAAGTACCAGTGTCACTGGTACACAAACAGCTGCAAGTACTGTAGGTGGTGTAATTACAGGATCAAGTGTGAGTGTTACTGGTGATGTTAGTGGAAGCAATCTAAGCATCAGCGGCGGCAACATAAACAGTTCAGCTGCCGCTATCACAGTCAACGGTGCCAGTGCAGATGTAAACTTTGCAGTCAATGGCGACACAACAACAGTATTTTTTGTTGATGCTGGAACAGAAACAGCCAGTTTTGGGTCAGCAACACAAACAACCAATGCAATTGTAGCATTTAATTCAACTAACTCAATCTTGGCTCCGGTTGGTAATACCGCACAACGTCCAGCAACTGGCGTAACAGGTATGATACGTTTCAATACAACCAATAACGCAGTTGAAGTATATGACAACAGTGCCTGGGTCTCGGTTGGTGTTCCAGTGTTTACAGTTATTGCCGATCAACAGTTCAACGGCGATGGTGTAAATGTAGCCTTTACATTAAGCTCAACACAAACAACCAACAGTTGTATTGTCAGTATCAACGGTGTGGTACAGATTCCAACCCTGGCTTATGCAGTTGCTGGAACCGACCCAACATGCGTGTTGACATTTACTGAAGCACCAGCAGTTGGTGACTTAATTGATGTACGTCAAATTACCACAACAACTTCAGTTACAAGTATTTCTAATCAATCTGGTAATGCTGTAGTAGCAGCAAGTGCTATAGCCGCACAGGTCAACGTCACTGGCGATCTTAGTGTCAGTGGAAGTATTCTAGGTGGAAATATCAACAGTACAGCTATCACTAGTGGCACGTCAAACATGGCAATTGTCAGCAGTGGTGGCAACATCCGCGGCAACGTGGCCGGCACAACAGTAATGACCATCAGCCCAGGCTTGGTAGACATTGTGGGCAACTTGAGTGTGTCAGGCAATGCCACATTGAGTGGTAACATCTTGGGTGATCGTATCCAAAACGGTAGTACCAGCTTTGACATCCAAACAGCCAGCGGTAATGCTAATATTAGTATTGGTGGAACAAGTAACTGGCTGTGTTTACCACAACTGGAGTTACTATTACTGGAAATATCACAAACGGAGCCGGTAATGCCACAGGTAACATTGGCAGTTCAACCAACTACTTCAACACTGTATTTGCCCAGGCCACGTCAGCTCAGTACGCTGACTTGGCTGAGAAATATGTAGCTGACGCAGCTTATACTCCTGGCACAGTGTTAGTGTTTGGCGGCACAGCAGAAGTTACAGTCAACGCTGTAGAAGGTGATCGCAAGGTTGCTGGTGTAGTAAGTACAAATCCAAGTTACACTATGAATGCTGGACTAGAAGGCGATCACGTTGCTACTGTGGCATTAACAGGTCGTGTTCCAACTTTGGTTGTTGGTCCAGTACGCAAAGGTGACTTGATGGTGGCCGCTGGGTTAGGTCGTGCCAAAGCTGAAGCAACTCCAACAGTTGGATCTGTGATTGGTAAGGCACTGGAAGACTTTGACGGTGCAGAAGGTACTATAGAAGTGGTAGTCGGACGTTTCTAACACAGGTAACACTGTACAGGATAGGGTCTTCGGGCCCTATCTTTTTTAAGGAATAACATATGGCAGTTCCAGTTTACACGTTTGTATCACAACCCACAAGCATCGTAAAAAATTCGTCAACAACTTTTAACGTCACTACAACTTTGACAAGCGATGGCGGTGTAATATACTGGACCATTACTAACGGTACATCAGTCAATGGTGATTTTACTGCGGTATCAGGATCATTTACAGTTACCAGCAGCACAGGTAGTTTTTCAGTCAGTACTACAGGTGTGCCTGCAGGTGGTGAAACATTCACTATTGCTCTTCATCAATCAACAATCGGCGGCACAGTGTATGGCACAAGTAGCACAATAATAATTGCCTCGTCCCCTGGTTCTGCATCAATTGGTACAGGCTGGAGTATAGGTCCAGGCTGGAGTATTAGTTAAATACACTAGTAATTAACAATATTATAAAATAAGAAATAATTAATGGCAATACTAATAGGATCAGGATGGAGCATAGGTGCAGGGTGGGGATTTGATGTTGAATCAACACCATTAACTTATCTTGATGCCACGGCCACAGGCGCAACGGTAACCACAAGCGGTAATTATAAAACTGCGGTGTTTAATGGCACAGGCTCTTTTACAGTTAATTCATTAGGTACTGCACCCACCGAAGCTAACAGCGTTGATTACCTAGTTGTAGCTGGTGGCGGTGGTGCTGGAAAAAGTGGAACTTATCCAAGCAATATTAATCCTAGTGCTGGTGGTGGTGCTGGTGGTATGAAATCAGGAACTGGACAAACTGTTACTGCAACTTCTTACACAATTACTGTAGGCGCTGGTGGCCCAGGTGCAACAAGTACTGCCGCAGGTGGCGATGGAGATGCTTCTAGTTTTGGAAGTTTAATTGCAACAACTGGTGGTGGTGGCAGTTTTAACGGTAATGTTGGTAGAAGCGGTGGATCTGGTGCTGGTGGAAATAGTCAAAATGATGGCTTTGGAACTGGAACATCTGGAGAAGGAAATAATGGCGGTACTGGCGGTTCTGCTAGTGAAAAAGGTGGAGTAGTTAGGGCATCAGGTGGTGGTGGTGGCAAAGGTGCGGTTGGCAGTAACGCATCTGCAACCATAACGACAGCATTTATTGGTGTAGGTGGAAATGGTGGGATTGGCGCAACTTCTTCAATAACTGGAACTTCTACTTATTATGCTGGTGGCGGTGGTGGTAGTGCTTCTTCTGATGGCACACCAAAAACTTTAACTGCTGGAACAGGCGGTTTAGGTGGCGGTGGAAATGCTGAACTTACTACTAGCGCAGGAAATTCAGGGACAGCCAATACAGGCGGTGGTGGCGGCGGTGCGGCTAGTCAGAATGGTGGTTCTGGCGGTTCAGGTATTGTTGTAATTAAATGGAGATTCCAATAATGGCTCATTTTGCAGAATTGGACTCAAACAATATTGTTTTAAGAGTTCTTGCTTTAGATAATTTTGTTATGGAAAACGACCAAGGGCAGCGTATAGAGCAACTTGGTGTTGAGTTTTTACAAAACTTATATGGCACAGATACCATTTGGAAACAAACAAGCTACAACACTAGGGCTGGTATTTACTATGTGCCTGGCACTAATGAAGTTAGTCCAGATCAATCACTAGCGTTCAGAAAAAACTATGCTGGCAAAGAGTACAGTTACGATTTAACTCGTAATGCGTTTATTAATCCTAAACCAATCGTGCCACCCGAAGATGAACAATATGTCACATTTAATGAATTTGCTTGTTTGTGGGATTACAACCCACCACAGCCAGTTATTGAGGTGACCCGTGTCTAATCCAACAACAGACCTTAAAATTGTAGATAATGTTTTTGTTAAATTACATCATTTTTTAAGAATTGGTGATACGCATGAAGGTCATTCTCATGCCTTTGACCACATTACTTTATTAGCCAATGGTTCAGTAAAAATGGTGCATGACAATGGCGAGGCTGAATATAAAGCTCCTCATTTGATTGTTACTCCTAAAGGAATTAAGCATCAATTTACCGCTTTAGAGCCTAATACTGTATTTTGCTGTATTCATGCAATTCGAGAAAAAGATGAATTAGATGGTATTGCAAGCCCAGATATTACAATTGAGCAAGCATGGGAATTAATGGCCACCGTACCATTAACCAAGGACTAATACACTAAGGAATAAACTATGTCAGTAAAAGTAAACATAGGACCAGGATGGTCCATA
>Ga0209191_1000748_pt1 | contig 23687 bp, 14 predicted proteins | sample S_130626_EF_Meta_FD_187320 | JGI IMG/M metagenome (GOLD analysis project Ga0209191, IMG submission 187320) | Freshwater microbial communities from Lake Simoncouche, Canada to study carbon cycling - S_130626_EF_MetaG (SPAdes) (version 2) | ecosystem: Environmental > Aquatic > Freshwater > Lake ...
CATTCATTATAATAGCAATCTATGTATCGTACGCACCATTGTGGTCAGTTAAATATTCAATTTGTAGGTCAGGAAGTGACACTTGCTGGTTGGGTACAAACCATTCGTAAATTTGGTGCCATCAATTTTGTGGACCTTAGAGACCGTTATGGGATTACACAACTTTTATTAGGGGAAGCATTGCAGGCACAATTGGATGCGGCTCCACTTGGTCGTGAGTTTGTCATTCAAGCAAAAGGGAAAGTGATTGAGCGTTCAAGTAAAAATACAAATATCCCAACTGGTGAAATTGAAATTGAAGTCACTGAATTTACAATCTTGAATGCATCTATTGTTCCTCCATTCACCATCCAAGATGATACAGATGGCGGAGATGATATTAGGATGAAATACCGTTTCTTGGATTTAAGAAGAAACGCCATAAAAAAGAATATTGAATTAAGGTATAGTGTCAATCGTGCTACTAGAAACTATTTACATGAAAAAGGGTTCATGGATATTGAAACACCCTTTTTAATCAAGTCCACCCCAGAAGGCGCTCGTGATTTTGTGGTGCCTAGTAGAATGAACCCAGGTGAGTTTTATGCCCTACCGCAGTCTCCTCAAACTTTTAAGCAATTATTGATGGTAAGTGGCTATGACCGTTACTACCAAATTGTAAAATGTTTTAGAGATGAGGATTTAAGAGCCGATCGTCAACCAGAATTTACACAGATTGACTGCGAGATGAGTTTCGTAGAACAAGAAGATATTTTAAATATGTTCGAAGGTTTAATTAAGAGCATATTCAAAGACGTTAAAAATATAGATTATACCGAAGCAGTGCAGCGTATGACTTGGGAAGATGCGATGTGGCATTATGGCAATGATAAACCGGATATTCGTTTTGGCATGGAAGTTTGTAATTTAAAAAAGCCAGCCCATGTATTTTCTGATAAAGCAGATCAGGCTGCACTAATCAATGGCGTTGATTTTAAAGTATTTGACGAAGCAGAAACGGTGGTGGCTATTGCAGCACCAGGCTGTAGTGAGTTTACCCGTAAACAAACAGATGATTTAACGGAGTGGGTGAAGCGCCCTCAGATAGGCATGAAAGGCATGGTATTCATTAAATGTAATGCAGATGGTAGTTTCAAAAGTAGTGTAGATAAATTTTATTCTGAAGATAAACTAAAAGCCATCGCTGCAGCAGCCAACGCAAAAGCAGGAGATTTAATATTGATCCTTGCAGGTGCTGAGGAAAGAACACGTAAAGCAATTAGTGAATTAAGACTCGCATTAGGCAAGCAATTAGGCTTTAGAAAAGAGGATGAATTTAAATTATTATGGGTCATGGATTTCCCATTGTTTGAATACGATGAAGAAGGTAATCGTTGGGTCGCTAGACACCATCCGTTCACTTCTCCTAAGCCAGATCATATTGATATCATGATCAACAATGCGCCAGAAATTAAAGACGCTGCTAAATATTTAGAACATCCATATGCAGGCATTAAAGCCAACGCATACGACATGGTTTTAAATGGCAATGAAATTGGAGGAGGCTCTATTCGTATATTCCAAAGAGCTTTACAAGAGAAAATGTTTGCTGCTTTAGGCATGTCGCCAGAAGAAGCACAACATAAATTTGGATTCTTATTAGGTGCTTTTGAATATGGTGCACCTCCTCACGGTGGTATCGCATTTGGATTTGATCGTCTTTGTGCTTTATTAGGTGGTAGTGAAAGTATTAGAGATTTTATTGCTTTCCCTAAAAACAATAGTGGACGTGATGTGATGCTAGATGCACCAAGCAGTATCGATGACAAACAATTTGAAGAATTGCATATCAAACTAAATTTAAAGTAGACCTATGCAACAACCTTCGAAATTATACCTTGTATTGTCTTATATCCTTATTCCTATTGCCTTGTTTTTTGGTTTCATGGATAGCATTTTACTGATTTCTGCATTGGCTAATCCAAGTGCCATGATACTTGTTTTTGCAATGGCTTGTATTGTGATATATAGTTTTACTAGTTTTAAGTTTTTAAAATTAGGGATTGAAAGGGAGCAAATTCAAACGACTAAATTAAAAGACTGGATTAAAGTCAATGCTTATGTGAGCTTATTGATGTTTTGTTTGATCTTTTTAAATGCAGTGAGCATCTTACTTTCTAATGATGTCATTTTGATCAAATTTATTGATGAATTTTTAGCACAACAATCTGGCCTACCTCCTGAAATGAATAGCCAATTTGTACTAAAGGCCTTGCGCGTTGCATCTTATTTCCTTTTTGTCATTGGGGCAGTAGGCATCTTACATATTCGTATGACTTTGAAATTGGTCAGAGACAATGATCACCTTTTTGAATAAATTTAATTTGTAATTTTCTCTGGAACCGCACGTCCAACAATACCTGAAGCGGCGCCTCTATCTCCACCCTCGTGGTATTCAGCATCTTCATTCACATCCCATAGGTCAAAGAGTTCTTTACCTGCAATAATATTTTTAGCAGCTAACATCGCTGTCATCATACTATGGTCTTGGTTATTGTATTTATGCATTCCATTACGGCCTACTAAATACAAGCCTTTGTATGCCTTTAATGCTTCGCGAATTAAATTTAAATGATCCTTGTATTCATGATCATACACAGGATATGCTTTAGGTTGTCTTACTACATAACCATCTACCACTGCAGAAGGCTTGGTTAAACCAATCTGATCGATTTCTTTGGTTCCTAGTGCAATTAATTCCTCATTGCTACTTGTCCATAAGCCATCGCCCTCAAAACAGAAATACTCTAAACCATAACAAGCCATTTCTGGATCTGGCACCATGAATGGACTCCAAGATTTAAAGTTTTGAATACGACCCACTTTCACATTTGGTTCATGAATATAAATCCAGTTGTCGCTAAACGCATCCTGGTCTTTACAAATTAAAACCACGGTTAAGAAGTCTCTATATTTTAATTGGCTTGCAGCGTGCAATACTGGTGCACTAAATGCAGGTGCAACTGCAGGAATCAATTCTCGCATCGGTGCAGAAGATAAAACATAATCAAAGCCTTCTAATATAGCACCATTGCTTGTGTGTACATTCCAAGTAGCTCCAATTTTTTCGATCTTCTTAACCCCTGTATTCATTTCGATTTTTACACCCAATGCCTTACTCTTTACCACACATTCCTCCCACATCATACCTGGTCCACGTTTTGGATAACGGAATGAGTCAATCAAAGTTTTAATCACATCTCCCTTACTCTTTTTGCCAGAAGGCTTAAATAAAGCATTCCATACCGCACTGCTCAAAGACAATCCTTTGATACGTTGTGCTGCCCAGTCTGCAGAAATTTCTTTACATGGGATCCCCCATACTTTTTCGGTATAGGTTTTAAAGAAGATATTGAATAAACGTTTTCCAAATTGATTGGTCACCCAATCTTCAAAATTTTGAGGATCTTTAATTGGAAATAATTTTGCTTTCAAATAACTCATCACACATAAAAAACTTTCGAAGATGCCTAATTTTAATAAGGCTTCAAATGCAGCTAATGGATAAGAGAAAAACTTTTTATTATAAAATATTCTTGAGCTTCTTGGACGCTCTAATAATTCATCCGATAAAATTTCTGTCCAAAAGTCTTCTACTTCTTTTGACTTTGAAAAAAATCGGTGACCCCCAATATCAAAATGATACCCCTTGTAAGATTCAGTTCTTGAAATACCCCCTACATAAGTTGGATCTTTTTCAAATACAGTCACATCTTGTGCCGCTTTGCCTAATAAATAAGCAGCAGTTAAACCTGCTGGACCGGCACCTATAATGGCTACTTTTTTGCTCATGGAGGGTTCTAATTTGAGCAAAATTGCAAAAATATATTGGGATTGTGGTGAATATTAGCAAAGAGTTTGATCAAAACCTTAAATTTGTTGCTATGTCAATGAATACAACCATACAGTGGAGCACCAAGCATTTCTCAGAACTCCATGTAGATGAACTTTACGCCATCTTAAGACTCAGATCTGAGGTTTTTGTAGTAGAACAAAACTGTGTTTTTTTAGACATGGATAACAACGACCAAATAGCCTACCATACCATGGGATGGATGAATGGCGAACTCATTGCCAGTACTCGATTATTTGATGTAGACCAAAGCTATTCAGGCTATCAAAGCATTGGTCGCGTAGTTGGATCACCAAGACATAGAGGGATTGGGGCTGGTAAAGCACTCATGCAATATTCGATTGCGGAATGTGAAAGATTATTTGGCAAACACCCGATTAAAATTGGCGCGCAATTGTACCTTAAAAAATTTTACGGAGCACTTGGTTGGGAGCAAGCTGGAGAGATGTATTATGAAGATGCGATTGAGCATATTCCAATGATCAGAAAATAAAATGCACTACTGCATTTCAATGGCTAAGAATTTAGCCGTATACGTTTTTGATTTTTTAATCATTTGTTCTGGCGTACCCACAAATTGCACAACGCCGCCAGCAGATCCACCTTCTGGCCCCATATCAATAATATGATCCGCCATTTTAATCACATCCATATTGTGCTCAATCACCAAAACCGTATTACCTCTATCCACCAAACGATTTAATACGCCAATTAATAATTGAATGTCTTGAAAATGTAAACCTGTTGTTGGTTCATCTAAAATATAAAAAGTTTTACCTGTATCTTTTTTGCCTAACTCAGTGGCTAGTTTAATTCTTTGCGCTTCTCCTCCACTCAATGTCACCGCTGATTGTCCTAAGGTGATATAGCCTAATCCTACTTCTTGTAACACTTTTACTTTTCTGTAAATAAATGGCACTGCTTGGAAAAATTCACAAGCTTCCTCGACGGTCATGTTCAACACATCACTGATCGATTTTCCTTTGTACCTAATTTCTAATGTTTCTCTATTGTATCTTTTGCCCGCGCATTTTTCACAATGCACATATACATCTGGCAAGAAATTCATTTCAATCACACGCATACCTCCACCTTCACATACGTCACATCTTCCACCTTTTACATTGAAAGAAAAACGACCTGCTAGATAGCCTCTGATTTTGGCTTCTGGCACTGCCGCAAATAAAGTTCTAATATCTGTAAAGAAGCCGCAATAAGTGGCAGGATTGCTTCTTGGAGTGCGTCCAATTGGGGACTGGTCTATCTCTATTACTTTATCAATATTTTCTATGCCAGTTACCGATGCATAAGGCATTGGCTTGGTCTTACTATGATAACAGAATTGGGATAAGATAGGATATAAAGTTTCATTGATTAAAGTGGACTTACCCGATCCACTCACACCAGTGACCAATGTTAAAGTGCCTAAAGGAAAACTTGCATTCACTTTCTTTAAAGTGTTTCCGGTAGCGCCTTTAATTTCAATTGACAGCCCATTGCCTTTTCTACGTTCTGTGGGAACAGCGATGGCTTTTTTACCTGCTAAATACAAAGCAGTGTCTGATTTTAATTTCAAAAAAGAAGCTGGTGTGCCTGCTGCAACCACATGGCCTCCATGAATACCTGCTCTAGGACCAATGTCCACTAAATAGTCCGATGCCATCATGATATCTTTATCATGTTCTACTACCAAGACTGTATTTCCAATATCTCTTAATTGTTTAAGTGCCACAATCAAACGCTGATTGTCTCTTTGATGCAATCCAATAGAAGGCTCATCTAAAATATAAGTGATGCCTTGCAATTGAGAACCAATTTGTGTTGCTAAACGAATACGCTGCGATTCTCCACCACTCAATGATTTGGAAGGTCTACTTAAAGACAAATAAGACAAGCCCACATTCATCAAAAATTCAATACGATCATTGATCTCTTTTAATATCCCAGTAGCAATGAGCGTATCCTTTATATCTAATTTTTTAGGTAAGTCTAAAAACCATTGTTGTAAATCATTTAAATGCATTTCATTCAATGCGGCAATATTCAATTCATTCACTTTAAACCAAAGGCTCTCTTTTTTTAATCTAGCACCATTACAAGTAGGACAGGTGTTCAACTCCATATAGGATTCCACCCATGCTTTTAAATTGTCAGTGCTTTGAGAGGATGTGAACCATCTTTTCATCATCGGTACAATCCCTTCATAGCTTCCAGTATATTCATTAGGAATGTTATCATCATTTAAATCCATATCCAAACTGGAAGAAATATTTTTATCACCGAATAAAATTAAATTTAATTGTTCTTTAGGTAAATCTTGAAGCGCTTTGTCTAAACTAATTTTATGCTTTCTCGCGAATTGTTTTATTTGTTTAAACACACTTGCTTCTCTGGCTTCTCCCAATGGATGAATCGCACCTTCATTAATACTTAATGCATGATCTGGTAAAAGTAAACTCATGTCAATCGCGTACACATTTCCTAATCCTTTACAATTAGAACATGCGCCATAAGGGGAGTTAAAAGAAAAACTATTGGGAGAAGGTGTCTCGTAACTTAAACCAGTTTCAATACACATTAATTGTTTTGAATACTGTACAATTTTTTCTTTACCCTCTTCCAAAACAAATAATAAATCCTTGCCCATTTTTAAACTCTGTTGTACACTATCCGCCAACCTTGTTTTCATGGCCTCGTTCACAGGAATTCGATCCACCACAATTTCAATATCATGAATCTTATAACGATCCACTTGAAACTTTGGTCTTAGTTCAATGATCTCTCCATCCACTCTCGCTTTTACGAAACCTTTTTTTCTGATCTCTTCGAACAATTCTCTATAATGTCCTTTTCTACCTCTTACAACAGGCGCAAGTAGATTTATTTTTTTATCCTTAAACTTCTTTTGAATATCCTGAATAATCTCTGCCTCAGAAAACTGCACCATTGGCTTGCCTGTTTCATAACTATATGCTTTGCCTGCACGTGCATACAATAAACGAAGGAAATCATATAATTCCGTCACGGTTCCTACGGTAGACCTTGGATTTTTATTGGTTGTTTTTTGTTCAATGGCAATCACTGGAGACAAGCCCGTAATTTGATCCACATCTGGGCGCTCCATATCTCCCATAAATTGTCTTGCATAGGCGCTAAAACTCTCCATATAGCGACGTTGCCCTTCATTGTAGATGGTATCAAACGCAAGAGATGATTTACCACTTCCACTCACGCCAGTAAACACCACCAGCTGATTTTTGGGAATAGAAAGATCAAAATTCTTCAAATTGTGCTCTCTGGCACCGATTACTTCTATATGGTCGTTGATTTTGCTCATTGGGTGGCGTAAAGTTATAACAACCATTCCTATAATTAGTTGACATGAGGCTTAAACATTTGTAAATTTGCCTTAGCAAAAGTCATTATTACCATGTTGGATACAGCACCAAATTTGTACATCAAAGCAAGAAACCTAAGCCTATTGGGTGCCCTTTTGCTTATTGGAACAAGTGCTTATTTTGGCAGGATTCCTGTTTTCCTTTTTTTGAACACAGATGGAGGCGTATTGATGGATCAATTTTTTAAATGGGCTACCTGGGGCGCAGAGGGATGGGTTTGGATTCCCTACTTATCAGTTGTAGTTATTTTGTTTAAAAAAGACTTTAAATTAATTGTACTTAATTTTTTACTGTCCACACTGCTTACTCAAATTCCAAAGCAGTTGATTTGGGATACAATAAGCAGACCTATTGCAAGTGGGATGCCTTTAGATGAAATACATACCGTACCAGGGGTAGTCATGCATGCTTATAATAGTTTTCCTTCAGGCCATACCGCCACTGCGTTTACTTTGTTTTTATTAACAATTTATTTATTTCCTACAAAATGGGTCTTCGCCATTGGCGCTATCTTCGCAATCATCTGTGCATATTCAAGGGTGTATTTAGGTCAGCATTTTCCAATGGATTTGGGAGGAGGCATCATAGTCGCTGTTATGAGTGTTCAATTGAGTATCATGATCCATCAAAAAATTTCAAATCGATAAATGATAATAATCAATAATAATATACAATGAAAAATAAATTCAAGTTTTTTTGTGGTCTAAGTTTAATGTTATTGCAATTAGTTGTGGTAGACGCATCGTTTGCTCAAGACACCACAGAACAAATTAATCCATTGACCAAGAACGATCCAAGTCAATACAAGAAACCTTATGTGATTTTGATTTCAGCAGACGGATTCAGAGCGGACTTTGCCGAAAAATATGAAGCTAGTTTTTTACAAACGATCAGTCAAAATGGGGTGCGTGCTAAGTACATGCAACCATCCTATCCTTCTGTGACTTTCCCAAACCATTATACCATTGTGACTGGTTTATACCCTTCACACCATGGTTTAGTTGATAATACTTATATCGATGTTCAATCGGGTCAACAATATAGTATGGCCAATAAAAAAATGGTGTCCGAAGGTAAATGGTATGGCGGCACACCATTGTGGGTATTGGCAGAACAACAAAAAATGCTTTCGGCTAGTTTTTTCTGGGTAGCTTCAGAAGCCGATATTCAAGGCATCAAACCTACCTATCATTATATTTATAACGATAAAACAGCAATTGGAACAAGGATACAAGCAGTGAAAAATTGGTTGATGCTTCCAGAAGATAGACGTCCGCACATGATTACTTTTTATTTTCCTGATGTAGATCATGATGCACATACTTATGGACCAGATGATCCTAGAGTTAAAAAATCGGTGCAGTATGTAGATAGCAGTATCAATGCATTGCAAGCAGCTTTGGCACCTTTGAATCTACCAATTAATTATATTTTTGTTTCAGATCATGGCATGACCACTGTTGATGTGGACAATACGATTGGCTTACCTGCAGCAGTGAATAAAAATGATTTTAATGTGCCTTGGAGTGACGCCTTATTGCATTTATATGCAAAAGATGCAACTAAGATTGAAGCTACTTATCAGGCATTAAAGCAAGACACCCGATTCACCACATATAAATTAGATGAAACACCAGCTAATTGGCATTATAAAAAGTCGGATGATAGGTATAACCGATTAGGTGATCTTATTTTAGTGCCAAAGACAATTCATCAAGTGTTCAACCTTGGTACAAGTAAACCAACAAAAGGTAAACACGGTTTTGACAATCAAGAAGTAGACATGAGAGCAAGCTTCATGGCTTGGGGACCTGCCTTTAAAAAAGGATTGACCATTGAAGGTTTTGAAAACGTCAACGTCTATCCTTTGATAGCGCATGTTCTGGGTTTAAATTATAATGCGCAGGCCATTGATGGAAAATTTGAAGTGCTAAAACCCATTTTAAAAAAATAAGTTAGCATATTAAAGTAGTTTAATTTTTTAGGCTTTATTCATACATATTAAAGTAGTTTAATTTGAAATATTTTTTTATGTAATAGGTTTATACTCTAAACAATGTATAAGCCATGGAACAAAGTAAAATTCTTATTCTAGAAGAAACCATTCAATTAGGTATTCGAGGGTTGACCAGAATGGAAAATATCATTCTAGGTTTAATTGCCCAACAAAAAAAGAGTAAAGAGATTGCTGATTTGTTATACCTCTCTGAAAAGACCATTCGCAATCACCGGTATAATATTAAAAAGAAATTAGATCTGCCGAATGAGAACAATAGTTTGTCGAGATGGGCAGTAATGAGTTTTAAATGTGCTTGATGGCAATCAGGATTACCTCACTTCGTTCGGTGATCCTTTTCACCCTCAGTGCAAAAGCATAAAATCAAAAGCCTAATGAATTACATTCATTAGGCTTTTTGTTATTTCACTCATGCGCGATTTCAAGCGAGCTTGAATCGCTTATTCCTGAAATAACAAAGCCTCAACTTTCGTTGAGGCTATTGCTTTCTTTTTTGGTCGGGAAGACAGGATTCGAACCTGCGACCCCTTGGTCCCAAACCAAGTGCGCTACCGGCCTGCGCTACTTCCCGTTCCTATTACAATTTGCATTGTAAATATTGTTAACCGGTATAAAATCCAAGATAAGAACTTAAGAGCGGAGAGGAAGGGATTCGAACCCTTGGTACAGTTTAACCCGTACGGCAGTTTAGCAAACTACTGATTTCAGCCACTCATCCACCTCTCCTCCGAAACCTCTTTCGAGGGGTGCAAAAATAAGCACAAGTAAGTTAAAATCCTAAAAAAAGTCCGGAATAAACTAAATAAAGTTCATTCCGGACCAATATCTTATTTGCTTATCTATCAGGAGCTTCGGTCGATTTTTGAGGCTACATAGCTGCCAACTGTACTTTCTGAGTCAACTCCATCACATTCTCTCTAAACATAGAGTCTGTATCCATTAAATCCTTCACAGTTTGGCAAGAGTGGATTACCGTTGTGTGATCACGGCCACCAAAATGCTCTCCAATTGTTTTTAATGAATTCTTAGTGAATGCTTTTGCAAGGTACATAGTGATTTGACGTGCTTGTACAATCTCACGCTTACGTGTTTTTTGTAACAATTTGTCGTAAGGCACTTCAAAGAATTCACATACCATTTTTTGGATGGCATCGATGGTAATTTCTTTGCTACTTGTTTTCACAAAGTTGCGTAATACCTTCTTCGCTAATTCAACGTCAATTTCTTTTTTATTCAAAGAAGACTGTGCTAATAATGAAATCAACGCACCTTCTAATTCTCTTACATTCGTATTGATATTGTATGCCACGTACTTCACTACTTCCTTAGGCATATCTAAGCCATCGGCCTTCATCTTCTTCTCTAAAATCTCTATTCTTGTCTCGTAGTCTGGTACTTGAATATCTGCGCTCAATCCCCAACGGAAACGACTTAATAAACGCTCTTGTAATCCTTCTAAATCTTTTGGTGCTTTATCAGACGTTAATACCAATTGCTTTCCACTTTGATGTAAATGGTTGAAGATGGCAAAGAATGCGTCTTGAGATTTTTCTGCTCTATTGAAGAACTGAACATCGTCAATGATCAGGACATCTATTAATTGATAAAAATGGATGAAATCGTTGATGGCATTATTGCGACTATGGTCTTGGAACTGATTGATGAATTTCTCAGAGCTTACATATAAAACCACTTTGTTTGGATGGATGCGTTTAACATCGTTTCCAATCGCTTGCGCCAAATGTGTTTTTCCTAATCCTACCCCACCATAAATCACCAATGGGTTAAATGAATTGGCACCCGGCTTTTCTGCCACTGTTTTACCAGCACGACGGGCAACCCTATTACAATCTCCCTCAATGAATGAATCAAATGTGTAATTATGATTTAACTGAGGGTCAATTTGCATTTTCTTCAACCCTGGAATCACAAAAGGATTCTTCACTGGGCTATCAATCACCAACGGGAAATTCATCTCGTTGTTATTGTATGTTTTCATGCCACTTGCTGGCAAGTCCATAGAACCTTTATTCTTGGAACCATTCGCGCCACTATCCACCATAATACGGTACTCTAATCTAGCATCCTTCCCAAGCTCACGCTTTAAGGTTTTTGCTAATAGGTTCACGTAATGCTCCTCAATGTATTCGTAAAAAAATTGGCTAGGTACCTGGATCATTAAGACCTGGTCTTTTAATTCAACTGGCTGTATTGGCTCGAACCAAGTCTTGTAATGCTGCCATTCAACAATATCCTTGATGATCTTTAAACAATTTGCCCATATTAAATCTGCACTATTCGCCATTTCTTAATTCTAAACCTTTAAACGTTAATAAGTATAATTTCTCTCTCTCCGTAGACTTACCTCTAGTAAACCGGTATGCGAATATGGACTCTTTATGTTGAAAAAAAAACTTTTTTTTTTGGTTTTTTTTACATGTAGCATAAATGCCAATAAATGGGGGCTTCTGTCGACTCAGTCAGGCGTTCAAGATATATACTTTTTCTTAAAAAAGGGTATTTTATCCACTTATTTTTTTTCTAATAGGCTAAATAAAATAGGCCTATTTTTTGGCCAGAAATTGTTTTAATTCAGCACCAAAGAGTTATGGGCAATAATCGCTACCTTTATAGCTATAAATTATACTATGAGTTACGAATTAATCGGCAAATTGATTGCCAAATACGAGACAATCCAAAGAAAAGAGACCTTTAAAACAAGAGAATTTGTGGTTGAGAAGTCAGAAGACATCAATGGCAAAACCATTACCAATTATGTGAAATTTCAGTGTGTGCAAGATAGAACTGCTATGCCTGACCGTTTTAATATCGGGGATACAGTGAAAGTACTCTTTAATATCAAAGGTTCTAAGTGGAACAAAGACGGAAAAGACAATTATATTACCAATTTAGATGCTTGGAGAATGGAAGCAGTTGCACTTGGTGGTAATGAAGCACCTTCTGATGCTGGCGCCTATTTTGATATGCCTGCTGGCGATCCAGCTGAGGGCAGCGACGACTTGCCTTTCTAATGATAAGGTGGTCAATTGATACGCCTCAAATCGCATTTTTTTTAGGATAAACACCTAACCCCTATGCAATCAACAATACAACTAAGAATGAATCCAGCCGACGCAGCCAATGCGTCGGTTTTATTAGCAGCTATAGCGCAAAATCTTGGCCGCTCCAATAGCCAGATCAATGGCTATCATATTTTGAAGCAATCCATCGACGCCAGAAGCCGTCAACAAGTATGGATCAACCTCAGCCTTCAGGTATTTATAGAAGAACCCGTTTCGGATCGTCAGATTGAACCCTACGATTTCCCTATCCTCCCAAAAAATGCGAAAGAAGTCCATATTATTGGGGCTGGACCTGCTGGTTTATTCGCAGCCCTAGAATGCATTCAATTAGGCCTTAAGCCAATTGTAATTGAAAGGGGTAAAGATGTGCGCAGTAGACGTAGGGACCTGGCTAAATTAAATAAAGAAGGCATCGTAGATCCAGAAAGTAATTATTGCTATGGCGAAGGAGGCGCAGGGACTTATAGTGATGGTAAATTATATACCAGAAGCAATAAGAGAGGCAGTATCGATAAAATCTTACGCCTATTTTATCAGTTTGGAGCAGACGAGACGGTTCTGTACCAAGCCCATCCACATATTGGCACCAATAAACTACCTCAAATTATAACTGCCATGCGACTTCAAATTGAAGCGTCTGGTGGTCAGGTGTTGTTTGAAAAAAAATTAGTGGATTTTGATATCGAAAAAGGAGAAATCAAACGAATTCATTTTGCAGATGGTGATGCCCTTGAAGTTGAAGCATTGCTTTTAGCAACAGGCCATTCGGCTCGTGATATTTTTGAACTGTTTTATAAAAAGCAAGTGCTGATTGAATCAAAACCTTTTGCCTTGGGTGTGCGCGTTGAACATCCACAAAATATAATTGATCAGATTCAATACCATTGCTTAACTAGAGATCCGAACCTTCCTCCCGCAGCATACAGTTTGGTGGAGCAAGTGAATGAACGTGGGGTATTTAGTTTTTGTATGTGTCCAGGTGGCATCATTGCCCCTGCAGCCACTGCACCAGGAGAAATTGTGGTGAATGGATGGAGCCCAAGTAAAAGAAATAATCCATACGCCAATAGTGGCATGGTGGTACAAATAGATTTGCCTACTGCAGCACAATTTTTAAAGCAGGCTACTAAAAAGGCAGTGGATTTAAATCATCCGCTTTTGTTATTGGAATTTCAACAATATGTCGAACAGCAAGCATTTAAAAGTGGCGGCGGATTGCAAGTGGCCCCTGCAGCTAGACTCGTTGATTTTTGCACGCATAAATTATCCAATGATTTACCTGATGCAAGTTATTTACCTGGATTGCATGCCGCTGACTTAAGCGATGTGTTACCAAAATTTGTACACGAAACTTTACAAAATGGATTCATTGCATTTGGTAAAAAGATGAAAGGCTATTATACCAATGATGCCATTGTGGTGGCAACAGAAAGCAGGACTTCTTCGCCAGTGCGCATTCCAAGAGATGCAGATAGTTGTCAGCATCCTCAAATTAAAAATTTATACCCATGTGGCGAGGGCGCTGGTTATGCGGGCGGAATCGTAAGCGCCGCAATGGATGGCCAGAAACTAGCACAAAGCATTGCGGCGCAATTGAAATAAAGTAGGATGACTCTATTCCCTTAAAAAAAATATTGATTAATCTTCTGGCTTGTCTTTTTTACTAATCAACAATCCGTCTTGTATTAATTTATTTTGTTTGAAAGAAGCCAATTCTTTAGCCAAGTTTCCATTCGCATCTCTTGTTAAAGTTAATTGTGGCTTACCTGCATTCACCCAAGCTGTGTACCAAAAATCGGCAATCATATTCGCTGATGCAATTAATTGAACATTCACTGTATTACCTAAGGCTTTTGCATAAGCTTCTGCAAATGGCTTTGTATAAGATTTCACTTCTTTGCCATAACGCATTTGATTGCGGTACTTGGTCTCAGGGGTAAATTGTTTCGTCACTTCTGTTTCAATCGCTAACATTTGTGGTACCAATAAATTTGCTTTACGAATATCTACCCAAAGTGCTTGCGCAGGATTTTTTATATACTTTGCTTGATGCGTATTGTACAACATAAACTGATCTAAATTAATTTCAGGAATAAAAGTCTCCCACAAAGAGTGTAGTCCTTTTTGTCCCGTCAACTGTCCATCATAGTTCATGGTTGTATGCAAAGGCACATGTAAGTCTGCCACATAATGCCCTAAGTCTGCCGCATAAAATAAAATACTGTCTTTGTTGTTGGATTTAAAGGCGGCAGTTAAATTATCTAATTGCACCATCGCGTTGTAAGGACCCCATCCCCATTTAATTAAACTATCCTTACCATATTTTTTTACGGCAGCATCCCATTCAAATGGCATTTCATTTGCTGCATTTGGACCATAGGCTTCTAAGTCTATAAAGTGTTTTGTGTCTTCTGTTTTGTCCTTATTTCTTCTGATATCAGGACGAGGTGCATTTGCCACTAAATTATCCATATCCGTGTAGAAATAACTACGCATTGGTTCTGGTAAATTATAGATAGCAATTTGGTGGATCGTACGGTGTACTAAGAATCCCCAACTTGAAAAACCAACTAAGGCCACCAATAAAAAAACATGGAGCAACGATTTTTTTGAGAACATAATCTAAATATTTACACGAATATAACCCAATATCCCGAGCATACATTCGCTTAACGCCCCCATTTGCCCGTTCGTAATAAATAAGGCCTGTAAATTTCTAAAATCAATATAACTTTACATCAAATTCAATTTCATGGAGCCATTATTAAGTTTATCCCATTTGGTGAAACATTATGCCACACAAAAAGCGGTGGATGATATTAGTTTCGACATTCAAAAAGGCAGCATTTTTGGCCTACTCGGTCCCAATGGTGCAGGTAAAACAACCTTACTAAGAATGATCACGGGCATCTTTTACCCAGATGGCGGAACCATTCAACTAGATGGCAAACATTTTGATCCATTATTAGATATCCGTGAGATTGGTTATATGCCCGAAGAACGTGGCCTTTATAAAAAGATGAAGATTGGAGAACAAGCTTTGTACTTGGCACAACTAAGAGGTTTATCCAAAGCGGATGCGATGGAGAAAATCAAATATTGGTTCGAGAAATTTGAAATGCAAAGCTGGTGGAATAAAAAAGTAGAAGATTTAAGTAAAGGGATGAGCCAGAAATTACAATTTGTGATCACGGTGTTGCACGAACCTAAATTAATTATTTTAGATGAACCATTTAGCGGATTGGATCCCTTGAATGCCAACTTAATTAAAGATGAGATTTATAATTTAGCGAAAAAAGGTTCGACGATTATCTTTAGTACCCATCGTATGGAACAGGTAGAAGAAATTTGTGACCATATTGTACTTGTAAACTTAGGAAAGAAAATATTAGACGGTACAGTGGCTGATATCAAGCAACAATTTAAAGAGTATATTTTTGCAATTGAAACGAATCATCCAGCATTGATCAAAGACAATACCCTATTCAGTGTTCTAGACAAAGCGGATAAGAATCCTAATAAAATTTTAGTTAAACTAAGCAATGCTGTTGCATCCAATGAAGTTTTAAAGTACTTAATTGAGCAAAATATTCCCATTGTTAGTTACAATGAAGTGCTACCTAGCTTAAACGATATTTTCATTCAATTGGTCGAAGATACCCATGCCAAAGCAAGGGCTTTTCAAAACATTTAAACACAGTACCTACTTAAAAAATATTTTATGCATAAGATTTGGATCATCATACAAAGAGAATACACCAGCAGGGTAAAAAATAAACGTTTTTTATTGGTTACTTTTTTAGTGCCCTTATTAATGGTAGGATTGATCGTAGGATCTGCCTATTTTTCATTTAAAGGCACCGAAGAACGTAAAATCGCAGTAGTCGATCCAAATGGTTTTTTTAAGGATAAACTAAAAAACAGCAACCAATTAAAATTTGAATTCTCTAATGATGTGGACACGAGTAATTATCAAGCAAAAGGCTACACCGATATTTTACTCATGCCATTATTTGAAGGAGATAAAAAAGCAGATTATATCTTAAGATCTAAGAAATCGATGGGCTTTAGTTTACAAGAAAGCATCAGTAGAAAAATCAATGCAGCGATTGAAGACCGAATGCTAGAAAAAGCGGGTATCCAACAAAGCATATTGGATTCGATTCATCAATCTGCACAAATAGCAGAATTAAAAGCCTACGAAGATGAGGGTAAAAAAAGTAAAGAAAGCAATGCTGGCTTAGCTATGGCCATAGGATACGCGAGTGGTCTATTGATTTACATTACGATGTTTATTTATGGCACCATGGTGTTGCGTGGGGTGATGGAAGAAAAAACAAATCGTATTGCCGAAGTGATTGTAAGCAGTGTTAAACCATTTGAACTCATGCTTGGCAAAATCATTGGCATTGGCGCTGTTGGATTAACGCAGTTTTTAATGTGGATTATTGTGGTGGTGACATTGACTGGCGTAGGCTTTGGTTTATTACCAGATGATATGCAAAATCAATTGCAACAATTACAACAATCTGGTGGACAGATGGGTGCGGCAGGAATGGCACAAGCAAGTGAATCTGCAAAAAATATTTATGCATTCCAACATGTGATATCTACCACCAATTGGCCATTGATTATTGGGCTCTTCTTATTTTACTTCTTAGGTGGCTTCTTGTTTTATGCTGCTTTATTTGCAGCTGTTGGTAGCGTTGTGAACGAAGACCCACAAGATGCACAAAGTTTAATGTTCCCTATTACCATGCCAATTATCTTCTCTTATATTATTACCAATGTAGTGATACAAAATCCAAATACACCAATGGCTTTTTGGGCGAGTGTGATTCCATTTAGTTCTCCAATGGTGATGATGGCAAGAGTTTCCTACGGTGTACCAACAACAGTGCCTTATTGGGAACTGGCATTGAGTATGGTTACACTGATTGGTGGATTCTTATTAACCACATGGTTAAGTGCTAAGATTTACAGAACGGGCATTTTAATGTATGGTAAAAAAGTCACCTGGAAGGAAATGATCAAATGGGCATTCGCAAAATCGTAGATTTTGTGAAATATTTTCCCAGTTCGCAAAATCGTAGATTTTGTGAAATAAATTTATTTATTTCGTAGATTATAGAGCTATTCTTATATTCACCCCTGCCCTTGTATTGGTAATTGGAGGCGCGGAAGAAATATATGGCGTCGCTCTTCTTTGATCAAAGAAGAATTTCAAATTGATCTTGCTATTCAAAACATAATCTACAGATGGCTGTAAAGTAATTTCCTTTTGTCCTCCCGTACCATAGGCGTTGGATTGATCCAATCTGCTATTCGTATTGAACACATCACGCACAGCTACATCCAATCTAAACGTTAAGTCATTAGATAGTTTATTGTTATTTAAACCAGGGATATTGAATGGTAATTTTAAACCTCTTTTACGGAAGCTTGTTCCAACCACCCACTCCGTACTATTGTTTTCACTCAGTTGATAATCCACTAAGCTCAAAGCCAATATTCGACTCTTCTTATATTCAAAACGGATAGACCATTGTGAAACAGTAGTGACATTTAATCCTATCAATGGTTCCATTCTTTCACTGATGGTCACATTTGGAATTAAGAAATAAGGCACATAGTTCTTGCTCACTGGATCCAAGAATGAAGGTGCTCCATATCTTGAACTGTCCACATATAATAATGAACTACTAAAACTATTCATGGATAAGCTACCATTGTAACCATGCGTCAAAGATATATTGGAGAATACATTAGAGATGCCTGGTATAGACGCTAAACCATTGTACAATAAATTCCAGTTAGGCATTGGTAACATACCCGAGAATGGATTAGAACGAATATTTGAATTGGTTTGATTCAACAAATTGACTCTGTTTGGATCCTTGCCAGTGTATGCAGCAATAAATGATGGAATCAATACATCTTGCGCATATCTGCCATATCCAGCCGCATAGCCTGAATCATATTTTGGATTATCACTCCAATACTTATTCAATCCAGCAACCTTTAAAGAAATCGTTTTTCTGTAGGCTTGGAAATTTTCAAACTGTTTAGAAATCATATTTGGATCATGTTTGTCAAAGAATGTTCTTAACGCAACATAACTTATGCTGAATCCGCCTGCAGACAATGGATTATTATGTGTTCTGTATCCTTTTCCAGTCGTGTTAGTGTCTTTGTAAAATTCAGAATATTCTTTTGTAAAAGTCTTATCTAATTTTAAATCAATAATGAATGTTTTGATAGGCTCAATCATGATTCTTGCACTCCATCTTTGTTCAAAACCTTGTCTAAACAACAAATTGAAATTTGCATCCTTAGTAAGATTATCATTACGCTCTTGTGTATTCAACCAATTACTATCAAGCTTTTTGCCAATCATAGAATACTCAAAAGCAGGCGTGATACCCTTTAATTCCCTGTCTATAAACTGAACACCTGGTTTAAATCCTGGTAAACGACTATTGTAATTTTCTGCGTAATCCAAAGAAGCGTTTTGAACCATTGTCAATAAGCTTACTAATGTTTTTACAGGACCTGGAATATTCAACACTTCATTTGCCTTAAGCACGCGCATAGCAATGCGTTCCTGCTTTCTTGCCTCCTTCCAAATTTTATATGCCGAATCCCTAGCCTTGCCGGTTAGTCCATTTAATGCGTCTTGCTTTTTAATGACTAATTGATTCGTTAAAGGATTGGATTGACTTGAAGTAGGCTTTGCATTGGATAAAGCAGATCGAATGAATTTTGACTTATTGTAAAAACTATTAAAATTAAATTGTGCATTCACTTGATGCGAAAGCGTATTTTCTATTGTATTGCCTAAGGAGGTAAATAATCTGCTAGCACCTATCCAATTGTAATTGGAGGATAAATTATAACTTGTTAAAATCCAGTCCGTCAATGGGAATTTATTGGTAGGTAAATCGTAACGCATAGTAATTCGCTGATTGTAGAGCGTGTTGCGTCCTCCCTGCAAAAGCGCTTCTTTTAAATCACTTTTTTTCTTTTTTGTATCTATACGCCCTTCTGGTTCATCTATTCTTGAATTCAAGTTTGAAATCACATCGAAACTCATGGATCTTGTCACAGGCCAACGAAGATTAAAAATACGACCCATTGTGAAATACTTGTCATATGTAGTTTCTGCCACCTCTCTTTGGCCATCAAAAGGACTGATAGTCCTTGGTGTATACTCCCCGAATTGTCGATCAAAAACAGTGCGATAGCTAATTAAACTTGGGGCAGGCGTAAAATTAAAATCTTTTATCAATGAGAACCATGATGATTGAGTCTTGATCAATTTTGAAAATGGCTGATATGACTTGCCGTTATTGTTAAATGTATAACCAATTGAACCTCGGTGCTTCACTACCTGATTTAATTCAATTAAAGGGCTTGTTTGTTGTAACTCAGAATAAGAATAGCTAAAATCAAAATTGCTTGGGCTTAACATGGTATTATTTTTACCAGGCATGAACCTTACATTGGTAAAATTGAGCGTCTTGATAGTGGTTTGATCTATGGATGCATTTTTGATTGAATCTCTCTTTGCGGCATTTGCATTTTTAATTTGATCCGCATACAAAACATCTTTTTTGAATGGATCAAATTCAGGATTTTCCTGTGTTTTATTTAAACCTGCAAAAACTGGCAATGAGATCTTTGCTTGCTTAGGCAATAATTTTCCTGCGTCAATATTAGCGGCAATGTCCAACTGCGTAAACCCAGTTTTAGCACGTTCGTTCATTTTTTGTTCTATGCTTCCAAAACCAGAAGTTCTATTATTGACAGAAACAGCAACTGTTCCTAAATCTGCTAAGACAAGATCCATACGGCCAAGTGCAGCCCAAGCTCCACGTTCATCTAAGTTGGATAGTCTTAATTCATTCATCCAAACTTCTGCATCTATTGGAGAGGATGAATTTGTGTTTTCAATTGCAATTAAAATACCACGAACCTCTCCCAAATTTGGATTACCAAAGACCATGTATTTTTGATCATTAAAATACCTAGAAGCAGAGTCTTTATTTCTAGAATTATCTCTGTCAATTTTAAGTTGGATCAGGTCACTGAAATTGACATTTAATTCATTAGGCCAAACTATATTAGATTGCTCATTGGTATAAGGAGAAAGTACAACAGGTGGCGTAACTTTTAAAGGTATACGTACTTCATAAAAATTGTTCTGAAAATCTTGACCAATTCTAATCACTGCAGTTAAACTACCATCTTGAACCTTAGTTTTACCAATCATACTTTCAGCATGGAGAAACATTGATAATTTGCCGTAACGTCTAACGTCAATATTCATTGTTTTAAATACGCCTCTAGCTTCTTTATTATAAAGTGATTTAACTTGAAGCGCAAGTGCTTGTTCATTTTGTAATAAGTTAACCCCATTATTACTTAATAATTGAATTCTTTCAATACCTGGAGGAATTACATAATTGACTGGTGTTCTATTCCCATTTTCTTCTACACTAACCGCTAAAGTATTTAATGTAGTATTTGTATTTGCTGGAATTTGCTTGTAATCATTTGAATAATTAATTTCATAACCATATTGTCTCCATTGATTACGCACTAAATCTAATTTAGCAAAACGTAAAGTAACAGCATCTTCAAATTCTGTTAAATACATTCTTAAAAAACGAATGGATTTAAAATCGCGAATACCTCCAATTTTTTTAGCATCAGGAGATCTAATAGGCACTCTAAATAAATACCAGTTCTCAACAGATTTAGAACCATCCGCTAAAGTGACGCTGACTGTTTTTGAATCCGTCACATACCGAGTTGTAGTTGGACTTATTCTGCCTTTTTGCAAATCAATTTCATATTCAAAATAAGCTTCTGTTTCATTTAAAGTATTATCTCTATTCAAATCTTCATTATCAGGTAATAAAGTGGCCGCACTACTAAATTGACTATTACCAGCTAAGGCAGAGTTGCCTTGAGGATTATTAAAGTATTTATACCTGTTTAAGATATTGGCATTACTTGCATCATAACTAGCATCTCGATACCATACATAGTTGTCTGCAGAAGGATCTTTCTTAAATTGTTCTGCTACATTGCCATTGCCTATTTGATTAATCAAATAGGTTCTTTTAATTCTTTCATCATCATCACCTAGTCCGTCAAAACCTACGTCTTGGAACTTTCTATCTTCAGGATTATTGCTAAATGCATTGGTCACTTGAATTGGATTCACTGGCACCCTTCCCCAGGTAGAGCTATCAGTACTTGCAGGACTAGTAGGCGTTGGCATACCGTTTTCATAAAAACGTCTTCCATCTTTTAAAATGTCCTCACTCACATTTCCCAAGTTTAGAATTAATTTACCTTTTGTTGCTTTCGTGCTATCATTGAATGGATTCTGTACCCAAAATTCAACATATTCAATGATACCTGTTTCAAAATCTGTCTGATCTAAAGCGCGCATGATACCACCCCATTTATCGGTAGGATTTTTGAATACCACTTTGGTGGGATCTTTGGGATCATTAATTAAATCTTTATAATTATAATTATACGGACCTCTTTCTTTTGGATAATAACTTAAATCAAAAGTAGGTAATTGGACATCTGTGATATTGGTTGTTCTTTGAGGAAATAATTCATTGGTAAAAACCTGACGAACTCTTGAATCGCTCAATGCTTTTATATTATTTGCTAATGGATTATTGGCACTATTTCGATCTTGTAAATTAGGCTCAATCGTATACCAAGCTAATCTTGCTCTATTTTTATTGTAGTCAATAGAATCTATCAATTCACCCTCTTTAAATCTTGGGAAATTATTATCTCCAATAGGTGTAGATGCCAATGTCCAAGCATTGAAAGGAAATCTTAAATCAATATTAGTCCTTGTGGCTTCAAAATCGTCTAGATACACCACGCCAGATTCACCCCTGCCAATTTGCTGCGCATGTCCTGGTTGTAAATAAGCCGCTTCTCCATATGCCACAATGGATGATTTTGCTTTTGTACTATAAAATGGAAGTTTATCCAAGAGCCTTGTTAAACCAGGCAAATCTTTTTTAAAGTTAAAATCAAAACCATACATGGAATTTTTAATCGGATCTGAACCATAATTAGTCTTAATAAAAAATGGTCGCTCATTTAAACGTGAAGAGGATAATCCAAAATTAAAATTCTTACTTGCTAAATAATCAATCCTCAACGCTCTAAATCCTCGCTCCTGAAAACCAAAACCTAAATTGTTTTCATAAGAAACATCTACAGGAATATTCGAACTTAAAATACCTGGGTTGATAATTCTTACTGTACCAGAACCATAATCAACCATATAATCTACTCCTTCTTTTAAAATCTGCCCGCCAGCACGAACGCTCACAGAACCTGGAGGCACATTGAAGGCATTTAAGCTAATTTCAGATCCTCCAGCACTACCTTTTACTTGCCCTTCCATCACAAAGCGATTTAAGTTGGCATAAGTTTGTGCAATGGCTTTGATACTATCATATAAATGTGTAAACACATATTTATTTGCTAAGGCCTCATTCACTACCCCATTTTTTGTAAATACCTTTTCTTTTAAATCTTTTCCAAAAGGTTCTAGCAATGGAAAAACAATCCTGCCCATACTAGACAAGACTGTATAGCCTTCTACATAATCAAATACCCCGTCTGGTTGTGGGTCATTACGATTATTCAATGTATCCAAGTTCAATATTTTTAACAAAGACTTACCCTCATAATATGTGTTTTCAACCTGAGGGAGATACCTTTTTAATCCAGCACTAGGCTCCTCATATAAAATATTCAATTGAAAATCTTGTTGCTGAATAGCGCCAAACAAATCCAATGAGTAAACGTTTTTCATCATCAAGTCCCAGATAGGTAAATCTGTTCTTTGCGAAGTAGCTTTTAATAATTTTAAATATAAAACTTGTTGCACACCATTTTTTGGATCCAAGGCAACCCCTTCCGAAAACTCACCAACTTGATATATTTTACCATTGTAGGCGTATTGAAAAGCAACAGCCAATACTTCATCCGCTTGTAAAGGAATATTTAAAGACAAGAAACCAACTTGTTGATTGAAAAAATATTCATTCTCTGTTAATTTTCTTGCAAATGTACGTTCATAGTCTTCAGCGGATCTCAAAGTGGCTCTCGCTAAAACGCCCGCAACACCAGATGGAATTCTTGCATCTGGATTTCCTGTAATCGTTGAATACAAACTATTGGCATTGTTATCTGGGAATGGATTATTAGGATTCGTTTGGTATTGCTGTTTCTCCTTTCTTAAT
>Ga0209191_1000749_pt1 | contig 23686 bp, 38 predicted proteins | sample S_130626_EF_Meta_FD_187320 | JGI IMG/M metagenome (GOLD analysis project Ga0209191, IMG submission 187320) | Freshwater microbial communities from Lake Simoncouche, Canada to study carbon cycling - S_130626_EF_MetaG (SPAdes) (version 2) | ecosystem: Environmental > Aquatic > Freshwater > Lake ...
AAGAAGGTGGGATTGTTGTTATGGTTATCCAAGACCAAACAATTGATGGTCATAAAACTTTAACGTCATTTAAAACTATTATTGATTGGTGTGATAATATTGGGTTTGGTTTATTTGAGTGTAATATATATAAAAAACAAGGAAAAGATGGTGCTTGGTTTACTAAAAGATTTAGAGTTGACCACGAATACATACCAATTTTTATAAAAGGTAAACGACCAAATTATTTTAATAAAGAAAGTGTTAAAATACCATCTAAACACGGAGGTAAAACTTTGACAGGTGGTGCGAATAGAGAAAAAGACGGTACGACTAAAAAATCTCAAAAATTTGAAATCAATTTATTAAAATGTCCCGGAACTATTTGGGATTATAGTAATGGTGGAGATAAAAATAAAATTAAGAGACAACATCCCGCAACTTTCCCGGATAAAATACCTTATGACTTCATTCAAGTGTTTACAGATAAAGACGCAATAATATTAGACCCAATGGTTGGTTCCGGTTCAACTTGTATCGCAGCTAAAAAACTAAATAGGAGTTATGTTGGGATTGATATTAGTGAAGAATATTGTGAAATTGCGAATAATCGTTTAAAAAATAATGAAACTAGTTTGGTATCTATTGAATAAGTTTATTATCTTTGTAACATAATATTTAATTTAAACGTATAACGTATGAATAATTTAACCAAATACATTTTATTTGTCTTTGCAAAAAACGACAACCCAAAAGAATTTACAGAACAAATTGCTGACGAACTCAGTGTTTTATCGGACACACCAAATCTTAATTTTTATTTTGGACCTGAATCATCGGTGTTTACCATTTCAACATTAGATTCATATGATGATGTTGTAGATTATGTTGATATGATTTTAGGTGTTGGTGAGATAATGTATGTATTACTACCTTACACATCTGACAAATTGTCATATGGACTACCTACTAAAGTTTCTGAACACTTATTTAATGATGGAATCAATGACTTTATGTCAGAAAATCTTAAAAATTCAGAACCAAATGAGTTTGAGGTACGAAAAATGATACAAGACCACATCAAAGATACGTTTAAATTAAATGTTGAAAATTTTGATTTTGAATATGATGAAGAAGAATGGTCTGATATTGATGAAATTAAAAATAAACAACGCACACAATCTTTAGATGAATTATTAGAAAAAATTAAAGAAAAAGGTTTAAATTCGCTAACTGAAAAAGAATTACAATTACTTAACAAATACTCAAATTAATATGAAAGAAAAGAGCTCAGGTATTCCGATTAATCAAGAAGAAATAAATCTGTATTTAAAGGACATTCGTAAAATTAAGGTGATGACTCCTGAACGAGAGAGAGAGTTGTCTAAGATGATTACATCCGGTACTTTAACACCAAGACAGATTGATGAAGTGAATCAAGAACTATTGGAGGGTAACTTACGTTTTGTTATTACCGTAGCCAAACAATATCAAAATCAAGGATTAGATTTCCCCGATTTAATTTCTGAAGGTAACTTAGGGTTAATGAAAGCCATTCAAAATTTTGATTGGACTAAGAATCTTAGATTCATATCCTATGCGGTATGGTGGGTTAAACAATCCATCCTTCAATCATTAAACGACAATGCTCGTACAATTCGACTACCGGTTAATGTGGTTCAGGATTTACATAGAGCGAAGAAAGCTATCGAATCTAATGGTGGTAAGTTAGAAGATAAGTTCCAAAATCTACCATCAATGATTGATTTGGATATGAGTATTAACGAAGATGGTGATACCCTTGTTGATATTATTAAAAATGACCAAGCAGATATGCCGGATGAATTATTTAATAGTAAAGATGAATTAAAAAGTCAATTACTTTCATTACTAAATGTATTAGATGAAAGAGAAAAAGTAATTGTTGAGGACTATTATGGTCTTACCGGGACACCAAGAACCCTTGAAGATATTGGTGGGGATTTTAATCTAACTAAAGAAAGAGTTCGTCAAATAAAAGAGAAAGCTCTCCGAAAATTGAGGAATGATAGTTCCGTATTATATGAATATATGTAAAAATTTTAAGACCTTCTATTTATTATAATAGAAGGTTTTTTACTTTTATGATAAAACTAATACAAAAAATTATGAAAGCAATATTAAATTTTATTGACGCTTGGGGGATTAGAATAATGTTCTTCCTAGTTATTATTACATTTTTTAAAACTTGTAATACAAACTCTAAAGTTCAGGATGTTAACAACAGTGTTGATTCACTATCTGTTAAACTTCGTAGAGAAATAAAGATTGAAGGTCTTAAATCTGAGAAAAGAGCTATTCAAGCATCTGATAGAAAGATATTGGATGTTAATAGACAAACTCAAATTGACCAAGAAATAAAACAAATATCAAATGATTAAGTCGTTATGGTCATTCATTAAGGAACATCCAAATAGGGCGATGTTCTTGGTTCCAATTTTATTGGTTGCGGGAATATCTATATCACACGTAGTTTCTTGGTATAATTTAGCTAACCCAATTAGTTGGGCAATTTACTTATCTATCGCAATTGAGATTGGTGCTATGACTGCATTGGTTGCTGCGACTAATAAAATTAAAGGTGGTGTTTGGTTTATGTTTGGATTAATTACCTTCATTCAAATGATTGGTAATATCTTTTTCTGTTATAAAGAAATTGATGAAACAGGTGAATTATTTAAATCTTGGATGGAACTAACCGGACCGGTATGGGAGATGTTAGGTTCAAAGGCAAATGATGTAATTGCGATGAAAAGATGGTTAGCATTCTTAGAAGGTGGATTACTTCCGGTAATATCATTAACATCCCTACACTTCTTCACCAAATATGATGATGGTAAAACTGATACAACTGAAGTAAAAGAGATAATTAAAGAAGTTATTGTGGAAAAAGAGGTTATTAAAGAAATAATTGTTGAAGTTCCGGTAATTGAAGAAGTAATTGTTGAAAAAATAATTGAAGTTCCTGTTGAGGTTATTGTTGAAAAATTTATTGAGTTACCTGTATTCCAATCTGAATCTGTTGAAGAAGAAGATTACTTTGACGAATTAATTGAAAATGAATATGTTAGTCCGGGAATGGACACACACGAGCCACCTCGTCCAAATAGGTTAAATTACGTTAAACCATAAAACATTAATCTATGTGGAATGATAGACATAATTAAATATGGTGAATTCAAACCTGTTGGAAAACAAAAAAAGAAACACCAAATCATACTTACGCATACATCAAGGAACCTCAACGACTATCTTCAGTCGTTGAAGTTTCGTTTTAATGGACAGTTTAAACGAATTCCCAACTACATTATTACCCGGGAAGGTAACATTATTCAATTATTGGGAAATGCCGAACACTCGGAATACTTCAAACACCCCAATATAAATCGTAATTCAATTATTATATCATTAGAAAATTTAGGGTGGTTACAAAAAGAACCGCTAACTGACCATTACATTAACTGGATTGGGGATATTTATAATGGTAAGGTGTTTGAAAGAAAGTGGAGAGAATACTTCTTTTGGCAACCATATACAGATAAACAACTCGATTCAACGGCATTATTATGTAATAAATTATTTGGTGAGTTATCAATTAAAAAACAAATAATAGACCATAATACAAAAATAGTTGGTATTGAGAAATATGAAGGAGTTGTGACTAAAAGTAATTTTGACTCTCAATTTACTGATGTTAGCCCGGCTTTTAAATTAGATGAATTATTAAAAAAAATAGAATATGAACAATTCACACGATGAAATTAAAAAATTATTAAATGCTTCAAGAAAATTATTAAATAATGATAATATTAATGAAGATATTCGTAGACAATACGGGTTATTAACTGAACAAGGTGTTGATTTAACCGGTGACAATGTTACTAAAAAAATCAATGTTGCTCAATCTGTTGAGGATACTATTGATTATGAAACCGCTGATACTAATGGAGATGGTTATGATGATGAAGAAGAATCAGGTGATGATAAAACTCAAGGGTATCGAATCTCAGGGGGTATTTTAGTATTACACGGGAAAGAACAAACAGATTTAGAGTTAACCACAGATGAAAAAATTGCGTTCCAAGAAACTATGGATGAGTTTGTTACTGAAGTGTCCGATATGGTAGATTTCAATAAATTAAATGTTTACTCAAACAATGTGGAGTGGTCTGGAAAATTAATAGAATATGATATTGAATTTTTCTTTTCAATTGGTGAAGAAAATGGTGTATATATTAACGGTGAAATGCTTAATACTGATAATGAATTTATTAATTTTTTAACTAAGTTAAAAAATTATTATGAAAAATTTAAATCAAAATGGGCTAAAATTTTATCATCAAGAAAAAAAACAGAGAAATAATGGAAGACGTAACTAAAGATAAAGATAGTATTATTTTATTGGTAATTATTGCCGGTTTAGTGGGGTGGAATATATTCACTACTAATACTATTAAAACTGATGTCAAAGGTTATGAAAAAAAGATTGAGAGTATTAAAACAAAAATTGATTCCTCTCAAGCTATTAATAAACAAATTGACACTAAGATTGGTGAGGTTAAAGAAAATGTTACCACCATCACTAATGAAATCCATCACATTGATAAAAATATAACAGTAATAAAAAAACAGACAGATGAAAAAGTTAATAATGTTGATAATATTCCTGACAGTGAGCTTGAGTTGTTTTTCACAAACAAATACGAACAACCAATCTCAAACACAGGTAAATGATACAACAAAAGTCAAATTAAAACCATCTACCGCTAGATTAGTAATTAAAGATATTGTTAGAGGTGAGGGATGTGTTGATGAATTAAAATTAACACAGGAAAAGGTTATCAAGTTAGAATCAAGAGAATCTCAAAAAGATACAATAATTTCTTTATTGGAATCTAAAGATAAGAATAATCAATTTATTATTAGTCAACAAGGATTACAGATTGATGAATTTAGAAATATGACTAATGATTTAAAAAAAGAACTTAAACAAACTAAGGTTAAAACTTTTTTATATAAAGCGGGAACCTTTTTAGGTGTGTTGGCAACATCATATCTATTAATAGTAAGATAATTATGGCGTTAACAGCAACAGAAAAAAATGAAATTGAAGTAATGATTCGTAAAGAAATTAAAACTTTTTTTGGGAGTCAGACAATGCAACAATATGAAAATAAATTAATTGATACTATCTCTAAAGAAATTAAACGAGGAAAACTTGAAGGGGATGTTAAAGACATCACAATAAGAATGTTCCGAGAATTTTATCAATTTATGTGGACCAATAGAAGTTATTGGGAACCACGTCTTAGAAGTGCTTAAAATATGGGAATTAATGAAAGTATTGGTGGTGATTTAAAAAAAGCTTATTCAGAAGAATTAGGTAAATCTAATGTTGTTTCTAACGGAGGTATCGAGGCGGTAATTGCTGCAAACCAATTTAAGAATGAAATTCCGGAAAATAATAAAAAATCAAAAATAATTAAAAAACCTATGAAAAAAGGTGTGACTGATAAATTAGTGAGTAAAACTAAAATTAATAAACCAATTGGTAAATTAACAACAGGGTTACCTATTATGGGTGAAGACGGTGAAACTTCCGAATCAACAGGTTCAGGTTCTGCTGGTGGTTACTCCGGACCATTATTCTCAACAACTAAACAAGAAATGCAAGAAAAATGTTGGACAGGTTTTGAACAAAAGGGTATGAAAAAGAAAGGTACGCGAATGGTCCCTAATTGTGTAAAAGAAGGTGAAGAGAGTGATGTTAAAAAAGTTGAAGCTACCGAGGCAACAGGTGCAGGGTCTTCCGGTTCTTATGAAACAACTTCGGTTTGGGCTAAATCAACAAGTAAAAAAGATTGGGGTGGTAAAAAGAAAACTCAAATCCCGGGTGGTAAGTTTGTTCAAGTTAAAAAGAAATGTCAAAAATTCCCATATTGTAACCAAGGTGATATAAAAGCTCTAAAAATATTTGAGAACGAAAAAGTTAAGATGGCGATTCAAAACATTAGTAAGAGACACAATATAAGTGAGAATGTTATTAAAACAATCATAGCTTACGAGTATGAAAATACTTTTTCAAAGTAATAAAGTTAAAAACTAATATATTTATAATAAAAACTAAAAATGAAAAAATTAAATACAACTTATTTAGATAATTTAGTATCTAAAATTCTAAAAGAAACGTTAGAAGAAAAGGCAGATACTCTTGTTTCCAAAATTAAAGGTGACGTTTGCGAATGTGGCGGTCAAATGTATGAAGGTGAATGTAATGAATGTGGTTATAGTGGTGGTCAAATGGAAGAAGATATTCACGATGTTGAAGACATTAATAATAATAATGAATTTGATTACGTAGGAGAAAGTGATGAATCCGGGTATAATGAAGAAGATGCGAGAACAACTTGTGAAAAACATATTGAAATGTTTGGTGAAGATGATGAGGTTACTCAAAAACTTTGTCAAGGAGTTAATCTTAGTGAATCATTAAAAGGTCGTCAAAGAAGATTGGATAGAAATAAAAACAATAAAATTGATGCTGAAGATTTTAAAATGTTAAGACAAGGTAAAAAATCTGAAACAGATGAAGGCAACGCTTTTACCGGAGCATTATCTAAAGCTAGAAAAACAGGTGAAAAAGATTTTGAAGTTGACGGTAAAAAATTTGAAACTAAAGAAGGTAAAAAAACAAATAATTCTTTTAAAAGATATTGTGGTGGTGAAATAACCAAACCTTGTATTGATAGAGCGTCAAAAAGTGGTAGCCCATCTTTAGTTAAAAAAGCTAACTTAGCTGAACCTAAGAAAAAAATTAAAGAATCTTATCAGTTAACCGAAAGTGAAATGGTGTCTATGATTGAGAAAATTGTGTTAGAACAAAAAACCAAAAAAGTTAATGACCCTGCGGAAAAAAATAACATTAAAGGAATGGGTGGTTCTCCAAGAGGTTTAGAGGTTTATAAAAAAGCACATAATGGTTCAGGTAAAGAAAATGATGATTACATTAAATCCGTGGCTAAAAAAATGAAAGAATACCTTAAAGACGGTTCTAAAGGTGAATATGATGTAAACCCTAAAATATTCCCAAAAGGAAACGGTGAATTAGAAAAAATGAGTAAAAAAGCGTATATACCATCAGGTGCTGTTGAAGAGTATGTTGATAATTTAACTGCTGCGGGTCAAGAAAATTTAGTTTACGATGAAATTGAACCAAATGAAGAATGGGTTTCTGACAATATAGTTGGTTCATCTAAAACAGGTAATAATCCGGAATGGGCTAATACCGGTGAAACGGATGTAAACAAAAAACGTAACGAAATCAGAAAGAAAAATTTACTTGGTAAAATGAAACAAAAGGCTTATAATAAATCGGCTCAACCAATTGTTAAAGACAAATCAGGTAATGATGAAGGTGATAAATTAATGGCTAAGTTGGAATCTATATCTGATAAAAAACAAAAACAAATTAATGAAGAGTTCGATAGAATGAAATCGTTAATAGGGTACAATCAAAAAACTCAATAATTTACAAACAAATATTATAACTTATTATTTCTCCATAGACAACCTCTATGGAGAATTTTTTTAACTACATATCAAAACCTTTACAACCGGAAGACGTTGACGTTTGGTTCCGGGTAAATAATATTATTCCTGAAAAATTGGAGTTGTATTCTGACTTCACGCATTCTCTTAATAACCTTATTAGTAGTACTTATTTGGGGGAAAGTAATATTAATGAAACTAAAATTATTTTGAGTGAAGATGATAATAAAAATCATTTTGAGTGGTGTTGGGGTAAAGTAATAGACAACTTTAATAAAGAAACAATTAAATTTGATAAAAAGGGGGAACACTTTGATTACTTTGAATCTTTCTTTGGAGAAACTTTTTATAATCAAAAAGATATTAAGGTTAAATCATCCATAGGATTTTTCTTTACGGATTTATTCAATAACGATAAATCGTTTACTAAGTCAGATTTAGATATGGTCACAACAATTTATAAATTGTTGGATAAGTATTTAAATCATTAAAAATTGTGATAGTATTTACTATAAGGTAATAAAAATTACTTTTATAATATTATAAAAAATAAATTAACTAAAATTATTCAGATGGAAACATTAGAACAAATTAAATCATTGGTTGAAGAATTATCAGTGGACACTACAAAGTTTTTTGGAGGTAACAATAGTGCCGGAACAAGAGCTAGAAAATCTGCACAAGATTTAAAAAAATTATTAGATAGCCTAAGAAAAGAAATTTTGGCTGAAAGAAAAGGAGGAGAGTAATGACAGATAATAATACAATTTTTTTATTTGTATTTATCTTCTCAACATTAACTGTTGTTAAGACAGTTATTAGAATAATAAGTTCCCTATTTTCTAACCCACCTAAACAAATAGTGTGGGGTAAATGGGAACTTATATTTCTCGGATTGGCAATATCGTATTGCTTAACATTTATTATTAAAAATTAATTATGAGTTTATATAAAGAATTTTCATCGCTATTACCGTATTTACAATCCGTTAGAAAATTGGAGGACTATTTAAGTTTTGATGTTAGCTTTCCTAATACTTGGAAACTACCTAAAAAATATGTTGATGAAGAAAAAGTAATGGAACAAGCTAGTAAGATGGATAACCATAGATTTTTTTCATTTGTTGCTGAGATATCTGAAAATAGTGTCGGATTAATATCTGACAATTTAAAAAACATTATTCAATACAATCTTGAGTTGGAAGAAAAAGACAAACTATTTCAAAATAAAGTTAATGAATTAAAATCTATATTTGAAAAACAAAATTTAAATAATTTAAAAGATTTAAGTTTTGAGATGAAACCAAAAACAAGTAAAATAAAATTAGATGGAGGGGAAGAAAACGTTAAAGGAATTGGAGTTACTACATAAAGATGTAGTTAAAAATAAATTAATTCTTGATAAAGAAAAAGAAAAGTTTATTAATCAGATTAAACAAATAAACAAAGAGGATATACTTCCGAAACCACCGGAACCTATTAAAAAATTAACATTATGTCAGAAACTGATAAAAGTATTGGTGGGGTAATTGAAAAGTTGGCCCTTCTTGCGGATGGGTTACAAACTTTGTTTCCGGATGGTGTAATGGCGGTTGCGATGGAACTTAATTACGATGATTATAAAAAAGTTCAAAAAAACTTTAGAGATGTTGACAGAGATTTTAAACAATTTAAAATTGATATGTCAGGTATTGAATTTATGTTTTTATTGAAGGATGGGTCGTTATCTGACGTTGTAAGTAAGACCTAGAAAATCCATTATCAATTAATAAATTGTAAAGATACTTTCTTTGAGCGTTTGAATAATCTTTAACGAACATACAGTCAAATCTTTTTTGTTCCATAAATAATTCTGATAAAGTATCAATAAATCTACTCGAATCGTAATCATTTTTTAATGTAAATAAATTAAATTTATCATCGTTTTGAACAACAATTTTATTATTTAATTTTGACATTAGTTTAAGACCTGAAGGGTCCAAATATAATTTAATAAACTCATTTGAGTTTATTTTTTTATTTAAAGACGTATCTAAAATTAATTCTTCAGTGTGGTACGGGTTTATTTTTTTTATTGAATAATCTTCATCTTGTAAATCAACTTTTATATTTCGCCCTAATTCATCTTTTAAAAATACAGGTAAAAACGTACCGGATATTTTTTCAAGTATTGCTATTTCATAACTAAAAGAGAGTCCGTTTTCGTATTGTTTATCAAAAATAACATTTTGACTTTCTGACAATAAAGATTCGTAGAAATTATTCGCTCTATTTGAGGTCTTAAATTTCTTGATTATTTTTTTTTTTACTTTATTTTTGAATAGAACAATTAAATAATTCATAATAAATAATTTAACTTTAAATATAGTAGAAGTAAAGAATGGAAGATTTTTATCAAATATTAGGTGTTAATCAGAACGCCACACAGGACGAAATAAAAAAAACTTATAGGAAGTTAGCGGTAGAACATCACCCGGATAAAGGTGGTGATGAAAATAAGTTTAAAAAGATTTCTGAGGCGTATGATACGATAGGGGACGAAAATAAACGAAGTCAATACGATAACCAAAAAAGAAACCCTTTTGCTAATATGGGTGGAGGAGGAGGATTTAACCCATTTGAGGATATGTTTAATCAAATGCACTCACAGAGAAAACGTGCGGTCCCTGATAAGATTGTTGAAGTTGTGGTTGGTGCTGTTGAATCTTATAAAGGTAGTGAAAAAAATATCACATATACTCGAAACCATAATTGTGGTGGATGTAATGGTACCGGTGGGGAACGAATAAATTGTACAAATTGTGGGGGTAGTGGTGTTATTACACAACAAATTGGTACCGGATTATTTACACAAATAATTAGACAAACTTGTAACTCTTGTGGTGGTCGAGGATTTTCCTATAAAAATACCTGTGGAACTTGTCACGGAAGTACAACAACATCTAGTACCGAAACAATATCTATTAAGTTACCTAACGGTATTGACGAAGGTCAATTTTTAAGAGTTCAGGGTAAAGGGGATTTCAAGGATGGTATATATGGTAACTTAGTTGTTAAAGTTAAAATTGTGACGGAGAATAATTTTGAGAAATCTATGGATGATTTAATATACAATGCGTATTTTGATTTACAATCATTAAAATCAGACAGTGTTAAAGTTCCTCATCCGTTGGGTGATATCTCAATTAAATTACCTAACGAATTTGATACATCAAAACCATTACGAGTTAAAAGTAAAGGTTATCGAAATACCGGTGATTTATATATAAAACTTTTTGTTAAATTTAAAAGATAAACCCCTTTAAAGGGGTTTTTTATTGGATGTAATTGATTAATTCTTTAATAATCTTTATTGTCCCATATATTGCTGAGAACAATATGTAAAATGATGCTGATAACATAATCCATTGGCCTTTAGTTAATCCTTTTTGTTTACAGGTAGTACATTCTTCTTCGGGTTGTTCAGATGTCTCGGGAATAACATCAATAATGTCCTTTTCTTCGATAATTTGAGTTTCAATAGATTCTTTCATATTCATAAATATTAATTTACTACAAATATAGTAAAAATTTTTTAAAAGAGAAACTTGCTTTTTTACTTTTTATTTCTTATACTTTAAAAAAAACAAAATTATGGCATTATCGTACATTGGGGGTAAATCAAAAATAGGTAAATGGATTGTTCCATTCATACCTCAAGACATTGAAACATATATAGAACCATTTTCAGGTATGTTTTGGGTGTTTTTTAATATGGACTTAACTAAGTATCCCAATTTAAAAGAAGTTGTCTATAACGACTTCAATCCACTTAACTACAATTTGTTTCAGTGTCTTCAGAATCCGGAGAGATTATTGGAAGAAGTGAATAATATTCCTTGTCAACAAAGGAATGAGTTTCCAACACCGGACATATATAAAGAACAATTTATCAGGTTCCAAGCTGAAATATTTAAAACCAATTTCAGCGTACAAGCTTACGATTATGTTGTTGCTGCGAAATATGCTTATGTGTTGGCTCAAGTATTTTCAGGGTCTAAACCTGAAACAAGTTCATTCATTGACTTGAAAGGAAAGTATAAATCAAAGTATCTTACTTTCAGAGATAAGTTATCTAAACCGGATTGGGTGGAACATTTCTTAAAGATTACCAAAGTGGAGAATATGGACTTTGAGGACGTTATTCAGAAGTATGACGGACCATCTACTTATGTTTATGCCGACCCCCCATATTGGAAGACAGAGAACTATTATAACAATCACGACTTTGATAGTAAGGACCACGAGAGATTGGCGGATTGTTTAAAAGGTATCCAAGGGAAGTTCTCTTTATCTTATTATGATTTTCCACAATTACATACTTGGTTCCCTGAAACACAATATGTGTGGGAGAAAAAAGAGTTTGCTAAGGCGGCGGCGGCTAAGAAAGGTAAAGCTCAAAATATGGGTGAAGAACTTCTAATTATGAATTATCAAAAATAGTTACATATTAAAAAATAATCATTATCTTTGTCGTCTCAAATAAAAGTAAATGATGTTTTATGAATTATTTACAAAAAACAAATATTTATAATAAAAACAATTAAAATGAAGATTACAAAAGTATTATCGAACTTAGTTACTGAAGACGCTCGTTTTCAAGTATTGTATAAAAAATATGTTTTACCTAATGGTGATAGAAAAAAAGGTGTTTTACCTTTTGAAATTGTTAGAGATATAGTTTTTGCTGACCCAACAACAAGACCTTTGGATTACGATGTAGCAAGCGCATCTGTTGAAGATATGACAAGTGACAAAGTTAAAGTTGGTAAATACGTTCAATGGATGTTGAACAGATTTGTTAAACCACAATTAACTAATGAAGATGGAGAACCTATTGAACAAGGTACTGAGGTATACAAAAGAGACGCTACTGAGTACAGAAGACACTTTATGGAAGATTTACCTCAATTCAAAGAGTTGTTAACTAAATACGAGAGATTTAAAGGTAGTTTAGTTGACGCTAGTAAAAAGAATATTGATAATGTTAAATCATTTACTGAATTATCTCAATTAGAGGTTAAGTATGGTGATACCACTGTAGAGTTAGGTCAATATCGTGGTAAAAAAGTTAAAAAAGATGCAGGAACTGCGGTTAACAAAAACTTTGATATTCCCGGAGCTGAAATTTTAAAAGTTGGTTCTGAATATACTTTAATTAGAATCTCAGACAAAGGTACTTTAGGTTCTAAGGCGGCATCTTATTTTGGTGGATATAGTGGTGGTATTGATAGAGGTGAAACTAACTGGTGTACGGCAGCAGAAAATTCTTCTCACTCACAAACATATAGAAATCAAGGTCCATTATATATCTTTATTGCTAATGATGATAAAGGTAAAGTAGGTGAAGTTACAGGATTACCATCTGAAAGATATCAAATTCACTTTCCAACTGACCAATTTAAATCTCGTGACCAATATTCTCGTGAGGGTAATGTGCCAATTGTTGAATGGTTAAATGGTAAATGGTCCGATTTTAAAGAAATTCTTAAACCTGAATTCGCAAAAGGATTTGTTAAACCAAATACTGAAAACGTTGAGATTAAGTATCCAGGAACTGCGACAGGTAAGTTTGTTGCGTTATACGGTTTTGATGAATTATTTGAGGTATTACCTGAATCAATTACAAGATTGAATATCATCAATACTTCAAATGAAAAAATTATATTAACAATTCCGGATTCAATTACTCGATTCAAATCGTTAAAAGCGGTGTTATTTGAGAATGTGATTAATCATATTCCTGATGCGATTTGTAAAATACAATCTTTATTGTTTATTGCGGCACCAAATAATGCTGATTTAAAATCAATTCCTGAATGTATTATGAATTTACCAAATCTTACATTTGTTAATGTGAATAGATGTCCTAATGTGAAAGTACCGGCAGCTTTAGAGCCATACGGAACAAGTGGTGGTTTTTATCATATGGAAGAATAATTTTAAAATTACTATTATGAAAAATGTTGACGTTGAAATCTACATTAATCAATTTATAACTTTCTTTAACAACAACCCCAATGACTTACTTGAGTTAATTGGGGATGTTTTAAAGGATGACTTCTACGACAGAGTAAAACAACAATCATTAGATAATATTGAGAATGGTGAGGATGTTTCCTTAACCCAAAAACAAATTATATCTATTGTTGTGGAACTTAAAAAATCTCAAAACGATGAGGTTGATATGGATAAGATTAAGTCCATAATTTATCACACACAATTTGCTCACTTTTCTCTTAATTAATTTGTATATTCAAATTTAATGTCTTACTTTTGTGGTTCAAAATAAACCTGATGAAAGAAGAATTATTTAATTATACCGTAAAGAAGTATCAAGTATCCGAATACTTGGATACCAATCCTATTCGCCCTCTTAAAAAAGAAGTTGAGGATGAGTTTGATTGGGGGGTAATAGAAACTAGTTTAAGTTCAGGAAGACATACTAGTTATACGCCTTGGGGTGACTATACCTTTAAATCGGATTATGATACAGAAGAAAAATTTGTAGAACATTACGGGAATCCACTCGCTCAAGTATATTTGAATAGAGCAATTATTTGTGTGACTAAAGAGAATGATAAAGTTTCTTTCAAAGTATTCAATTACAGTAAAACAAGACGTGTTGCGGGTAAATGGTTTAAATTAAGAACTAATTGTAAGTTCATTACTTTTAACTATAAAACAAATGCGTTATATACCGGTTCATTAGACAATTACCATTTGAAAAGAAAATGTCGTAAAAATATTAGAAGAGTCCTTTTTAATAATGACCCTATCAATAATATGAGACGATATTTGAGAGAGTCATTCAACTCAATAGTTGATAAAGATAAAGTTGATATTCCAACAATAGTTAATCAGGTTATCTCAACCTTTGTGAATGCCATTCCCGGAACTGAACTATATGCTGACTTACTTCCTGAACAAAGAATCTATAAAAGATATTTGGATGCTCAAGGAATTAAAGTCCCAAACAATTGGTTTGAACTTATGAATACCTACCCTCAACCAAAGAAGAAAGATTTGGTGAAGTGTGAGTATAAGTATATCGATGCTTTAATGAGGGTTCATAACTTAAAAGGGGATAAGGTTAAGAGAGTATTACATAATGTTAAAACATTTGAGGGTGTAAATAATTTTACCAACGCTTGTTTGATATTTGGTGAGAAGTTTATTTTAAATCAACCGGATGAGTTTGTTCAATTGTTATTGGAGAAGGCTCAACCTGGATTTCATAATAATATTGGAAAAGGATTGTTAACCAAAAAAGAATTTTCTAATTTCTTTGAAATATATAAATTATTTCAAAAAGGATTAGTTAACAATAATGTAATTGAAGACCACTTTAGATTTTATCGTTTATTGGACGAAATGGAACCGGTTAAATGGACATCAAGGACTCACGATGAGTTTGTTCAGGAACACTATGATTGGTCAGAGAAATACAACCATTATACCAATGGTGACTTTACTAGAATCTACAACCAAGAGTTTGTGGATAAAATGAATGAGGTCATCTTAACAAAAGACGGTTCATACTATCCGGAGGTGTTAACAACATCCAAAAGATATAATAACGAGTCGTTCTTCCAAAACAATTGTGTTAAGACATATGTTAAACGTGTGGGTTCTGTGTTAATATCACTAAGACGTGGTGAGGGAGAAACTGAAGAAAGAGCGTCAATTGAAATTGAAGTAACTCCGCTTGTGTGGCCGGATGAAATGTATTTTAATTTAAGACGAGTTCAAACCTTGGGAAAACGTAACAGTAGGTTAGATAATAGCTGGGATGATGTTTTGGGTAAATTAGATGATAGAATTGAATATATTGTTCGTGAGAAATTGTTTGATACATTACAGATTGATGGTGAATTTGGGGGAAGAAAAGTATTCTCTGATTATATAATTAAAGATTATAGTAGAGATGGGTATGAAAAAAATGTGACGAGTATAAGTAAAGGTGTTTATTTAGCTTGGGAAAACGATTCAATTATGAAATTAAATTCGTATAATTATAACATTGTTCCCGTCTTTAATGACCCGGACGCATTAGATTTTTAAGATGAAAGAAATACCACAAAATTGTATAGATACGTTTAAATCTAGGTTCTTAACCCAACCAAGTATTATTGAAGTGTATCCAAGCCTGTCTAATGAAGACACGGATAAATTATTAAATAAATCACTCTTACTATGGTTTGATTATTTTGTGAATAATGAACACGACATAGTTTATAAAGATAGATTATACGAATATGACGCAACCGGTATTTTAATTTTACGGAAGTCACAAACTAAGATATTTATTTTAACAAGAGTGGATAAACAAAACGTAGTAGAGTATTTGTTACTACAACTAAAACGATTAACAACAAAAAAAGATTAACTTTTGTGCTACTTGGTGATATTTATAATAAAAGACACCAATGAGCACAGAAAAAGGTAAAATATATAAAATAACAAATAAAGAAAATGGTTTAATCTATATCGGTTGTACGATTAATTCTTTAAAAAAAAGGTTTGGTGAGCATCTTTATAGATGTTTTAAGACGGATTATAAATCAAAATTATATAACTCAATGAAAAAATATGGTCAAGAAAATTTCGACATAGAATTAATTGAAGAATGTGATTTAGGTATTATTTATGAAACTGAAAAAAAATATATTGAAAGTTACGACTCATATAATAATGGGTTAAATTCTACTTTTGGGGGTGAAGGTTGTTTAGGGTATACTCATTCTCCGGAAATAAGACAAAAAATTTCCGAGAATACTAAAAATGGTAATTCACACAAAGGTAAAACATATGTGGAGTTATATGGTGATAAAGCTGATGAACAAAGAGAAAAACGACGTTTATCAGTTAAACAAGGTTGGGGGTCAATGTCCGAAAAAGAAAAAGAACAACGAGCGGTTAATGTTAGAACTGCGGTTCAAAAGACAAACTCTAAATATGGTATTGAACTTATTATTGAAATAAAAAATAAAATAAACAACGGGGCTAAGTTTAAAGAAATTAAAGAACAATACCCACAAATTAAAGATTGGTTATATTATAATTTAAAAAATAACCGCAGATGGAAAAATATTTAATATTATGGAAATTACACAAGAAAAATTACAAGAAAAAATTGATAATGGGGAGAAATTAGTCGTTGACTTCTATACGGATTGGTGTGGTCCCTGTTCTATGATGAAACCAATATTTGAAAGAGTTTCAGAACAATTTAGAAATGAAAATTCAGAAGTTCAGTTATATACTATGAATGTTGAAAAAAATAGAGATATTGCTGTAAAATACGGAGTTAGAGCTGTCCCAACAATTAAATCGTTTAATAACGGTAGCGTTGTGGATTCTAAATCAGGTGTTCAAATGGAAAGTCAATTAAAAGATTTGGCAACTAACTTAATCAATGGATAAGTTAGTAATCCTTTTCACAATGGAGGGATGTCCTTATTGTGTTCAAATGAAGGACCAATTAACAGAATCGGATATTGATTTTGTTGAGAGAGATATTAACGAACATAAGGATGAATATGATATGTTTGTTGAAATAACGGAGAATGAATTTGTTCCGGCATTTATGATTGTTGAATCACCGGATGGTAATGACCATAAAAGTTATTTATTTGCTCCGGATAGAGATTTTAACGAGATTGAAGAAGGCATCTTAATCATCAAAGAACATTTTGGAAAATAATATAACCCCCAATCTTGGGGGTTTTTTATTTGTATGATATTTATCATTATGAAAATAGTGATAAAAGAATCTCAGTATAAATTTTTGGTTGAACAAACCACTCCGGAAAATATCAGAAAAGAATGGAGTGTTTGTAATGATGATGTAAAAAGTAAAAAATCGTTTGGTGAGGGTAAAAGTCCTAATATGTCTTTTTCTAAAGAATTGGCGGTAAAAAATGCTATAAAGGCATTTTCAAAAAAAATTAAAACAAAAATATATAATACCAATACAAGTAAAATAGATAAAGAAAAAATATTTCAAAATGAGGATAATACTTATACAACATTTGTAATATTAAATTTAGAAAATTATTTGGTTGAACAAACCACAACTTCCGGAACCACAACTTCTACAACTACAACACCGGTTAAATTAAGTAGAGAAGAACAAATTAAGTTAAATAAAGAAAAACTTGAACTTAAAAAGAAAGCAACTGAGGAATTAAAACTTAAAACCATTCAGAAAAAAGATTCTATTGCCAAAGCTTGGAATGAAAAAAGAGCTCCTGAATTAAAGAAAGCTGAAGAATTACATAAAAAATATCTTGATGCTTGGTTAGCGTCTAATCCGGGTAAAACAGAAAAAGATTATAGTAAGTATTTGGAGAAACAAAAAAAATTACCTGATTCACCATCCTATGAAACTCAAGACCCATCATTCACTTCAACTAATTGTGGTATTTCAAAAGCGGCATCTAAAGAAGCTAAAAAAGATTGGAAGAAAAAATAAAAAATCCCCAAGTTAGGGGATTTTATTTTTAAAATAATATTAGGTCTTTTAATCTATCTTTAACTAACCAAGGTTTATTACCGAATGGGTTGGTTATGTCTTCCATAATATCGTAATCCTTAATCTTATCGTTGAATACCAACATATCAAAATCAAACACATCTAAGACCATAGAGACAATATCTTTCTTTGGGTATATCGAATTAGAGGTAACATCAATTTGGTTGTCCTTGTCCATTTTAACGGATGAATATTTAAAAGTTAGATTGTCTGTTAGGATAACATCAAATAATTGATTACAGATGTATTCTGAGTAATATAATTCCTGTCTTCCCATACTCAAGCTATATCCGTGAGGAAACTCAGATGATATATTCAACGGAGCGTACGTAAAATAATCTAAGTTAGAAGTATCGTCCTCCGAGTAATCCAATTCATATTCTAATTTTGTGGTGTAAGAGATGGAATTAAATTTAGGTTGGGGGTCATTAACTAATGTATTAATTACTTTATAGTGATATATTGGTCGGGTTGAATTATAAAAGTCAAAAGTGTAATCAGTTTTTTTTGCTAAGTCCCGGTTATACATTATCAAATCAATTATATTAACATTCTCGTATCCAAAGTTTGTTAATAATGATTTGTGAGTTTCAAGAAATGTTTCTTTTACTTTAACCATATCTAAAATTTTGTCTGAGTTGGTCATCCCATTAACTATAAAGAATTTACCACAATCAGTTACTTCAATAACCACATCGTATTGGTAGGTTTTATTTATCAGGTTAACTATATAATCGGCGAATAAATTAACCAATCCCCTATTTGAATTTTCATTTATATATTTCATATTTTTAAGTTATACAAAATGATATAGAAATTAATTTTAATTATAAATAAAAAAAGGGAACAAAATGTCCCCTCTAAATTTTTACCCCCAAACGTTTAGATATTACTTTTTGTAATATTTTTGAACCACTTTACGAATTGACTCTTGAATAGGTTGAGAAGTCGGTTGACTTTGACCTGTTTGAGTATTTGTTTGTTGTGCTGGTGGTGGAGTTTGATTTCCTTGATTTTTACATCCGCATCCCATAGCAATTAAATTTTAAAGTTTATATCCATAAATATCATTAAGAATGATAATAAGTAAATAAATTTTGTATCTTCGTGGATATTTATTGTTATGGGTAAAAAATTGACACTTACGGAATCTGAATTACATAAGGTAATCAGACAAATTATAGAACAAACTGAGGACGAGTATTATAGAATATCACCTGAGGATTATTTAGATATGATGAAATATGCTAGTAATAATGGTAATGTTTTTAGAAGAATGAAAGAATATGGTGGTAAACCATTATATATTACCGGTGACTTAGATTTAAGTGGTAAGGATGTTACAGATATTGGACCTATTGCTTATGTTGATGGTTCATTAGATATTCGTAATACTAAAGTATCTAATTTAGGTGATTTAAAAGTTAAAAGATATATTAGTGATTCTGGTACTCCTCGTGAAAGAATTAGAGAAAAACAAGAACTTGATACTAAATTAACACAACAAGAATCACTTCGTGATAGTGATGAATGGGCTTTAGAACAAGGTGATGAGACTGGAGAAAAGGCTCACGCATTATTTGATAATTTAGTGAATGTTGGTGAGATTGAACCATTATCGGATGATGATAAAGAAAAACTAATAATTCTACGTCGTAAACTTCAAGATTTAGAAAGAGAATATGAACAACTTGATGATAATGATGATAGAGTGTCTGAAGTGCAAGAAGCTATTGATGAAACTCAATCTGAAATTGAAGAGTTAGAAGAGAATGATGTGGATGTTTATATGATATACCCATCTCCAAGATATAGTCATTATGGTTTACAACAATTTGAGGTTTTAATACCAGGATTCAAAGATAGAGAATATACAGTTGGAACTGAAGACGAAATGGATGTTGCGGCATTAACTTATGCTAAAAATTACATTGACGATGTTGGTGCTGATGGATTTAACGAATCATTTATTGAAGATTATTTGGATGTTGATGCGATTGTGAATATGGCTGAGGAAGATTATGATTATCAAATCAGAGATTATCCTGATAGTTATTTTAGTGATGAAGATTTTGAGTTAACATATGAACAAGAACAAAGAATAGAACAACTTGAATCACAAATTGAAGATTTGGAAATAGAACGAAATGAATTAGATACAGATAGAGAAGATTATGATGAATTATATTATGATTTTGAAAATCAAATAGAGGCTCTTCAAGAAGAATTAGATAGTATTGAGGTTGATACTGAACCAACCGAAGAAATGATTGAAAATAAAGTTGATGAGTTGGTTAGAGATGTAAGAAGAGACCCGTTAGATTATCTTAGAAACTATGGTTTAAATATTAAAGAATATATTGATGAAGACGCTTTAGCTCAAGGGTTAGTTGATTCAGATGGTTGGGGTGTTATGAACGGTTATGATGGTCAATACGATAGTGAAGACGTTAACGGTATTACATATTATATTATGAGAACTAACTAAAACTATTCCTTTTTTCAAACTTATTCCGTATATTTTAATTATTAGAATATGGAAAATGAAAAATAAAAATAATTTCATAATGGATACCGGTTGGTTATTTGAGGGTATTCTTGATGCTGAACAAAAACAATATGTTTTATTGGACTACTTCCAAAAGATGAATAAACATCTTGAAAGGATGGAGGTTTATCCAATGTTTATTGAACTCTCATTACATTTAGGTAATATACAAACCTTACTTACACAAAATAAAATATTATATGTTGATAAAAAATTAACATCTAATGATGATGAATTGGTATTATCTGATTTAAAAGTTAAAGATATTCCGGTTTTAGATAATGATGAGGTTATTGAGTACCAAAAAATTCTAAAAAATAGTCAACCACAACTACACGACTACTTCAATTTTGCAAAATCAATTTGGAGTATTGTTTATGATTCCATAGAAGTTGTGGTGAAAAAAAACAAAAACAATCTACAAAATAAATCAGGTTTTTTTTCTTATAAGACTGATGAACAATTATATATTTGGCAATACACCACAAGAAAGGTGTATAAAACCAAAGGTCAGACAAAAACATCAGTAAAATTAATCTTCAAAGGACAACCGGATAATTTGACAATCCCGGAAATTATTTCTACATTTTCAAAAACATATGAAAAAAATAATGAGGAAAATTACCCAATATTTGAGGTATTTTGTAGTGATGTGTTCCCATTAGAACAAACATTAGTACCAATATTTAAACGAAAAATATTATCATACATTAATCAAAACGTTAAAATAACCAGAAAACTATTATCATAATGGACGAAAAACAGATTAAAGCGTTAATGGATAAGTTACGTCAACCAATCCACATTACTTACATTTCAAAATACATCCTAAAACGTAGTGATGAAGAAACAAAGGAACAATTAGATATTTTAATATCTGAAGGTCATATTAAGGAAAGTAATTTAGCTGAGGGATATTATGTGGTTGCGTAAATATGAAATTGGTATTGGGTGTAGTCAAACAGTTATTAAAGTGTTTAATCAATCAATATTATATAGTAAATCACCATCCGGTTGGTCACTCAGATTTAATAATGGTATTGGTGTTAATGTTACAACAAAACCATTATTCTCAGTTAGAAATGGGTATAAAAAAAGTATTAAATTAGGAAAATATTATATAGTAAAATTATGAAAGTGAAATTGGAATACATTTGGCTTGACGGATATAAACCGGAGCCAAATTTAAGAAGTAAAATTAAAGTTGTTGATACAATACCAAAAGAGATTAGTGATATCCCTGCGTGGGGTTTTGATGGTAGTTCAACTATGCAAGCCGAAGGATTCTCTTCAGATTGTTACCTTAAACCTGTTAGAATGTATAGAAAAGGTAATACTAATTTGATTTATGTTTTATGTGAGGTATTAAATAAAGATGGTGAGCCACACGAAACAAACGACAGAAGTAAATTAGGTAATGAAGATACCGATTTTTGGATTGGGTTTGAACAAGAATACTTTATTCGTTCAGCACATAACAAAGATGTCTTAGGATTTGAAAGAGGTGGTACAGTTGACCCACAAGGTAAATACTATTGTGGTGTAGGTGGTCAAATTGTTGGTAGAGAATTAAGTGACGAACATTTGGATTATTGTCTTGACTTGGGTATTAATGTTGAGGGGACCAATGCTGAGGTTGCATTAGGACAGTGGGAATATCAAATATTCTCTAAAGGTAAATTATCTGCGGCTGATGACTTATGGATGTCAAGATACATCTTACATAAACTAGCTGAGAAAAGAGGTTACTCAATTGAACTTCACCCAAAACCGATTCAAATTGGTGAGTGGAATGGTTCAGGACTACATACAAACTTTTCAAATAAAAAGATGAGAGAAGAGGGTGGTGAGAGTTATTTTAAATCTATCTTCAACGCTTTTGAGACAAGACAAGAACTTCATATTGAAAATTATGGTTCGGATAATCATTTAAGATTGACTGGTAAATTTGAAACACAATCAATAGATAAATTTAGTTGGGGTGTATCAGATAGAGGAGCATCAATTAGAGTTCCTAAATCAGTTGGTGAAACTTGGAAAGGTTATCTTGAGGATAGAAGACCATCATCAAATGCTAATCCTTATAAAGTTATTAATGTTATCTATGGAGCGTTGAGTTTTGCTGACCAATTGAATACTACTATTCACGCAATGTATGACGATGTGGATACATCAAAAATAAGAGAGCAATTCTCGGGGATTATATCAAATGAAGAATTATTAGGAGAATATAGAGAAGATTAATATGAATAAAGAAATGGTAAATCACCCGGAACATTACGGGGGACAGGACAATCCATATGAGGTTGTGAAAGTATGTGAAGCTTGGGGTCTTGATAAGGACGCTTACATCTTCAACGTTGTTAAATATGTTGCAAGAGCAGGTAAGAAAGATACTGATAAAGAACTTCAGGATATGAAAAAAGCGTTGTGGTATTTGAATCGTAAAATTGAGAGACTTGAGAATGTTAGTTGATATTGATGAATACGCTGAAGGAGCAGTTCTATTAGATGGGTTAGAAGAGGCTATCGTTGGAATTGTGGAAGATTTCGGTTCTCCGGGGAGAAAGATGTTATATTCAAAACAAAAAATATTAAACATCCTACAAGAGAGAGACGTGATGACGATGGGTGAGGCTGAAGAGTTTTACGATTATAATATAATAGGGTTATATGCAAGTGACCAAAACGCAGTGTTTTTGGATTTAGAGATTACACCAATTAAAAAAGAAGATGGTTGGGAATACCAATTAAAAGAGTAATATGATAGAGACAGGAAAGATTATAAATGGGGATTGTGTTGAGGTAATGAAATCACTTCCGGATGGATGTGTCGACCTTTTGGTGACATCTCCTCCTTACAATGTCAACGTATCGTATGATGTATATGATGATGGACGTTCAATGGATGACTATTGGGAGTTCACAAAAGAGTGGTTAACAGAATCATTGAGAATATTAAAAGATGATGGTAGAGTTGCAATCAATGTTCCAATT
>Ga0209191_1000750_pt1 | contig 23671 bp, 23 predicted proteins | sample S_130626_EF_Meta_FD_187320 | JGI IMG/M metagenome (GOLD analysis project Ga0209191, IMG submission 187320) | Freshwater microbial communities from Lake Simoncouche, Canada to study carbon cycling - S_130626_EF_MetaG (SPAdes) (version 2) | ecosystem: Environmental > Aquatic > Freshwater > Lake ...
GCGCATGCTGGCCATGATTGCACTGGCCGCGTGCCACATGGCACTCATGCTGGACGTGCGGTCGGCCTGCCACAACATGAATCCCGCGACAAATGCATCAACCCCGCATTGGCTATGTTAAAAAAATGGTGGTTGTTGTTTTTGTTGTTGGTGGTTGTTGTTGGTGGTTGTTGGTGTGGTTGGTTGTTCAAAGCGCATCGATGAATTGCATGATTTCCGTGACACGGTCATTTGCAGCGACTTCAATTTCATGATTGGCGTCAATGACCAACTTTTTGCAAGTGGTTTGGGAACCATTAATCCACTCTTCATGATAGTCGTGGCACTTCTGCACGTATTCCAGCGGAATGGTCTCGCCCTCGCGCCCCCGTTTCGTAATGCGTTCCACGCACGTCTCAGGGTCCGCGCGAATGTAGACGAGTCCCGCCACCGGCATGTCCCGCACAAATTCGTCGAACCACATGTTGTAAATGGTATATTCGTCGTGCGCTATGTCGCCGCTGTCATACAACATTTTGGCGAAGATGTTGCGGTCAGTGTCCACGCTGCGCTCGGTGATGATGACGCGACAGCGACCCGCATTCTCGCGAATCGTTCGGCGCAATAAAGCCAGGCGCGAAATGTAGGCCATCATTTGAAATCGGAAGGCGTACGCCCGCTTGTCCTTGTAGAAATTGGTCAGAATGGGCACCCCGTCAGCGTCCTTGACATGATGCCACGAATCCACGGGCTCTTCCACAAAATGCACGTCATCCCTAAATTTGTACGCCTCCTTCAGCATGTCCCACGTGGTTGATTTGCCGGAACCGATGTTGCCGTCAATGCTCAGAAGCAACGGCTGTTGCGGGCTCACAAGCAACGGGTTGGTGATGATGGGGGGCGGGCTCAGAAGCAACGGCTGTTGCGGTTGCGGGCTCATGTTGTCGTTGGTCATTGAATGTTATGTTGCCGAATGGATGTATTCTATCTCTGCATTGGTTTTAATTTGTTTAAACTAAAATCAATTTTTTTGAGAATGCACGTTGATTAAAATGCTAAATTGCATAGCTCAATTGGGTCCTCCCCAATCTTGCCAAGTGTGGTTCGCACGTGGAAACCCTGCAAACGGCATGACACGACCTCCCTTTCGGGTTTTCCGGTTGCCTCCCCGATGAGTTCTGCGTTTGCGATAAGTGCGTTTTTGCATTTGACTGACTTGTGTTGGTTATACTTTATGCAAAGATAAAAAATGAATATCGAATGCATTCAATCATTCAAAATGTGTTTTGTTAATGCATTTAAAGAAACCGCGCTAAATAAACATAACTTGACCCAGAACCAATGGATTTCACGCAGGGTAAACTCACGAAGAGCGAATGGGACAGCGTGGAGGTCCCGGATTCGCACGAGGAACAACAAATTTATCAGCTGATTAAGGACGGATACAGCGACGTGGGCATTGTGCGCAATTCCAATCAGTCGCTCATACAGTACATGAAAATCGCCCCGTCCGACGAAATGCACGCCCACATGTATGAACTCTATTTCAAGACGCACGTGGACGAAATGCGCGAGGCGTTCGCACTGACGGCCTTCGAAACCGACACCGACAAAAAGAAGCTGGTCAAAAAGGCCGACCTCATCCGCATTCAAAACACGTCCAGCAATTTGGACGAGCAAAAATCCAAAATCTACGAATTCGTGCTGCTGGGGCTCTTGTTGAACCTGCTCAACAACCGGTTCCCCCACATGTATCCGCACTGGAGGCAGCACCTGCAGGGCGTGTCCGAATCCAAAAAGAAGAAAGCGCCGGCGGCACCCCCCCCCGTGCCCAGCCGCCCCAAGTGGATGTACTATTATTACAGCACCTGCCTGCTCATGCGCAACAGCATCGGCCATCTGAACCCGCACGTTCAGTCATTCCTGGACCACGTGACCAAGTTGGTGGAGGCCGATTTCGACTCTAGCGCATTCATCAAGAAAGCACACGAGTTCGTGGAGAAGAATGAGTACGTGTTCAAGTGCAGCGACGTCAAGCTCTACGACCACCAGAAGCAGATATTCACGGTGTTCAAGAATGACGCCGTTAAGCCCAAGCTGGTGCTCTACATTGCGCCCACCGGAACGGGCAAGACGCTGACACCCATCGGACTCAGCGAACATTACCGCGTCATCTTCGTCTGCGCCGCGCGCCACGTGGGCCTCGCTCTGGCCAAAGCCTGCATCTCCGCCAAAAAACGCATCGCCTTTGCGTTCGGGTGCGGCAGCGTGGACAACATCCGTCTGCACTACTACGCCGCAAAAGACGTGGTGCGCGACCGCCGCACGGGCGGCATCCGCAAGGTGGACAACAGCGTGGGCGACAACGTGGAAATCATGATCAGCGACATCAAGTCGTACAAGCACGCCATGTACTACATGAACGCGTTCAACCCGTTGCACAAGTTGTTGCTTTACTGGGACGAGCCCACCATCACCATGGACTACGCCGAACACGAGTTTCACGCGCTCATCAAAGATAACTGGGCCGAAAACATCGTGCCGAATGTGGTGCTGTCGTCTGCCACGCTGCCGCAGGAGGCCGAGATGGCGCCCACCATCATGGATTTTCGGGCGCGGTTTTCAGGCGCCGAGGTGCACAGCATTGTCAGCCACGACTGTCAGAAGACCATTGCGCTGGTCAACAAGGACGGCTACGTGCAGCTGCCGCACCTCATGTTTGAACGCTACGATGACATGCGCGCATCTGCGGCGCACTGTCGCGCTTACAAAACGCTATTGCGCTACTTCGACCTGAGCGAGGTGGTCAAATTCATTGCGCACGTCAATGAGGGACGGCTTTGGACGGCGTCAAGATACGCAGTGGAGCGGCATTTTTCGGACATTGCCGACATCAACATGACAAACATCAAGCTGTATTATCTGGAGCTGCTGGAACACGTGCAGGCAGACAAGTGGCCAGAACTATATTCACACTTCCAGGCGCAGCGCACGCGGATGCACGCATCCAATGTCAATATGACCGCACAAGACGCGCACACGATGACGTGCGGTCCCACGCTGTTTTTGGCCAACGACGTGGAAAAAATCGCGCGGTTTGCGCTGCAGATTGCGCAGATTCCGGACTGCGTCATGGACGACTTGATGGAAATCATTGACCATAACAACGCCATCAAGGACGCGATGGAGGCATTGGAACATCAGATTGAGGACGCAATGGAGGAGGGCACAAAAGACGACAAAGACAAGGACGGCAGCAACAACAAGGCCAAGGACAAGGACAAGAAAAACAACAAGAAAATCGACGACATGCGGTTCAGCCCCGAAGTGCGCCGACTGCAGGAAAAAATAGACGAGCTGCGGCGGCAGGTCAAATGGGGCGCGCTGAATGACATGTTTGTGCCGAACCGCGCGGAGCACTTGAAGCGCTGGGCACCGCATCTCACGGAGGAAGCCATTGCCGCCATGAACCCCTTCACCTCGCACGTGGAACCCGAGGACGTGGAACGCATCATGGTGCTGCCGATTGAAAACATCTGGAAGGTGCTGCTCATGATGGGCATCGGGGTCATGACGGAGCATTCCAATAAAACGTACACGGAAATCATGAAGGACCTGGCGCAGAATCAGCGGCTGTACCTCATCATTGCATCCACCGACTACATCTACGGCACGAACTACCAGTTCTGCCACGGGTATCTGGGGAGGGATTTGAACGACATCAGCCAGGAAAAAATCATTCAGGCGCTGGGGCGCATCGGGCGCAACAAGCTGCAGCAGGAGTACAGCATCCGCTTCCGCGATGATGCGCACCTGTTCACCATTTTCCAGGCCTCCGCGGTTGCCAAACCCGAAGTGGTGAATATGGCGCGCTTACTACGCACGTGATGACCTAATCCACGATGTTGAATGCATTTCCGGATGCAATCAACTGTTTCATGTGCCGTTCAAATTCTTGGTCTTCTTGTTTCTCTTGTTTCTCTTGTTTCTCTTGTTTCTCTTGTTGTTCCAGTGTCTTGTTCAGGTGAGCGGCTGGAGTTATGACCCGTAGGTTCCCCAGTGGGTATAGCACATACTGTGCCGTCTCATTGTTCCATTGGCCCACCATTTGTTTGGTGTCAGGGTCGTGCAGCGTGGAGAAGGTCTCATCCGGCAATTTGCACATGAGGTATTTCGTTCCATTGATTTCAAGCGGGTAGAACTTCAACGATTCAGTTTGTTCAGAAGTCATTTTGTTGTTGTGGTTGTGGTTGTTGGCGATTGTTGTTTGGTTGGTGGTTGTGCATTAACTCCAATCAATTTTTTATATTACTTTTCAAAAAAGAAATATAAAATGAAGGCTTAAAATATTTGCATAACATAATACATAAACCATGCAAACACAAACAATGCCATCAAACCATCATGATATTCATTTTCATGACAACATTTGCAATTTCATTTGCAAATTTCAATGCAACCGGTGTCAGAAGTTTAAGCATGTGCTGAAGAAAGTGGCAGACCAGCAGCAGCATGGGTTTGCATGCGAAGAGTGTTGGACCGCCATTGAAAAACGTTCCCGATACAGCGGGTGTACTGCATTTTAGTTTATGCGTGCAATGCATTCAAATTTTTAAATGAATATGTGTATACATTTATACACATTTACACAACACATTCCACAATACATTGGATTCGATGAATCAAAATCAATCCAATTCATCCAATTTAATTTGGCGGCCGCCTTACCCCTCTGAAAATTTGAAAACGCCCCGACAACATCATCAACCTCCAACATATAGCACGACAAATCCGTACGCAGAACCGGAACAATCACACCAACCACAACCACAACAACCACACCAACAAGAACAACACCAATACCAAGAACAAGAACAACCATTCCAAATACAACAATCACTTGCGCACCACAATGATTCCCAACATTCTAAACGAGAGAATAACAGCAACAAAATATATGAACGCGGACTAACCCCTCAAGTTGGCATGAATCCATTTTTGCAAGGCAACTATTTGCAGGATTTAGAAACACAAAACGAATTTTTAAAACCGATGAACAGTAATATGTAATCCATTAAAATGTCATTCCAAAAAATGTATGAAAATCAGAAAAATTGAATTGCTTTTTGGAATTCATTGTTTTCCTCAGGCTTAACAGCAACCTTCTCGTTCCGTTCCATCGTTTCATCGTTCTCAGATTCATTTGTTGTCGATACAAAAAATGAAAGCATCTTCATTGACAATCATTGCAGGCAGCCCCAAACTGCTTCTCAACCATGTTCTTGCCGTTCAACGCGAGTTTGAACAGTTGGATGCGATGGCGAAGTCGAAGTCCAACGACGCGCTTCGTCTTCAGCACACGTTGCCCATTCTGGCGCTGCTTACAGACATCGGCGAATGTCGCGCAATGGTCATTCGCATGGTGCAGGTTCAACGCACGCAAATCAACCAGTACCAGAAAAGCATTCGAAATGGGCGCAAGATAAAGCGCGGCGAGCACGAACCAACTGACATGATCACGGACGTCATGGTCAAAATGGCAACGCGCTTCATCGAAGACCTCAAGGACATGCTTCCCGAACTCACTCAGCCCATCATCACGCGCATTCACACCAAGCTTCACGACCTGCATGACCGTCTGAGCCTGTTCCAGATGTTCGTGGACGGCGGCCAGGACCAGGACCAGGACCAGGACCAGGTGTGCCAGTGCAACAGCGTCGGCATAAGCTGCTCTGCATGCCACAACGGCGCACACGACCAATGCAAACACAACTGCACTGAATGACAAACCACAATGCACAATACAAAATGCAAAAACCCAAAAAAAAAACATTTTTTTTATACATAGTTCGTTCAGTCTTGGTCATACCCAATGACCGCGCAATCGAACCGTTTGCCAGAATGTCCAGTAGTCAGCGAATCTGGAAACCCGCCCTTGCCTAAATCATCTTCGTCTTCGTGAATGACAATCGAACGGCCAATCACGGATTGTTCCCCCTCAAACAGAGAGATTTTGGTTGTGGAGAAATAAAAGGTGCTATGTTTGTTTTCATTTGCAGTAATATTCCCAAAATCTCCAGCATGAGAATTTCCGGTTCGGGACCCATGCTCCGCATTGGTCGGATTGAAATGACCGCCGCAATTCATGCAATCGCTGCTCAACAAATTGCCAAACTGATGCACATGGATTCCATGTTTTCCAGGAGACAAATTGTCAATGTGTCCTGAAATTTTCACAGGGGAAAAATGGTTGTCCTGTTTAAATGCAATGTAGCTGCCCTTCAATTTGCCTTGAAACACCGCAATCGCTTTCATGTCTTAATGTTTAATTGTTTATGCATCTACGGCATAAATAATTTTCATATTATTTACTAATTGGTTTTAAATGCTAACTTTGCGCGTGGCTCGGACACTCGATTTCTTTGCGAGTCGCAGGGCACGGCTCCTAGGCTTGCACCCATTCTTTAAAATGGCGTAATCCACTGCAGAAGCGTTGCCCCCTGTGATTGCGCTGGCAAGTCGGGCGTATCCCCACGACTGCGGCGTCTGGTTTGGCCGAGACCCCGATGAATAAAATGCCCCCTCCCCCTTCTTAACAATGCGTTTCAAAGCGCCAATGGAGCACCCGGTGGCGTGTGCCAGTGCCGCATTCGGTACAATGTAGTCCATGTGGTACATGCGTCGCGCCTTGACCACGTGCTTGGATGCCACGTGCGGATACGATTTCAGCTTCGTGGTTCGCCCATAGTACTCGCCGCGCTTATATTGCCGGCGCGACCGTTTCAACATGGCAATCTGCTTACGTCGGTCTTTGCACGACAATGCGCGCGGAACATACCGCATGGGAACATGCAACGGTGAGTGCATTGTGTATTTATATATAGAATGTACACATTTAATTTCATTGGACCTTTCATTGGTTGGGCCTTTCATTGGGCCTTTCATTGGGTCTTTCATTGGGCAGGTTCTATGCGCTGCTGTGAACGATACTGCGCCACCTTGTTTTTCACGATGTACACTGCTGACAGGAACAGCAGCGTGATTTCGGTACTGCTTCGCATCACCAACGGCGTATCATTCATTTGCAAGCTGTAGTATATCCACATGCTGGATGAAATGATGCTCAATGTGCAAAACAAGAGGGACAAGCTGTTTGTGCTTTTATTCTTATACAATAAATACATGAATATGAATCGCCCAAACACCGACAATGATGTGGCCGTGTAAGGGATGACCTTCAGCGTTTCACTGGAATTCATGCGTGTGCAAATGACTAGCAATTAAAAAAATGTAGCGACATGTGTTTAAATTGATGCAACCATTACATTAATTGAATGAAACCACGATTTCAACCGTCTCCTTCTTGATGCTCTTTGTGGCGGAAACACTCAGCTCCTCGCGCTTCTTGCGCGTCTTGTTCTTGCTGTTGCAGGTTGGCTTTACGGTTGCATCGTCCAATGTCGACGCGATTGCGGATGCTGATGCGATTGCTGATGCTGATGCCTCGACATTCGCATCATCGGATGAAGTCGACGTCAAAGACGCATTGTTGCGCCTGGACGTGCTGTTGCGCGCGTTCATGTCGTCCTCAATGGCCGCGTAATTTTTCTCGATGTACGCAACCACCCCGTTTTCCAACGCCCATTTGAAGAAATTGAGCTGCCCTATGGTGGTCTGAATGAAGGTGCCGTTTCCATAAGGAATCGTGATGCGGTCCCACCTGCAAAACGGGTCAAATCGGCGCTTGCTGTACGCCTTCAGCTTCAGCTTGTAATCCACATACACCTTGAACCGCTTGTTTGCACTGACCTCGTACACGGTGAAAAACTTCTTGGCATAGTTCGTGGCAAACCAGTCAATGATGCGGAGAGAAGTTGGCGACTCCCCGTTTATTATCCGCAACATCTTTTCCAAATTGTTGTTCTCGTCGTAAAACTTCATTAAGTTGTTCATTAGCAAATCATTCTGTGTTGTGTAATTGGTTCCCATTTTTGGATATGCGGTGCGGTGCGATTGCGTCAATGAATTACTTATTTCCGTGTGTTTAAACCATTATTCAGTGTAAATGTTTTGCATTTTATTATATTATTATATATCAATATATCAATATATCAATATATCATATCTCCTTTACCACAATGCACCAAACGCACGCACTCTACATTGTTTTAGCAATTGCGTTCATGCTTTTGGGACTGTACCTGTGCTCCAAAGGCCAACGGCAAGAGGGGTTTGCGGTTCCGCTGTCTCCTGGGTCCTTCCCCGATGCATCCACGTATCCCATTCTTTATAAGGACTACCCCCTGAAAACCCCCGGCGTCGTGTCCGACATGTCAGCCTCCGACATGTGGACGTACTATCCCGTGTTTGACAACGGATTTGCGCAATACTCCAACAACGTGCGATACTGGGAAACGCCGAACAACGGCAAATGCACGCCCGCCGAATTCTGCGACACCCTTTACAATAACAAACCCGTCAAGGACTTGCACATTGCCCCCGTTCCCAAACCAATTTCTCTCAATTCAGATGTGATAAGAGTCAATTTTTATGGGTCCAAACCCATGGCGTGCCCGCCTGCACCAGTGGCCACCGCAAACTGTCTGTATTACGGACACAAAACGAATTCATTGACACCCCCTTACCAACCAAAAAATCTTTGATTGGATTAGATTGCATTGGATTTTCATTGTTCACAAGTTGGCTTTGAACGACGGTTCGCCCGTGAGTTCACTCATCACGAAGTTGGTCCATGCGCGAAGGTTGGCATCGGCTTCATAATAATTCCAATAGCATTCTTGCAGCCTGACATCGGGTTGAGGACGGTTCCCTCTGCCAATGACGCCGGTGAAACTTGTCATGGTCGTGTAATGAGAGCTGATTGCATATTCGTTCTTTAAAAACGTGCCCTTGAATTTCATGTGTTGGTACTCGGGGCGCTTTTCCTGAATCAAATACGTTTTTCCAAGTTGAAGTTGGGCGACGGGCACTGGACGAAGCTGAGAAATCATGGTGGTTGTGGTTATGGATGTGGTCCCAATTGTCCGGCATTGAAAATGTTTTCAATTTTTCTTTTTTTTACATTATTATTTAGCAATCAATAATGCAATCAATAATGCAATCAATGATACAATTCTAATAATCACGCACGTCAAATGTTACGGGGTTTGACCGGCTTCGTCGGGTTCGACCATGCGCCGCCGGTTTCGTCTTTCGCGAACGCAATCCACTTGACGCCTGTCTTTGCCTTCGCTTGGGTTTTTCTTTTTCTTCGGTTGAAAGTGCACGCACATTGTCATCATACAATTGCGTTTTTTCATCCTGGTCGACGTGCTCATCGTCGTCTTCGCGAGACAATATTTGACCCATGTGGTTTGATTTTGGCTATTATTTTATACTATGTGACACAAATAAAAATTTCGCATTGTGAACGCGTTCTTATACCCAACATATTATTTTATAACAATATATTACATACGTCCCCCTTACTTAAACATCTCTTAATGTCGTCTTCATGCAATGCAACCGCCCCCATAGACATTTCAACGAATGCCAGCACAAATCCCATTAAGGTCGGCTCATTCATTTGTTCGTATGACCCCGACCTGTGCACCGGCGCTGCAGTGTCAATGTCGGAAGACCGCGTCTATTTGACCATCAAATGCAACAGTTCCAACGACAGCAAGGTGGTCTTTTACGGAGGAGGGTCATTCATTCCAACCGAAATCCGAATTTACGCGCCGTCGCTACACACGTACAACGGGTCCCACACCGATGCTGAAATGCTCATTGTGCACTCACCCGGTTCCTCCAACTCCAGCAACAGTGGCAGCAGCGGGTTGATTGTCAGCGTCCCCATTTCAATCTCGTCGAATGGAACATCGACTGACATGAGCGCCATTTTGCAAGCCGCCAACACCATTAATCCCGGCACGCTGTCCGTCAATTCGTCTGCCCCCATCAACGAGGACATCAACGTGAATGATTTGATTCCGGCAAAGCCGTATTACGTGTATTATGGAACGCTGCCATACGACTCGTGCGGCGGAAATTATTATTACGCCGTGTTTACGGACACCATTTCAGCCGTGGGGCCAATCAGCAACATGGTGGCCAGCGGCATTGCAACCGTGCCCATGGCATCGAAGACGAATTTGCAAAAAAGCAACGGGCCGCCGACAACTGGTTCCGGCGACGGCGACGACGGACAAGCCGAAGAATACGTGCTGTATCAGGTGGTGGATGACGAATCTTGCCCTGACGCCAAACCCAAGGGCAAATCCACCGCTGCGGATGATTCTACGGGAAAATCATTCGGAATTAACGCGATTTTTGGAATCGTGATTGCAGCATTGATCGTCGGCGTTGCGTACCTGTTTTGGAATTGGAACGTGGTCAAGACGGTTGCCGCAACTGCCGTTGCTGCGGCGTCTGATGCTGTTTCTTCCGTCGTTGCTGGGTCGAGTGATTCTAATGCAGCACCACCACCTTCGCTTTTTGCAACGAATTCCAACAACAGTGGAAACATGAGCACCGGACAGCTCATATTCGTCCTCATGATTTCCATCATTGGATGCATATTCGTTGCTTATGTAGGTGGCACGTCGGTTTACAGGGCGAATAAATGAATAAAATGTGATAATGCATGGTTATCGCATTTTCATGGCAACATGGTTCTCAACCTTATACCTGCGTGTAGCCCAACGATGTTTCGTTCAGCTGGGTTGGACGGAAGGAAGCAGTGGCGCTGCCAACCTCGGTGTCGGCCAGGGGAGCCCTCAGTGCCACCATTTGTTCCTCCAGCGTCACGGGGAACTGGTTGTACGCCGACAGCTCCTCGCTCTTTCGCTTCTCGCTCGGGACGTACGCCTCAATCGCCGAACTGCCAGAGGCACCGGAACGGCGAATCAGCGTGTAAGCCGCAAACAGCCCCAGGATTCCGACCACCGCGTGGGAATGCGTGAAGAACGACAACGCAATCAGAACGACCGCGATGTTGCCTAAAGGCGTGTCCACGTAGGACGCGATGCTGTCCGGAGTGGGCACGTTCAGCACGATGTACAGCACCATGAGCACCGTCAGCAGGAGTTCGTGCTTCTGGGCGGATTTGAATGCAGCATTCATCATTTGATTGATTTGACCGAACATTGGATTAGGATGCAATGCAAATTGTTTATTTTATAATTATATCATATTATTTTTTTTTATGTTTTAAAATTGAAACATAACAGAACCATAAACACATCTTCACGCAACCACCATCAACCCAATATAATGTCTTCTTCGGCATCCTCAGCATCCTCGGCATCCTCGGCCTCGGCCACGGCCACTTATTTGGGCCCCCGCGGATACACCATTCATAAAGCAAATCTGGACGAAGAGGAGCGCAAATACATCCGGTCGGAATTGACCATTCGGCCGTACATTCCTAAAGCCCCCGTGCAACCCGCAGCTTATCCCATTTATCGCGAGTCTCCGCTAAAAATGTATGTTCCACGATACTTCGGAATCGACGCATACGGCCCGCCCGAAGCCATCAAAATCGGGTCCGGCAATCCCATCACGGTGTCGTTCCAGGGCGAAATGCGCGACTACCAGAAAGAAATCGTGCGGAAGTATTTGAACCATGTGGGCACCGGCGGCGGCGGCTTGCTGGACGTGGACCCCGGCAAGGGCAAAACCGTCATGGCGCTTTACATCCTGGCGCAGCTCCGCATAAAAACCCTGGTGGTCGTGCACAAATCCTTCTTAATGAATCAATGGATAGAGAGGATTGAGCAGTTCCTGCCGGGCGCGCGCGTGGGCCGCATTCAGGGGCAAATCGTTGACATTGACGACAAGGACATCGTGCTCGGCATGCTGCAGTCGCTGTCCATGAAGGAGTATCCCGCCGACATGTTTGACAGCTTCGGCCTGACGGTGTTTGACGAGGTGCACCACATGGGCGCTGAGGTGTTCTGCCAGTGCATGATGAAGGTGTCCACGCTCTACACGCTCGGACTGTCGGGGACAATGCAGCGCAAGGACGGGTTGACGAAGGTGTTTAAAATGTTTCTGGGCGACGTGGTGCACAAGGAGAAGGCGGCGTCCGAGCACCGCGTCATTGTCAAGGCCATCAACTACTGCGTGGATGACGCCGCATTCAACGAGACGGAATACGACTATCGCGGCAATCCGAAATTCAGCACCATGATTTCACGCGTTTGCGATTACGCGCACCGGAGCGAGTTCATCCTGCGCGTTTTGAAAAAAGAGCTGGACGAGAACCCGGACCAGCAGGTCATGATTCTGGCGCACAACAAGTCGCTGTTGACGTATTTGCACAAGGCGATTGAGCACCGGGGAATTGCCGGTGGGTCAGTGGGGTATTATGTCGGCGGCATGAAGGAGGCCGACCTGAAAGCCAGCGAATCACGCAAGGTCATCATTGCCACGTATGCCATGGCGTCCGAGGGGCTGGACATCAAGACGCTGACCACGCTCGTCATGGCATCGCCCAAAACGGATGTGTGCCAGTCGGTGGGGCGCATTCTGCGCGTGAAGCAAGGGCGCCCGTTGGTCATTGACATCGTGGACCAGCAGGACATCTTCCGGAACCAGTGGCACAAGCGGCGGGCTTACTACGTCAAGCAGAACTACGACATCCTGATGACGGACAGCCCGACGTACGATGCGCACAATCCGGTGGAGTGGATGCCGGACCATGTGGCCAAAATCAAAGGGGTGAATGAGGCTAATACAAAAGCCAATAAGGCCAAAGCCGTGGAAGATGATGCAAAAGCAAAAGCAAAGGGCTGGGCCGGAATACCTATAATGTAATAACGACGAATGTAATACCGACGAATGTAATGAATGCATAAAATACATAAAAAAAGTGTTAGTATTTTTTATGTTTTTAAGGTTTTTAGGTTTTTAGGTTTGTTTTGAGGTTGTTTCTATAGGTTGTTTCGAGGTTGTTTCAATCATTTTTTTTCATTTTTGAGGCGTTCAGCAGCAGCGTTCCAAGCAGCCACTGTTCTCAACCAGTAGGTCGCATTTGACTCGTCATCATTGTCCGATTCCGATTCCAGAACTGGTTCCGGTGGGTCAACGCTCAATTCCTCAAACAATGAAGACGCTTGTTCCGTCGTGATTTTGCCGTCCGCCAACATCTCGACGATTTCGTCAACGTGTTGTTGTTTCTGTGCGTTCATTTCTGAGTTGTTGATGTCTGGTTCTGGTGTCTGCTGCACTGGGGTCTGCTGCATTGGAATGTGGGGGATGAAGATGGCGTCATCCGGGTTCGCAATGAGGATGGGCTGCGCCGGGTCGGCAAACCGAAACAGGTTGGAGAACGCCAACATGTTGACCAAGCTCCAAACCTGTCGCGTGATGTATTGCAGCCGCTCAAACGCATCTTCGGGCACACATGAATCACTTTGGAATTTCTGGGCCAACGCATTGGTCACGGCCGCATCACATCCCATGACATCTCGCATCGAAATGTCGAACTCCAGCATCTTCAGCGCCACATTGATTTCCGAGTAATTGTTGCCCACGCCGAGCAGGATTTGCGACGCATGGCGCTGCTCCGTCGTCATTTCATGGGGAGACAGTTGGATGGGTCGTTCCCCCTCAATGTAGGCGTCCGTGTTGTCAAATGCGTGTTCGTGATACTTAGTGGCAATCCAGTTGACTTGTTTCAGGGTCTGCAGCGTGCACGCAAACTCGCGCATGTAGATTTCAGCCAGCGGGGCCGCAAATTCCGGATGGTTGTGTTGGTCAATCTGGATCAATGGATGCATGTGTCTGCGCACAGAATCACGCATGGTGGTTGCAAGGTGCATGAGACGGTCTTGGTTGGCTTGGTTGGAACGAAGGCGGGCAAACATATTGTCGTGGGAAAACTGACACCAATTAGCATTTCACCATTTGGAATCAATTTTTTTTCATTTCATTGAATTCATGGGGCACGTTTTTATCCATGTATGAAAATCCGAATATATATAACATTGAATATTTCCACTGCATATATGGTCTCTCGAATGTTGTTCCAAAAAAGTTCCGCAAATCACCTAGCAACGCGCGGATTTGCACAAAAAGGTTTCGCCATGTTCATTTTTGGACATCGTTGATGTCCATTTCTCAGAATTTTTTTGACTTTTGTGCAAAGTAATTTGAAAAAATAACAAAATTAATTTATGTTTTAAATCACGGAAAATGACAGCATATCAGTCTGGTAAAAAATGGCGCGAAAAAAAGTGATTTTTTGGTCCGAAAAATTGACATGAGACACACCTCAATTTGCATATTTTTTGTTTTATCTACTAAAACCGAAAATATGCAATCTAGCAAACTGTTTCAACGGCGCTAACATTTTCCACATCATAATGCATGTCGCACGCGTGCATGATTTCGTCGTGCATATTTCGGTTTTATTTACTAAAACAAACATATGCGCGCACCATAAGCGTTTCTCAGAGTGAAATTTTGACTTACCAATTTACATGTAGTGTGCGTAAAATCCATTGCGTTTTAAAACCCTAGATAAAAATATGCAAATTGATGTCCAACCACGATGCCGTTTTTCAGTCGACTAGATAAAAATCAAAAAAAATGTATATACAATTTTTACACACCATATATGGTGTCTCAAATATTGTTCCAAAAAAGTTCCGCAAATCACCTAGCAACGCGCGGTTTTGCGCAAAAAGGTTTCGCCATGTTCATTTTCGGACATCGTTGATGTCCATTTCTCAGAATTTTTTTGACTTTTGTGCAAAGTAATTTGAAAAAATAACAAAATTAATTTATGTAATAATAATAAAAAAAGGAGAGCATAATAGTCTCATGAAAAATGGCGCGAAAAAAAGTGATTTTTTGGTCCGAAAAATTGACATGAGACACACCTCAATTTGCATATTTTTTGTTTTATTGAATAAAACCGAAAATATGCAATCTAGCAAACTGGTCCAATTGTTGTAATATTTCCCACATCATAATCAATGTCATGAACGTTCATGGATTTGCCGTGCATATTTCGGTTTTATTCAATAAAACAAAACATATGCGCGCACCATAAGCGATTTATCATGTTGGAGTTTGTCTTATCATTTAGCATTTGCTGGATGTGCGAAACGCATTGTTTTAAAACCCTAGATAAAAATATGCAAAATTGGGTGTTTTAGGCAAAATTTAATATTTGTGTATATAAAACACTTAAACCTATTGCATAACATTTTCACACAACACAATGGAACAGCCAGACGATGCATCGTCTCGATTTGAATGCAAGATGTGCAATTATTCGTGCACAAGAAAAAGTAGCATTTTGCAACATTATGAGACCGACAAGCATAAAATCAAAATAAAAACAGCATTGTCTCCTGCCACTACATGTGCATGTGGCAAAACATTTGAGTTGCGGTCGTCTCTCTTCAATCACAAGAAGACATGCAAGGTTGCAACCGCCGCTACTGAATCCGACACATCTACGTCAATGTCATTGACTGTGGTGGAAAAAGAAATTGCGAGTGTCGCCAAAAAGACGCAGGACATTGCCGACAAGAATGAAGAGCTGATGGATTTGAAGACCATGGTGCAGATGCTGTTGAATGACCGAAACACTATATTTGACAAAAATCATGAGATTATGTCTAAGAATCACGACATGATGACCAAAAACCAAGAGGTGATACGAGAGATGACGCAGCAGAATCAGCAGCTCATTCAAACCATACAAGAGATGACGCCGCGCATTGGCAACAACAACGTGGTGAACACCACCACACACAACACGCAGTTCAACCTGAACATGTTTTTGAATAATGAGTGCAAGGACGCCATTAAACTCAGCGATTTTGTAAAAACTCTCAAAATCACGCTGCAGGACCTGGAGTACACAAAGACGAAGGGCATCGTGGAGGGCGTGAGCTCCATCATCGTGAACAATCTGAAGGGCATGGACGTGCACAAGCGCCCCATTCACTGCACGGACCTGAAGCGCGAAACCATGTACGTTAAGACGGATGAATGGGTCAAGGACGAAGACAACTCTTATGTGAAAAAGTTCATTTACATGGCGTCCTGCTACCAAACACGCATCATTCAGGAGTGGATGGATGCGCATCCCGGGTGGGAAACCAAAGAGAAAATGCACGTTGAATATCAGACGATATGCAAGGAGCTATACAAGAACATAGAATGCGATGACCACGCACACAAAAAAATAATTAAGGCGTTCATCAAGGAGGTGCACATTCCGCGCACGGGGATACAATGATGGCCTGGCAACATGTCAAAATGGAAATATGGCAATTATGAATATTCATAATATATTCATAATATATATCCAAAATAATGGGAAGGACTAAGCGTTTTAAGCGAACTAAACGCGGGGGGATGTTTTCTGCGAAACGGTCGCCACCGAAGACGCCAAGGTCGCCATCAAAGTCGCCAAGGTCGCCATCAAGGTCGCCAAAGTCGCCAAGGCCACCGAGGAAGTTCATTGACAAAATGCAGCCATACAAGATACATGACATTACAAACAAAAGCGAAGCCGTGACTTGTGGCGTATATCATTTTGACTGCAATGTTCCCGCGCAGAATGAGCTGATCACGCGATTTACGAAGATTGCAACGAAACAGCGAGGCTTCTTTTACGAAATTTTTCCATGGAAATCCAAATGCAAGGACAATTGGCACATGTTCATTGCATTGAGACAGGATGTTCGCACCCAAAACCTTGTCATATGTGCTTGGTGTTCCGTTCGTTATCAGGACCTGCCAAGCGCGGATGGCGTGATGCATAAAACTGCGTACATTGTTGAAGTGTCGGTTCGGCGCAAGAAATTGGAAGGCATGGTTGATGAGAATTATCGTGGCATGGGTATTAAATTATTGAATGAAATAATTGAATACTCTAAAGCACAACAGGTGTCAATGTTGTATTTGGTTCCGTCAAATGACGCCGTGAAAGGATTGTACATGGCCAGCCTCAATATGAGCGAAGTGCCGGGCACATCTTATCTGGTGAAAAGTTTATCGGATGCAGTGCCGGTTCCAACCATGATTGAGATCATCGGATTGAAACGGACCAATGAAATCGCCGAAGAAACCATGCTCTATAAAGAATCTTTGAGCGCATTGCCCGTTCACATTCGGGCATTTTTCACTAAAAAGACAGAATCAATGGGACTGGACGACAAAATCGCGGTATTAGGGGAAATTGCAATCATGCTGGATGAAAACGTTCCGGATGAGGAAATTAACGAATACATCAATGACCTTTTACACTAGTGTTTCATGTTTCATGAATGCAATTTAATTCAGCAACCCTTTGCCAACCAGTCCATAATTTGGGCCAACTGTGTTTTGAATGTGCGTCATGGGGGGTGGGTTTGCCTGCCCGCTATTAGCAGCAGACAAGTTTCCACCCAGACCATATGTGAATGAAAGTGGCTGATTTCCGAATTGATTGTATGGTAGATTGGCCGCACCCGAAAATGAAGCGGGGGACAATGCGGACAAACCTCCGCGCATGCCGCGCTTCTTATGGCTGCTACGCTTCTTATTGCTTCGCTTGTTGCTTCGCTTATGGCCGCTACGCTTATGGCTGCGCTTATTACCACCCCGACGATGTACGCCTGCTCTGCCTACGCCTCCCTTTTGATGATGATGCATTTTGACCCAATTGTATCCGGGCTTCGCGGCAAGCGCAGCTGGACTGTTGCCAGCCCCGGCGCAGCCACTCACGCCGCCAACCCTGCTTCCATATGCGTTAGTAAAATGGGCATTGGATGGATTTGCGCCGCCTGCAATGTTGGGTTGCAGAATCTGGTTGCTGGAATGGCTCAACGATGACATTGTTTTATAGTATGTGCGAGTTTATGCATACTGCTGATATTTTATTTAATTTTTATTTATTGGCGGGGCAGTTTCCCTTGCATTTATTTTCAAAGTAGTAGTAGTCCAGTGTTTTTGGGGTGCCGTCGGGGCCGTGTTTGAAAATGGGACCGTGTCGGTTTCCAGACACGCACGATTCCACGGAGTTCATTTTAGCCCAGGCGCAGCACGAAGTGGCCGTGCAAGAGTGCTTGCTCAGCTTCCCGCATGCCGTTTCCAATTCCGCGGGTTTTCCTAAATGCGATTTGCAAAACCCGGCCCTCAGTTTTGAATCCAGTGATTCGGTTGGCTGGTCTTGGTCCTGGGACATGGTGTCGAACGTTTCCACAATCACCGTCCTTCCAGCAGGGGACTTGCCCAAATCCGAGTTTATGTTGTCATTTTCGGTGATGTCCACGCCCTGCTGCACATGCATAATCTGCGCGTACACCAGCGCGCCAATGAGGACCACCACCACAATGGATATGCCGGCAATGTTTTGTATGAAATATTGACCGAATTGTTCTGCGATTGCAACTAAATTGATACCATTCGAAGCATTCGGAGCATTCGCATTCATCGTGAATAAAAATAATATATATTGTGTATATTTTATTTATATTTTATTTATTTGGTTTGAGTTTGGGTTGAGTTTGGGTTTGGGTTGAGTTTGGGTTTGAATACCATTCGGGCGCAGGTCTGCCCTTCTTCCAACTCGCAATGCGCCGTTTTTCAGGCGACATGTAATATGCGCGATACGATTCCACCGCATTTCCGCTGGGTGCTTTGTATTCGTCGGGCATGGCGAGCGCAAACGGGGTTAGGCCCGCACGGGGGCGCGGAAAGAACTCGTCGCGCGGCACATGGCTTCGCAAGAGCTGCGCCATCGCGTAAGACTTGTGCTGCTTGACATCCGGGTGTTCGTATCGGAAGAGCCACTCCTCGTGCAGCGCTTCCACCAGGTCCAGCGTCCAAATGAAGTTTTCGCGCGATTCGCGCACCCAGATGCTGACGGGGTGATTCAAATGCGCCTGCTTATAAAGGGAATCAATGATTGGTGAATTGGGCATGAGCACGCGCATGGCAGTGCAGAGCATTTGCACCGCCTCCAACAGGATTTTAGCAATGTGCTTGTCCATGTAGGCTTCGGCGGCTTCGGTCGGGATCAACGAGAGAATGAACAGATTCATTTGTTTCCAATGTGGGTACAAGATAACATGATTACCTGGATTCAAATGCTAAATTGAATTCAATTTTTTTTATTATTTATTGAAATTGTGAGCCCCGTGCACTTCATCATGGCACCGGGTGCAGAGCGCCATCAAGTTTGCCACGTGGTTTTTCGGCACGTGGCCAATGTAATTCATGGAGTCCGCATCCTTTTGCGGCAGCAAGTGGTGCACCTCTTGCGCTAGTTCTGAAGAACAGCGCTCACAAACCCCCTTCAGCTTGCGCGCGTTGAAATGCGACGGCTCAAACGACAGGATGCCGATGTCGGACGGTGGGGCGCGGTGGCGCAGACGCACCGCATTCGCGAATTCCAAAAATGCGTCCGGCAAATGCAGGGACTTGCACACCTCCAGGCCGTACATGCTGGCCCCCGGGCCGTCCGCCAGCTTGCGCCCGTACACCAGCGTGTCGAGCTCCTTGTTATAGACCACCGTCAAGTGCTTCATGCACAGCCGAGACAGGGCGCGCACTTCGTCGTAGCCGTTGATTTCGTGCATGTGCGTTGCAAACAGGAATGTGCAGCCCACTTTATGCAAGTGCGCCAGTCCCGCGACAAAGATGCTGATGGCCGAGTCCATTTCGGTGCCGCTGCAGAGCTCGTCGCCGAGAATGAGGCTTCTATCGGTGGCCATGCGCAGAATGATGCGCAGCTCGCTCATTTCCACTTGGAAGGTGGATAGCCCTTTGAAGAGGTTGTCGTTGCCCAGAATGCGGGTGAAGATGGTGGTATAAGGGCGGAACGTCAACGAAGAACACGGCACGTACAGGCCGGCCTGCGCCATGATGATGGCAATGCCGATTGCGCGAATGAGGCTCGTTTTGCCGACGGCATTGGTGCCGTAAATGAGCATGCCCCGGGGGGCGAAGCCCCCCGCACCCCCAATCCCATTTCCAGCCTCACCCAGCGCCACGTCGTTGGCCACATAGGTTTCATCCTCGTTCAGCCGCTCAATCAGGCAGTGGCGCAAGCCGCGCGCGTCAAAAAACGACTTGGTTCCATTTTCATCCACGGATGCAATCGTCGGCTTGCAGAACTTGTATTTGGTGGCAATGTGGCACTGATTCTGCAGCAGGTCCATCGTGGTCGTGAAATGAATGAGCTGCTGGAAATCGGGCTCCAAGTCCCGCAGCTTGTCCACGAATTCGGCGTACACCTGTGCCACTATGTCCTTGATTTTTTGGTTGGTCACAATGATGCTGCGGCACAGCTCGGTCAGTTGCGGGCTCGCGATTTCGTTGTTGGCGCCGGTGGCCGTGGGATACGTCAACGCCGAAAGCGATAAACAGTATTTATCGGTGCCAATGCACACCTGGTCCAGGTTTTGGCGCTTGATTTGGTCGGCCAGCAGTTTCGTGCGGCGTTTGGTGGCCTGCAGCGAAATGCCGCCCTTTTCAGTTTCGTGGATTTTGACAACCTCGGCCGCCTTGGTTTTCTCTCCACATAAAATGAGAGAATCCAAGTAATCGCGCACGGCACCCAGGGTTTTGGTGGCGCCGGCGTGCTTGGCGCGCAGCGTGTCCAGGTCCGCGCGAATGCCGGAGCGCACAAAGTCGCATTCGCCGAGGTCGGCCCCCACATTGGCGCACCGGTCCATGTCAAATGTGGTGTTAAGCAGGTGGCGCAATCGCGCACACACGTCGGACACGGATTCAGCGTTTGCGTCTGTAGGTGGCAACGGGTTCGTTGCATTCAGGTACGCCCCAACGGGCGCATCCTCTACGATGGCCAAATGCAGTTCGCCGATGACGGCCAGATTACCGTATAACGCGTGCAACATCTGGGGCGGGCATTTGCGCAGCATGATGAGGCGGTTGAATTTTTCCAGGTCCTTGAGCTGCGCCAACTGAGGGCGCCAAGCATCTGTTGTTGAAAGCAGGTGGTCGGTGATGTCGTATTCCCGCTGCATTTTGGCCGCAGAGCAGGAGGGGTTCAGCAGTCGGGTGCGAAAGTGGCGCGCGCCCATGGGCGTCATGCAGTTGTTCAGGAGCTTGTAGACGGAGGAGCACTTGCCGCCGCTCTTGGCACCGTTGTCGTCCTCAATGATGTTGAGCTGCTTGAGGGAGTGGTTGGCGAGCACCATGCGGTCGGACTGGTTTTCAAACACGGGTTCTGTGATGCGGTGCACGAGGTGCGGGTTGTGTTCGTGCACGAAATTCAGCAGGTACGTCAGCGCCTGCGTGGCGAATTCGTACGACGTGAATGAGGCAAGCGAATGCGATGCCGCCGAGGCTCCAAAAAAGCGCGCCAGAATTTCGCGCTGGTACACCTGCCGTTTGGACTTCTGAATTTGATTGATGTTTGCATTGGTGGTTGTGTTTGACGCATCCAACGCATGCACCAGCCGCGCGCAGTCGGCAATGCCGGTGTAATTTTGCAAATCCTCCACCATCTTTTGAGAGAAATTGTCAGTAATTAAAATAACCTCGCTGGGCGAGTGCGCCGAAATAAAGCGCTCCAATTCGTCATACGTGGTGGGCGCGTGCATGAGCTCGGTTTCCACCTCAAACACGCTGGACCGCCCCGTGAACACGTCGATGTTGGCCATGCCGATGACGGTTTTGGAGCGCATGCGCTCCAGCCAAATGCAGGCCACGCAATTGGACAGGGCGGCGGATTCCCCAGTCATGAACGTGCCGGGGGAGTAGACGCCGCTCAGCGCGCGCTCGTCCTTGATTTGCGCGTCCTGTGAATGCACCACCGCCGTGTATCCTGCCTCCTGCAGTTTGTTCAAATACTTTTCCAGACTGTAATCCCTGAACCCGGCCATGACGATGCCGGGCGTCTTGTTGGCGCAGGCCAATTCGCATGTGCGGCAGAATTCATCAATGGTGGCGCGGGTGGGGCCACTCACTTCGCCATAGCACTCGTAAAATGCGCCGACCTGCATGAGCAGAAACGTTTTTGGGCCGTATTTGGCAACCGCTTCGGTGGAAAGGCGGAAGTATTCCTTAATGAGAGACATGCGTTATGAATTTATAACTAACTAACTATCAATGAATTTCTCTCTTTATATGTGTTTCAATTTGCATTTTGTCGCATCATCTATGCCGCTTCATCCTCCGACTTCATGAAGTTGTGCAGCATGACGTGTTTGTTGGTGTTGCTGATTTCGCCCGTTAGTTTTGCAGACTCGTAGATGTTGCGCAGCACATCCGGGGGTGCATCCGACCCCACTTTTATTAGCCCGTGTGCGTGCAAATATTTGCGTATCTCGACAATGGACTCGCGTCGCAAAACGCCGTGCTCTTCCTGCACGCGGCGGCGCGTGTCGCTGTTCTTTATCAGCACTCCCACCACATTGCTGCCCGGTGTTTTACCGAGTTTGTATTTTTTGGTTATCGTTTGTTTTATTTTGTTTTTAATTTGGGTGGGGGCTTGGTCTTCATTCGGAACATTTGCATTGCCGTCGTGGTTGTCGGGATTGGCATTGTCATCATGGTTGTCAGGGTTGTCATTGTTGTTGGCAATGGCATTGGCATTGGCATTGGCGGCAATTTGTGCCTGATGATTTTCTTGAATCTCTCGCAATTTGCGCTGTCTTTCCAGTATTATGGGGTCTTCCGGATTGGTTGCAGTGATTGGATTGATTGGATTGATTGATTGGATTGGATTGGTTGTATTGGTTGCATTGGTTGCATTCGGTGAAAACATGGACCGTTTCAATGTGTGGTTGTGGGTGGTTGGATTCTCTTCACGAATTCCTCGATGATACGTGCGATACGTCGGTTTGTTGCCACCACGCAAACAACCGTATGGAACATCTTTCAACACAATGGGAGTATAAACGGGGTCTGGTTCTTGCATGAAGACCTGCGGTTGCATGATAGGAGGTTGCACGAATACCTGAGGTTGCACAAATGCTTGAGTTTGTATTGGATTTATTTGTAATTCGGGCGGCAATTCGAGAGATATTTCTTGATTAAGTGGTTGTTGATGTTGTTGTAGTGGTGGTTGTTGATAGTGTTGTTGTTGTAGTGGTGGTTGTTGATAGTGTTGTTGTGGTTGTGGTTGTTGTTGATAATGTTGTTGTTGTTGATGGTGTTGTGGTGGTGGTTGTTGATGGTGTTGTAGTGGTGGTTGTTGATGGTGTTGTTTTGATTTATTATGTTTTCGTCCCTCTTTCTTTTTGTTTATGAGTTGTTCCAAATAATTGGTTGACATTTTAAACTGATTGGCAAGGTCTTGATTGGTTTGTTTGTTGTTGTTGTTGTTGTGGTTGTTGTTGTTGTTGTTGATGTTGCTTCCGCTGCTAGGCGTTTCCTCATTTCGTCGCTGATATTCCTTTAATTTGTCCAACAGATTGCGTTTCACGGTGGTGGGTCGAAGGAGGGCAGGTGGAGGTTTTATTTTGCGCTGACGTTTCATTGTGTGATTGTTGGATGCGCTTAACCCACCGGAGTCAATGACAATCTGTTTTTTTGCAGAACTCATTTCCTATCGCAAACAAACTCTATCAAATATATTTCAGAACATAAAATATTATGAAATATATACCACATTAGGGGAGAGTGCATTACAAATACATGGACACTTGCACATTCGCATTGGAATCCGTTTTGCGTTGCTTGACTTCTTCGTTGGACACAAACATGGTCATGC
>Ga0209191_1000753_pt1 | contig 23611 bp, 27 predicted proteins | sample S_130626_EF_Meta_FD_187320 | JGI IMG/M metagenome (GOLD analysis project Ga0209191, IMG submission 187320) | Freshwater microbial communities from Lake Simoncouche, Canada to study carbon cycling - S_130626_EF_MetaG (SPAdes) (version 2) | ecosystem: Environmental > Aquatic > Freshwater > Lake ...
CGATAGCAGCAGCGCCCAAGTCAACTTTTCCTGTCATAATCAAAGCTTCCGCTTTCATTAATTCATTCTCTTCGAAAGTAGCAGCAATGGTGATTTCGTTTGCACCGATTGTATTGTTAGCCCAAGTAATTACACCAGCTACACCAGCACCACCATACTTTAAGCTATATCGTGTATTGAAAGAGTTACCACGATCTGTGTTGAATAAACCAACAGAAGCTAGTGTGATTACGTTATTGTCTTTACGCTTATCACCAGCAACAAATTCTTGTACCCAACGCTCACTTAATTTGTAAGTGTTTGTTGATCCAGTAGTTGCAGCTTGGCCAGTTTTATCTGCTACAGTAGACTCGATGAAACTTCCGTTTGCATCTGTACGTGCTGTGAAGATTAAATCTGTTGATCTAACGCCATCATTTGCTAAAGTCAAAATCGAGCTCCATTGAGAAGCAGTCATGCTAGCTCTAGGAGTATTTACTAAAATATTACGTGCTTTCATAGTATTGATACTACGCTTCCACATATCTATCGTCAAAATACCACCTTTACCTTTTTGTAAGTTAGCTGGAATTAATTTTCCTAAGATAGCTGTGTAATCAGTAGCAGAAGTTGCAGCTCCTAAAGCAGTCACTGCTTTATCGAAGTTTGAAGATGCTTCTGTAATGATTGCTTCTTTAGTAACATACTTACCGTTTGTTAAAACTGCATCTGTTGGTTGGTTTTGGATAATACCTGCATAATAAGTAGAACCGATTCTGCTATAAGCAAAACCTTTCCACCAATAAGCCCAAGCTTGGATAGTTGCCTTTTTAGTAGCAGCACCTGTACCAGTGAATGTAGTTTTATCTGCTAACTCCAAAATTTTATTTGAAGCAGCAATCATATTGTACATATAAGCCCACTCATAAAAAGTCGTATTACTACCACCTTGAGCGTTTTGGTTTGCGTAACGTACTAATTCATACTGTGTTTTAGGATTACTTGGATTCGTTACGACTGTACCGTTATCCAAAGTCACCTTATTAGGACAACCAATTTGGTTCATGAACGCATTGGCTGCTTCCGCACCAACCACGTCTCCCATGATTTCCTGAAAACCCATGGCGCCAGCCCAGAAACGGCCGTATACACCATCTGAATATTTCAAGTTGTAAAAACCATTCAAGTAAATGGTACCCTGCGCCAAAGCGGTTACACCATTTTCATTTTGTGCACTACTTGGAGTTGGTGAGTTTACGTTGGTAATATCAAGATCTTTCTTACAAGCTGTTAAGCTTAAAGTAACCCCTAATATTCCAACCAAAATTTTATTATTCTTCATTTCTAAAAATTTAATAGTTAAGGTTTAAAATCCTATGTTCAAGCCTAGAGTGTAAGATTTTGTGTTAGGAATAGTATTGTGGTCAAGACCGCGATCAAATGCAGAGTTCGTAGAATAGTTTACCTCAGGGTCCATACCAGTGTACGGAGTGAAAGTTAATAAGTTACGACCTGATAATACTAATTGTAAGCGATTTGCAAATTTGATCTTAGTCAATTTAGCGATATCAACACCTACAGAAAGATTTCTTAAACGCCAGAAAGAAGCGTCTTCGTAGAAATAGTTCTTAGTACCATTTGCAGCTCCACCAGCATAAACAGATCTGTAGAAAGAAGTAAATGCTTGAGTTTCACCATTGATTGTAACAGGAATGTCATAATCAGAGTGGATACCATCACGGTACATCCATTGCTTTGTTTGGTTGTACAAGTGTGCACCTGCAACCCAATCCCACTGCATATTGAATGTAACGATTCCTTTGTACTGTAAGTTATTAATAAAACTCATGTTGAACTTAGGGTTAGGATCACCTAAACTAGATTGACCAGGAATTGCTACAGTTTGTCTTGTTGCTTTGTTTACAACCCAACCATTGCTAGCTACTTCGTATAAAGATCTTGAAGCTTCTGGGATCACTGGTAAGCCAGTTGCAGGATTTAATTCTGCTAAATTCTTCATTAACTTAAATCCAAAGAATTGTCCAATCTTATAACCTTGTTGTAATGTGATACCCACACTACCTGCAGAAGATAATAAAATAACTGGAGGTCCTTTTACGTAAGAGATCTCAGAACTTTGTTGAGAGAAATTGGTGATGAAATCCCAATTTAAATCTTTACCAGAATATACGTTCAAGTTTAAAGAAGCTTGTAAACCTTTAGATTTTAAACCAAACGCGTTGTCCAATTTACCACCCACACCTGTTGAAGGTGCAGCGTCTACTCTGTAGATTGCGTTAGCTGTTTCTCTCTCCCATAATGTAGCAGAAACATTCGCTGTTTTAAACCATTGTCCTTTACCTAAAGTCAAAGTCATATCTGTACCATACTCAAGCTCTTTAGATAACTCTACAGATAAGTTTGGATTTGGATTGGTAGTAGGGAAAGTGAATACACTTGCACCACCTAAGTTAGCAGCACCCAACACAGTAAAACGTTGGAATGCACCTGGTTGGATACCTGCCTCACCATAACCAGCTCTTAATTTTAATTCAGAAATTAAATTTGAGATTTTTGAATCTTGCCAGAACTTTAAGTTAGATAAAGTCAAGAAGAAATCACCTCTAGGGAATGTTTGAGCTGTTGCACCAGAACCGAACGCAGATGAGAAGTCAGATCTAACACCTACAGAGAAACCTGTAAAGTTAGAGTACTCAAATCTTTGGTTTGCTAACAAACCATAAGTCACAAATGGCTCAATATAATCAGCAACTACTCTGTAAGTAGCAGCTTGAGACATATTCCATGGAGCATAACCAGGACCATCAAAACCTGCAGCATAGAACTGCTTGAATTGATTACGACGGTAATCAAATGCAGCTGTTGTGAAAGTTTTTAATGGAATATTGATATTGAAATCTTTTTCAAAATCGGTACGGAAGTTCACTGTTCCAATAAAGTTTTGGAAAGTTGTTCTGTTTACGATGTTGTCGATCTCACCAGTCGTGAAGGCAGTAGGAGCTGGAGAATAGTTATATTCATAACGATTCTGCAATACTCTATTTTTGTTATTCCACTGCTCATCATATGCATAAGTTGTATTAGAATTATTATAGTTCAATGCATACTTCGCATCGAATTCTAAAAACTTAGGTAACTTATAGTTTAAGTTAAAGCTTTGGATCACATCCACTGTAGCAATCAAAGTTCTTGTATCTTGATTGGTAGCGAATGGATTTGAGTGGTTTACACCACCCGCAGCACCAAAGAATGTAGCGTACTTACCATCTTCGTTCTTAAGATCAAACGGCAAGAATGGACGAGCATTGTTAACGGCAAACACGATGCTACGACCAGTTTGGTCATTCAACGTATTCTTTGTGTATACTAATTGAGTTGTACTTGTAAATTTCAAACCTTTCGCTAATTCAAAACCTAATTTAGAAGTTAAGTTAGAACGAGCAAACGCACCATTGTTGATGAAGTTTGAATTCTGTTGGTTGTTAGATACAGAGAATAAGAAATCAAACTTATCTTTTGCACCAGACATTGTCAATGAATTATTCAATGCATTGCTTGGTTGTAAAAACATCTTGTAATGATCGATGTACTTTAAGTTTTTATCATAAGGCTTGTTTTGGTAACTCGTTAAACCTAAAGAGTTATACTGAACGTCACCATTGTAAACTAAAGTAGAAGGATCTAAAGTCATTATAGCACCAGAACCAGTCAATACATTACCGTTTGCATCAGTAACGAATGCATGGTTTTTAGCTTTAGCTAAACCACCAATGTTTAATAATTCATTGGTTGTTGCACTAGAACTAAATTCAATGTTTACTTTACCAGCTTTACCTTTCTTAGTAAATAATTGGATTACACCATTCGCACCTTGCGCACCATATAAAGACGCAGCAGCAGCACCTTGTACTACCTCTACTCTTTCGATGATGTTTACGTCAATAGAGTTTAAACTTGTACCACGTGCTTCAATACCATCGATCAAGATCATTGGTGAAGTTCCACCTTGTACAGAGTTAATACCTCTTAATAAGATTTGTAAAGGACGACCAGGGTTACCGTTGGTACTGCTAATTTGCGCACCAGCGATTTGACCAACTAATTGTTGACCAACATCACCTGTAGGTACTTTAACTTGGCTAGAAAGGTTTACAGATTCAACTGCAACCGCTAACTTCTTTTTGCTTGTAGCTGCACCCACACCTGTAACAACAACCTCGCTCAAAGCCTTCACATCAGAAGTCAAAACGATTGTTAAGTTAGCATTGTTTGCAGTTACTTGCTTGCTTTCAAAGCCTAAAGCTGAAACCAATAAAGTAGCGCCTTTTTTTACTGAAATAGTAAATGTACCATCATTGCCGGCACTCACACCTTTAGTAGTACTTTTTTCAAGTACACTAGCTCCGGCAACAGGATCATTCTTTTCATCAATAACCTTACCGGTTATAGTAACCGTTTGTGCGAAACCGACCATAATGGTCATTAAGAAAGCACAAACACTTACAATGATTTTTTTAGTCATGTTGTTTTGTTTTGTAATTAAAATTTTTCTGTAAAAGGAAGGATTTTTAAAAGCCTATTGTGATAAGCGGTAAAAATCCTTCATTTAGCAGACGAATATAATGAAGAATTAACAATTTCGTAACTAAAAACCAACAAAAAAATAAATTTGAGGCGTAACAAATGTTAGTATATAAATCAATTGAATATCAAATATTTAAACAATTAATATGTTGTTTTTTTATACTATTTTGATATTTAGGAATAATTAATTGATTTTTAAGGCATTAGGCATAATAATAGGTAAATAAGGAGGCTTTATATGAATAAATCTTACTTTTAAGACACAAACCTCCCTACCATGAAATACCTGTCAAGCTGCTTTATTATTGGCTGCCTTCTGAGCATCCCTCATTTAACCCAAGCTCAAACTTTAAATAATTTTAGTTTGAAAGACATAGGGCAATCTGTGTTAATGGTTACAGATGGCAATGGTAAAATGGTCAATATGGGTGTAGACATGGAAAATTATGGATCTCCCTTTTTTGATCCTGAATTTTTACCAGCAAGTATTGTATTGGCAACTGGACAACGCTACGAAAATGTACTGGTGAAAATTAATTTATTAAGTAATGAAGTGATTTATAAAACACCCGAGGGAAAAGAACTAGCTGTATTGCCACCGATCAAACAAGTTGAATTGAGTAAAAATGGCAAATTACTTTTTTTTGAATACGGATTCCCTGTGTATGAAAAACAAAATCAAAAAACAATTTACCAAGTACTTGCAAAAGGCAAGGTGAGTTTAATCAAATACTTTTTTGTTCAAGTCACTGAAGCAAAGCCATATAGCAGTGCTACGATGCTAAGAACCATTGAGCAGTTCCCTAAATTATTTTTGTATGATCAATCAATGAGTTTAAAAAAAGCACCAAAGTCCAATGAGGATTTATTAAGTCTTTATAAAGAGGATGCAACAAAAATTCAAAGTATCCTTCAAAAAAATAATTTAAAAATCAAGAAGGAAGAAGACTTTATCAAATGTATTTCAACATTGAATGAAAACTAGACCAACGCTATTTTAAAATATCTCGAATGATTTTTAAATGGTGTTCGGTATGGATTGCTAAAAATTTTATTGTTTGTTTTTTATTAAGCTGTCCGAAAAATGGATGCATAAAATATTGGCGCTCCTCACAATCTTTTAAATAATTAATAGCCCCATAGGTATTTTTTAAACTCTCTTGTAATGTCTCTAATGTAATTTCATCGGAAGGAATCACCACTTTCGGTGCTTTAGCTTTACCTCTTGGAATCGTTTTAGATAGAAAGACAAAAAAACGAGTCATATTAAACTTAGACTTATACAACTTTGGCTCTGACTGCGCTACAGTCGATGTGATTTGTTTAATCACCAATAAACAATGTTCTATATGCCAACCAACAGACGCTTCTGAGATCGCAGTATTGGATTGATTATAATTAGGAATATAAGTAGCCAATTCAGGCACAATGGCGTCTAGATTTTTCATAGCAGATTTAATATACAATTCATTTAATAGTGGGTCGAAGTTAAATCAAACCAACTAAAATTCAATGATGAATCCAATGGTTGGTATTAAAGTGCCTTCGGCATTTTCTAGTAGATAAGGAATTGCATTGCTGCCATTCGTTTGAACCGGCTTGCCATTGGTACTTAAGAATCTAGCATTATCATCTGTTCTTTTAAAAGTATACTGTGGTGATCCTGTACTTTTAGATGCATAAAAATTTTGGATATCGATGTAAAAATCAAAAGTGGTTTTTTTATAGTTCCATTTTTTATCCAAACGAATGTCGCCAGAATGAAACGCTTTAAGTCTTAAGGTATTCACTTGATTATAATCAAATACACCAGATCCTAATGTTAAAAAATTCAATCTACTTTGCTCTAAATTATATGGTGTATATGGCGCAGCACCTTGGTACCTAAATTTAACACCTAGCTCCCAATTCTTTGGCAGCTTATATCCCGCAGTAGCACTAATCAAATGTCTGTTATCCCAGCTTGCAGGTTTTAACTTTTTATCGAGGCCCGAAAACTCACTCCAGTATAAAGTATAACTCAATACACCAAAGAATTTTTCTGTCAATTTTTGTTGTGCAAAAAATTCAAAGCCATAGGCCCTTCCAGTACCATCCTGTTGAATAGGCTCGTTGCCAATTGCACCAAATTCAATGCCCTTATTTGCAAGACTAATTTCGTCTAATACACTCACTGGATAATTTTTATACCCTTTATAAAATCCTTCAAAGGTGAATCTTGTTGTACTAGAAGGTAGGTATTCAAATCCAGCGACATAGTGGTTTGATTGGATGTACTTTCCAGGATTCGTTAACCCTTTACTGGTATAAGCCAATTGCGTATAACTAGGCAGTCTATAATAAGTACCATAACTCGCACTAAAATTCCAAGTATTGCTTAATGCATAACTTAAACTGATTCTTGGGCTTAATTGATCTAAAGGATTTTGACTACTTGTAGAAAAACTATTTGCATCTGCTCTTAAACCAGAACTTAATGCTAAGCGGTCATCGAATAATCTTGTACCCAATTGTACGAACCCACCATACCTTAAAAAATTAACTCCGGTATTCGTATTGATTGTAATTGCGTTTTGTATTGTTTTGCCTGCACTATCTTTTAATGCAGGTCTAAATAATTGATAAAACGAATTATCAAATTGCACATATTGTGTCACTAGTCCATAACTTAAACTAATATTATTGATATTTTTTGTAACGTCAAATCGTAATTTATTTTCGGTTTCATTGCTTCTAATTTGATACGTGCGTGTCGCTTCAGAAGGCTTTTCGTTGTCCTCGTATCTATCTGCTTGATTGTCTAATGTGTTTCTACTAAGCGATAAGTTCCAATAACCGTCTTGAATTAATTTTTTTAAAGAAACACCAAGGGTATAGCTCCACTGATTTACCAAAGGATTATTATTGATGGAGAATAATTTTTCCGGCGTTGCTTTTTTAGTTGCTCCAAACCTAAATTCATCAATAGCTACAAGTCCAAGTGTTGTCAGTGTCGTTTTATCGTTAATTTTTGTAGTGGTCTTAAATTGATAATCCCAATAATTAGGACGTATTGGCAAATCCAATGCTTTAAAAAGTAGTTCTAAATAACTTCTTCTTACCGAGGCTAAGAAAGTTGTTTTTTTAGAGATAGGTCCATCTAAAGTGGCAGCTACTTCCGTTCCACTCATTCTAAAATTACCTTGCAATTTATTGGCATTGCCGTTTTTTTGACGAAACTGAAAAACACTACTCAATGCATTGTCATACCTCGCATCAAAAGCAGAAGTGCTCAGTTTTACATCCTGAATAAAACTCACATTCAATATCCCTTGAGGACCACCACCACTACCTTGTGTACTAAAGTGATTGATAATAGGTACTTCAATCCCATCTAAGTAAAAAACGTTTTCACTTGGCGCACCGCCTCTAATAATAATATCATTTCTAAACGTACCTCCAGCTGCACCACCACCCACACCCGGTAAGGATTGTATCACTTTACTAATATCAAAATTACCACCTGGATTGGCTTTGATATCCTCGGCAGTCAATCTTTGAATACTCAGTGGACTTTCTAAAGTAGTTGCTTTTGCTGTATTGCGTCTACCTGAAACGGTCACTGTATTTAAAAGATTGACCGTGGGTTCAAGTTCTATAGTGAATGTGTTTTCATTACCCGTTGTCACAATGACGTTGGTTAGTAATTTATCTTGTATACCAAGACCAGTAATTTTAATGGCGTAAGTACCAGGCAAAAGACTTGTAAACCTAAATGCACCATTGCTATCTGAGATCTTTTTTTCACCACTTGGCGTTAATGCCACCAAAAGACCTCCCAGATTTTGTTGGGTTTTTCTATTCACCAAGACACCACTCAGTTTGCCAGTATTTTGAACTGTAACCTGCGCTACAGCTAAATCTGTACTAAAAACAACCAATAAGCCTACGAAAACCACTTTAAACCATTGCATATACTTCCATTTTTTAATTCAAGTATAAAACAATGAAAGCGAAGGTTTTGTTTAATATTTAGTGAAAATTTGTTAGATCTTTTTAGCAATATGGTCTAAAACCATAAAAGCAGTCTCGGCCATCAGGTTCCCCTTATTATCGAGTAAGGGATTTACTTCTGTGAATTCAATACAAACCAATTTGTTGGACAAAAATAATTGATCAAAAATTCCCACAATTTCTTCGGCAAAAAAGCCAATGGGTACTGGGGTACCGGTACCGGTAGAAACGTGATCGCAATCCATAGAATCCACGTCAAAGGAAATATAAATATGATCGCAATCTTTTAATTGTTCTATGGCCTCTTTAACACAAACCTCTAATCCACGAAATCTTAATTCTTCTACCTTATAGCATGAGACTTCTTCTTTTTCTATAATATGCGCTTCGGCTGATTCAAAATCTCTTAAACCAAAATAAATTAAATCTTGTGCTAGTAATTTTTTTTCTGGTGTGCCTACATTTTTTAAATTATTCCAATGTAATAATGTTGCAGCACTTGGTTCGTTTACTTTACATTCTAGGTTGTCTTCTTGCAGCGCAGCAGCTAAAGGCATGCCATGAATATTTCCGGAGGGAGATGTAAAAGGAGAATGTAAGTCGGCATGCGCGTCTATCCAAATGACACCTAATCTTTTATCGGGAGAAGCCGCCTTAATACCACTGATGGTGCCCAATGCAGAAGAGTGATCTCCAGATAAAACGATTGGGAAAAATCCTGTATTGATCGTTGTTCGAACAACATCGGAAACCCTTTGACATTGCTCTACTACATGCTCGATTCTTTTTGCAAAATTATTATTGTTTTTATTGTAGATAGTTTCGTTATGTGTTTTAACGTCTACAAATAAATGGCGGTGAAAGAAATCATTGTTTTGATTGATGGCTGCTATTTCAATGGCATCGATACCTAAATCAGACCCTCTTGTACCAGCACCAATATCAGATCTATTCTTAATTAATTTAATCGTCATAAAATTTAATTTTTCATTTGCACTTAGTCATTCAAATTTATCGAATATAAATGGTACGAGAAATACTGTTTAATTTAATATCATTCCCAATGGCAATTCTACCTAAACGATAAGGGTAATTGGTACCATCGGAAAACTCAAAAATAAAATTAAACACTCCAATAAAATCATCCACAGAGCGAGACTTAAAAGTAAAATTGATTAAACTACTTGTGATGGCTAATTTATCTATCTTTTTATCAATTAAATCCATCTGCACTGTCCTTACATCCCCTATTTCCATACTACCTAAAAGGATATGTGTGGCATACTTTTCTTTTAGTTTAGTTGGCTTTAAACTAATATCAATAGAAGAAGCAAAAAGTAATGGGTCTTGAATTTCATTGATATCCATTGTGATTCTGGTTAAAACAACTTGTTTTTTTGTTGAATCTGTCTGCGCCACTGCGAAAACGGATAAACAAACAAGGAATAAAGTGCTAAATAATTTCATAAACATGCATTATACCTTAAAGTTACCCGAAAAATGCTTCTAACGTACAATAAGAAGCTTTAAATTAGTAGTATGAAAAAACTGTTTACAGCCAATTGCATATTCATTTTAGTTCTACTAGGCATGCAAGCCATTGCAGGCAATGTGGATACAATACAAATTCAAAGTAACTATTTAAAAAAAGCTACAAAATTTGTTGTGATACAGCCAAGTAATCAAGGTTTACAAAATAAAACCCAAGCGCGTTACCCAGTGGTGTACCTGCTGAATGGTTATGGTGGTGATTATGGTCAATGGCCAATCACTACCCCGCAATTGAAAAAAACTGCAGACGACTTAAAAATCATTTTTGTATGCCCTGATGGAGGAATAGGTAGTTGGTATTTTGATAGTCCTATTGATAGCAGTATTCGATATGAATCTTATATCACAAAAGAATTAGTGCCTTATGTTGATGCAAACTTTCCAACTAAAACTGATCCAAAATCAAGGGCCATCACTGGACTGAGTATGGGAGGACACGGCGCCTTATACTTGGCAATAAGACATTCCGATTTATTTGGTGCTGCAGGGAGTACCTCTGGTGGTGTTGATTTTAGGCCTTTCCCAAATAGATGGGATATAAAAAAGGCCCTTGGTGAATATGAGCAGAACAAAGAAAGATGGTATGAATATACAGTCATGCGCCAGGTTGAATTGCTTAAAAATAACCAATTGGCAATGATTATAGATTGTGGTATAGATGATTTCTTTATGCCAATGAATCGCGCATTGCACGAAAAACTTTTACAACTAAAAATTGACCACGATTATATTGAAAGACCAGGCGAACACAATCATATTTACTGGGGAAGTAGTATCGATTTTCAAATACTATTCTTTCATCATTTTTTTCAGAAGCAATAAATAGCCGCAAAGCTTTATGCTAGGAATCTATGGCGGATGGATTCATCTGGTATTCTACAGGTTTCCCTTTTGCCAAATATTGTATACCTATTTTTTGCAACAAGATCATATCCAAAATCTCGTAGAAATTTTGGAATAAATTTTAATCTCGTAAATAATCTTGGCCAGCCCTTTAAATGCTTTGCAATTTGAATGACAGCATCTGTTTTAGTATAGACTTTTTCTTGATCAATTAAAATTACGGATGCGCTTGCTTTTTGGTCTAATTTAAATTGTTGGAGCAAATTGATTCCAGCAGTGGACTGTGATGGCGCAAATTGAAAATGCGCATCTTGATCCTGCTCTAAAATTATATTGACCGTGCGATTGCAAAAATTACAAACTCCATCAAATAAAATAATCGACATAAAATTGTTTGATTGTGTCAATAAAATATTTGCCTTATCTTCTTTTTTTAAAACCAGCGCTCTTTTTTTGCTTAGGATTGTATTCTGGTGTTGGGCCAAACATTTCAGGCACAGTACCTTTTAAAACAGGTGCACCTAATAATTCTTCGATCAAGGCAAACTTAGATTGTTCTTTTTCACTCACAAGTGTAAAAGCAGTTCCTGTCGTTGCAGCACGAGCGGTTCTTCCAATACGGTGGATATAATCCTCCCCATCATTCGGCACGTCGTAATTGATCACCAAATCAATGTCTTCGATATCAATCCCTCTACTTAAGATATCTGTTGCAACTAAAATATTTGTTTTGCCATTTCTGTAATCTTGCAAGTATTGCTCTCTACTTTTTTGATCTAGATCGGAATGAATTTCTTCTGCCGCTAATTTTGCTGATTTTAAAATAGTCGTTAACTCTTTTACGTTTTGTTTTTTAGAACAGAATACGATCACTTTCGAAAAACGCTTTGAACCAAGCATGTCTTTGATGATACCCGCTTTTTGCTGTTCATATACAATAAATGCTTTTTGAACAATTTGTTCTGGTGGTTTTGAAATCGCAATATTGATCTCCACCGGATTTTTTAAAATTTTATTGGCAAGGGCGCGCATTTTTTGCGGCATCGTTGCAGAGAATAGTAAGTTTTGTCTTTCGGCAGGGAGGTAAGTAATGATTTTAGCAATGTCATCGTTGAAACCCATGTCCAACATTCTATCCGCCTCATCCAACACCAAATATTTTAATCCTTTCAATTTCACATAGCCCATATTTAAATGCGCGATCATCCTACCAGGCGTGCAAACCACAATATCCGCACCAGAAGTCAATGCTTTTTTCTCTGCAGCAAAAGAATTGCCATCTCCACCACCATATACTGCGATAGAACTTACGTCTGTAAAATAAGCAAGTCCTTCTAAGCCTTCTGCTATTTGAATCGCCAACTCTCTTGTAGGTACAATGACCAATGCATTGATGTCACCAGCATGATGCGGCGAAGTCAAAAGACGGTGTAATAATGGTAATAAAAATGCGGCTGTTTTACCTGTACCTGTTTGAGCGGCTGCTATAATATCCTTCCCTTCTAATATTGGGACCATCACCTGTTGTTGAACTGGTGTGGCTGTTTCATAACCCATTGCGTCAATGCCATCTAAAATACGCTGATCCAGCCCTAAATCGATAAACTTCAAAATATATAATTTAAGTACAAAGGTAGCCTATAATTTCTCAAATAGCAGGTTCAATATTCTTGGTATCTGGCTTCTATCTCCCTCATCAAACTGTTCCTCTAATTGAATTAAATGAAAACCTGAAGCATTTGCTGCTTGGATAAAATCTGTAACGTGATGATTAAAGCAAGTTAAAACCTCAGTGCCATTTTCGGTTTCAAATCTTGCTTTAGAGCCGGCATATTGTTTAAAGGGATGCAATTCACCAATATAAACCTGACTACCCGAAGCAGTCACTTTTGCTAATTTTTGAAAAACAGCATGAAGGTCTTCGATATGTTCAAGCATTAAACTAAAAGTAACAAGTTCATAATTGACTTTTGCAAAAGTCCAGTCCTTGGTAATATCTGCTTCGATAAAATTAACTTTATCAGACTGGATTTTATTTTTTGCAATGTCAAGCATGCCTTCGGAAAAATCAATTGCAGTGATTTGATCACAGATCGTCAATAACCATTCGGTGTTCTTACCCGTACCGCAACCAACTTCTAAACAATGCGTGTAAGTTTTTCCTGATAATAATTTTTTAAGCGCAAGTGCTTCTAAGTCACGGGTTTTATTATCATTGGTATCGTATTGAGCAGCCCAACTATTATATGCGCTATTGATGTCCATATATAAATCCATCTGATTTTAATAAAGTTATAATTTAAAGTCTTAAATTCAAAATATGAAAGAGAAACTACTATTTACAATACTATTAAGTGCTGTACTACTTCTAACAAGTAGTCCAACTATTGCGCAAACCGAAAAAGCAGAAGCAGCTATCCAACAATTGATGCAAACAACCCCTGTCGTGGGTTTATCCGTTGCAGTAGTAAAAGACAATAAAATCTTTTACAATCATTCCTTTGGATATAAAGACCTTGAGCAACAATTGCCATTACAAAATGACAACATCTTTAGAATAGCATCCATCTCAAAGTCATTTACAAGTACTGCCATCATGCAATTGGTTGCAAAGAAGCAAATTAGTTTAGACCAGGATGTGAGTGAGTTGGTTGGATTTAAAATTAGAAATCCAAAGTTTCCAAATACCGTCATTACCTTAAAAATGTTATTGTCTCATCGTTCCTCTATCAATGACAGTGAAGGGTATTTTAGTTTGGACGCAATTGATCCATCAAAAAATCCAAATTGGGAAAAATCTTACAATGCTTATGAACCAGATAAAGGCTATATGTATTGTAATTTAAATTACAATTTAGCAGGATCTATTTTAGAAAAAGAGACCGGTGTTCGGTTTGATAAATACATACAGCAACAAATATTAGACCCACTTGGTCTTTATGGCGGTTACAATGTGAATACATTAGATAGCAATTTGATTGCTAAAATTTATGAATTCAATAGAGATAGTGCAAAATTTATCCACTCCCCAAGTGCCTATGCACCAAGAACCGAAGAAATTAATAATTATACCATGGGGCGCAGTACTCCAATATTTTCTCCAACAGGTGGGATGAAGATATCGGCACATGACTTAGCTGAGTATATGATTATGCATAGTCAATTGGGTAAACATAAAGGAAAAAGAATCATACCAAAAAACTTATCCAAACAAATGCAGGCAATCATTTCTGAAGAAGAAAACTACGGGATGGCATTAGAAACGTCTACGCAATTGATACCAGGTAAAACGATGATTGGCCATACAGGTGTAGCTTACGGACTATACAGTATTATGTTCTTTGAGCCCAAAGAAAAAATTGGCTTTGTAGTCATCAGCAATGGTTGTGATCCAAAAACAATCAATGGAATCAATGGAGTCTTGCACAAAACGGTCAATATTTTGTACGACAATTTAATTCGATAAAATATTAATCTATACAAATAACATTACTAGTACTAAAACAATTCCCGCTAAAGTAAAGTACATGCCTTTTTTGAAAATGGTTGTTCCTGGCATAAACATGTAGAAGGATGAGATGACAAAAAAGAACAATGAAAGTCCAAAGAATATATTTAAATAATATAAAGGATCTTTATTGGTTGCCTTATGCATCTTGGTCATCTTATTTATTAAGTAGGGCAACTCCTTTACTTTGAACTCTGCTACACCAGTGGTTCTATTATAAGTACCTTGTTCGAAAGTTACCACATCAAGTGTATCTGACTTTATTTTAAGATTCTTTAATTTGATAGCAGGACCTACCTCTTCTGATTTAAGGCCGGTTGCTACAGTGAGTGTTTTTTGATTTTCTTGTTTCAAAAAGTCAGTATCTCTAAAAATCATAATAATACCGCTAATAGAATAGATGGCCATGATGCCGGCTAAAAAGAAGCCAAGGTATCTGTGGTAAACGCGCATGTTTGTTGATATTTTACTCATAATACAAAATTAATTAGTCAAATTTAACTTGATTTATAAAATTGGGAAAAACTAGGGTTAATTTAAATATATTTGAATCAGTAACCCCAGTTCCGCACATTGTAATTTAAAGCATTAACATGAAAATCAATACTTTCTTTTTGATACCACTTTTATTGATTGCCTTTCAAGGTCAAGCCCAACAATCTAAAGTTCATATCAACCATACAGCCATTTATGTAGTGGATATAGCAAAAACAGGTAATTTTTACTCCAATATTATTGGTTTAGATACGGTGCCCGAGCCATTTCATGATGGGAAGCATATTTGGTATAGCTCAGGAACACATACCATGTTGCATGTCATAGCTGGTGCAACGGCAAAAAAGGATTACTACAAAAATCAACACACTTGTTTTACCGTACCTGATTTTAACCTGTTCATCCAAAAATTAAAGGGACTTAATTGGTCCTATGAGGATGTGGCGGGCAATAAAAACGCGATAACAACTCGAATAGATGGTGTGCATCAAATTTGGTTACAAGACCCAGATGGGTATTGGTTAGAAATCAATGATGATAAATATTGATTAAAAATTTAGAAATTTTTTTAGTTTAATTAGCAATATAAATAACGGCACAATGATCATAAAAGAAAAAGCATTTGAATCCTTCACCTGGATTGACATTGAAAATGCAAATAAAAAAGAACTAGAAATAATTGCTAGCAAGTATAATCTAAATTATTTTTTGATTAAAGATGCGCTTGATATTGGTCATTTGCCTAAATATGAGCAACTGCATAAGCACGATTTTTTTATTTTCAGGGCATATACATCGAATGTAAATTTGAATATTGATGAAATTGGAGAGATGTCTAATAAAATTGCTTTCTTTGTATTTGAAGACAAGTTAATTACTATACACCGTGCTCCTTTTTCTTTTTTAAACATACACGAAGAAAAGCATATTAAATTAGGAGAGCTTTTTTTAAGGATAGTTAGTTTTATGATAGATTCATTTAAAAATCCAACAATTAATCTTTCTAATAAAATAACTGAAATTGAAAAAACAATCTTTTTAAAAGACTATAGAGTTATTTTGATTGAAGAACTCTATTTTATCAAGACACAATCAAGGATATTAAAGAAAATTCTTTCTATCACAGAGACTACCATTCTAAAATCCCAGGATAAATATAAGGTTTCCTATATCTATCAAGATATTCAAGACCAATTACTTAATCTACTAACAGTGAATGAGGAGTCTGTAGAAAATTCTACACAATTAATGAATACCTATCTTTCTCTAAGTGATCAAAAGAATAACGAAGTAGTTCGCTTATTGACCATCTTCTCTGTGTTTTTTCTTCCTCTAAACTTTATAGCAGGGGTTTATGGAATGAACTTTTCATTTATGCCTGAATTGACTTGGAAATTAGGATATGCATTTGCATTATGCTTAATGGCCATAGTCGTAATAGTCATCTACCTTTGGTTCAGAAGAAAAAGAATCCTTTAAACAAATTGAAAGATAAAGGGCAAAGCGAAAGCAATAAAAGCTGCCCATATAATATACACAGGTATAAAAGATGCAATTTTAACTTCTACATCTTGTAAAGTAGCTTTCCCATTTAAGTTTTTAATTAATCCATAAGAGACAAATAGTAGGTGCGTAAACATTAAAAGATTTGCGCCTAGAACTGCTAATCTGTTAGGAGAAAGTCCAAATTCATTAAGTCTAAATGAAATAGCAGAAAGCGCAATCACATTGGCTATAATTGTTAACAAGGCTAATCCAAGTAAAATGATGAGGTTGATTTTTGAACTTGCATTATTTGTGACCTCAGTTAAAGAAAATAAGATGATTGCCATCACGCCAATCAATAAAATATTAAATAGCAATAAGAAATTACGGTCATTGTAAATATTCATTCCAGTATAAATCAAAGTAATAAGAAATACCAATAAAGTAATAAAAATAATAGGGGTAAAAATTCTAGCAATTGTTGGAGAAATTTTATTGACAAGTTCGGGATTGTTTTGAATCAAAAAGGTTGACAACATAGGTATCGCCGCCAAACCCCAGACAGCTATTTGTTCAAAATAAAAATCTTTGATATCTATTTTTAATAATTCAAATAAAGCGATGGTGATACCTGTAAAGAACATACCAGAGATAAAAATCAACCCAGTCATGATTATAAAGTTGCCGTTGAATTTTAGAAACGCAATGGTCTTATGGTTATTTTTTAAATCGCCGCCAATAAAAGTATAGCCCAAAATAGCCCACAAGAAAATGGGTAAATGAAATAAAGTTAACATAAAGGTTGAACTCTTTTCATTGTAAGGCAAGCTGTTTATAAAAATGGCTGACCCTATAAATAAGATAAGTGGCAAAGCCAATTTAGACATTACCAATTGCTGTTTCCAAATAAAATAGGCCGTTAAGATGGGAAATACAACGAACACAATATTCTTAGACATATACACATCGTATTCAATGCCTAAAAATGAAGGCATTTTCGCAATTAAGCCCCCTACAAAAGCAGCTACCAGAATAAAAAGGATTTCATTTTTACTACCCCAAAACACAGACTCATCTTTGTAGTTCAATCTTTCATTCCAGGCCTGCGCAGCAGGCTCGTTGCTAAGGCCTTGATAGATATTGTTAAAAGCAATTGTAAAATTAGTTTTATGATCACGATACAATTTCTCCAATTGTTTTGGATTATTGATATTGATTTTTATTTCATTTTCCATAGTATTAAATTTTGATCATGACATTTAAAGCATTATCCTTGGCCATAAGGTATCCTCTCTAGATGTAAAAATATGAATTATGAACTCTAATATTTGTTAAATAAAAGTTTTTGTTCCTAACATTGCAGCATCAATGCAATACCCAGTTCAATTAACACAATTAGGTGCCGAAAAAGCAATTTATATACCAGCATACGAAGCAGTTAAAGCAATTTATGCGGACTTGTTAGAGTTGGACCCTGCTACCCCCTTCCCTTATTGGGCTAAGGTTTGGCCCTCGGCAATTGCACTGCTAAATATACTTCAAAAGCATCCAAACTGGATAAAAGATAAAAATGTGCTAGAGCTTGGTGCGGGTATTGGATTACCCTCATTGATGATGGCGGATATGGCAGAATCGATTCAAATAAGTGACTATAATTTGGAGGCTGTTGAGTTATTGCGAAAAAATATTGAACATCTTGAATTAGAAAATGCAGAAGCCTTGCAATTAGACTGGAATAATGTACCGGAACATATACAGCCAGATGTCGTTATTTTAAGTGATGTCAATTATGACCCTACGCAATTTGAAACGCTAACAAAATTGATAGAAAAGTTTATCCATCAGGGTTGCACAATTATTTTATCTACACCTCAAAGAATTATGGCGAGTCCATTTGTACAAAAACTAGAAGCATATATTATAAATCGACATGACACATTGGTAGATGAAAATGGTATCCCAAAAGAAATAAGTATCTTAGTCTTATCTAAATAAAATTCATATGGTGAAAAATGATTTTAAAAAATGTTAGATAAAATTAAAATAGAACAGATTAACCATAGACAAATTGCAGCATTACAGCAAATTGGACGTCAAACTTTTGCAGAAACTTTTGCCGAAAGCAATAGTGCCGAAAATATGGCTAAATACCTAGAAGAAGCTTATTCATTTGAAAAATTAAATGATGAATTAAATAATCCAAACTCATTTTTTTATTTTTCCATATTGGATGAAAAAGTGATTGGTTATCTAAAGTTGAATATGGGTGTATCTCAGACCGAGCTCAAAGACAATGATGCACTTGAGATTGAACGTATATATGTGTTAAAGGAATTCCATGGTAAAAAAGTGGGTCAAATGTTATTTGATAAAGCAATCGAAGTAGCAAAAGCAAAACATGTAGCATATGTTTGGCTAGGTGTATGGGAAGAAAATAAAAGAGCGCTCCAGTTTTATACAAAAAACGGATTTGTTGAATTTGATCAACATATTTTTGTACTTGGAGATGAAGCGCAAACAGATATTATGATGAAGCTAGAATTAAAATAATTATGTACCCAGAAGTAGATGCTTATATCGGTAGAGCCAAGCAATGGCAAGCAGAGATTCAACTGCTTAGAACTATTTTATTAGGCTGTAAATTAGAAGAGACCATTAAATGGGGGCAGCCATGCTATACGATGAATGATAAAAATATTGTGATCATTGCACCATTTAAAGCGCATTGCGATTTAGGCTTTATGAATGGAGCAGTTTTGAAAGACGAAAAGCAATTATTGGTTGCAGCCGGAAAACATACACAAGGCTCTAGGCAAATGCGTTTTACGAATTTGAAAGAAATTGAAACATCAAAATCAATCATTCGTAAATATGTAAAGGAGGCGATTGATAATGAAAAGAACGGCGTCAAATTAATCCAAACCAAAAAAAATGAAATCGAGGTAGAAGAGCTTGAGGTCATCTTTAAAAAAGATGCGCCTTTTAAAAAAGCATTTTCAGCATTGACACCCGGAAGACAGCGCGCTTACTTAATTCATTTTTCGGGCGCAAAGCAATCCGAAACAAGAATCAATCGCATCAATAATTACAGACAAAAAATTTTATCAGGTATTGGGATCAACGACTGTACATGCGGGCTTTCAAAAAGGATGCCCACTTGTGATGGATCCCATAAGCAACTGAATCTAAAGAAATAATTAAGGATTCATTCTATTGAATGTTTCACGAAGGGCTTCAGGATTCGCATTGGCCATCACTTCACTAAAACCAAAAGTTAGTTCGGTTTTGCCTTCTTTCATTTGATTAAACACTGAATCAATAAAAGCACTTACAGGCGGTTGTCCATCGTGTAAACCAACTCCACCTAAATCAGTATTCAAAGCAGGAGGGATCATTTCTATCACTTCGATATTTTTTGATTTTAACATATATCGAAGCGTTGCAGTAAAGGAATGAAAAAATGCCTTAGTAGCAGAATAGACTGGCACTTTTGCAAAAGGAAGAAATGATAATCCAGAAGTTACATTAATGATGGTTGTTAATGAGGCTAAATTTGTAAAAAGTGTAGTTAAATGAATTGGTGCCAATACATTGGTATTGATTTCATGTACAGAATTTTCGTAAAAATCACTATCAGTAACATGCATCCAATTTTGAATGCCTGCATTGTTTACAAGTACATTGAGGTCGCTATGATTTTCAGCAATCCAATCATACAAAGCAATACGATCTGCTTCTACAGATAAATCACATACTTTGGTGATGATAGAAGGAAATTGAATTGCCACTTCTTTTAGTTTATCGGCTCTTCTTCCGCAAACAATCACTGTATTGTTTTCACGCAAAAATCGCTCTGCAAGTCCTAGACCAATTCCACTTGCCCCACCTGTGATCAAAATTTTGTTATTCGTTAAATTCATAGTTGTAAAGATACCATCTTTAAGCCTCACATATTTCTTTAAGTTTAGCTAGTGCCTTTGGCCAGGCGTCATTCATATATCCTGTTAAATCTTCATTAAGGCCTACTAATTCTATTGTAAGATTGGTCACTTCGTCCTTTTCTTGGAAGGTGTAATTTTCAAAACCAGTTGCCCATTTTTCTGCTTCTGGACCAGAAGTGATTTCAACATTTGCTTGCACCAGTCCATAATGACGAATAGAAACATATTGGTTTAAAACATTGTCAACAATCTCTGATACCATACCGCCCTTATTGCCTTTTTCATCTATTCCTACAAATAACATTTTACTACCCTTTTCCCAATTCCCCTCATAGGTAGATGTAGGGTTAAACATAGCAGTCCACTGCTCATAGGCTGACTTGTTATTTAAACCAAGCATAAGATCAAAGACCTTATTTACAGGCGCGTTGATATTGATTGCGAATTGTAATTTTTCTATATTGCAGGTTTAAAAAAGTTCTATTTATCATTCAACCCAACACCCAATCCAAACATCGCTGCTACTAAAGCAAGGTGAATAATCATAATTGCCTTTTGCCAAGTAGGTCTGTCGTTCCATTTTTGTTCTGGATTGAATGGATCAAATGCCAATCCAATACCCATAGATGCTGCTGCTTGAACATAGTCTTTAGAGAAAATGGCTTGGTATAAGCCTAATAGTAAAAATCCAATGTAGAGGTACTTACTGAAAGGTGCGTTCATTTTGGTTTTTTTGGTTTAGAACAAAATTAAAAAAAATATTTAAAAAAGAAACTATTGCCCATTGAGCTAGCTTATTTTTTATATCAAGAGCTAAATATTCCTTCTGATGAGTCATTGTCATAAAGTTATTAATTACCTTTATAATAAATATTCAATCGTATGAAAAGAGCTTTTGTTGATATTGAAACTTATACATCAAGAAATATGTCTAAGGATAAGAATATTGATTACCAATTTTGGTTTGATAAAACTATTCAAGAAAAATTGGCTGCTTCTGTTGCCATGATTGAAATTTCTTTTAATACCAAGGATTTTGTCAAAAATAAAGTTGATCGTAAACAACTTTCATCTTATAAAAGAGCTTTTTAATGAATATTTTTAATGACGATTTTAAAGACTTCATTTTATATTTAAATAAATATGAAGTTGAATATATTGTTGTAGGAGGATACGCTGTTATTATAAGAGGATATAGCAGATCAACAGGAGATATCGATATTTGGGTAAATAAAACTGAAGAAAATTTTATTAAACTACAAAAAGCTATAATAGCATTTGGCCTACCTGAAATTGCAGTTAAGAAAGAAGAATTTTTTTCTGACAACTTTGATGTTTTTGCTTTTGGCAAACCCCCTTATTCAATTGAAATTATGACAGCTGTAAAAGGATTAGATTTTATTAGTACTTACAATAATTCCACCATTGAACAAGTAAATGAAACTCCCGTTAGAATAATACATTTACAAAATTTAATAGAGGCTAAGAAAGCGTCTGGTAGAAATAAAGATTTGAATGATATAGAGAATTTACCAGCTGAGTAATATTTTAAAATTTATACCCCCTAACTCACTGATAGCCAATAAAAAAGCCCTGCAAAATGCAAGGCTTTTCTTGAGTGCTCCCCTTATGCACCAAAGTTGCAGCTTTTTCAAAATAGATTGAATTTAGAAAGTTTTCTATTAGTAAACTTATTATCTTTGTCTTGTGTTTAATATTATCACCCGAAGAACGTTATTGGAATATGCTAAAAAGTACCCTATGGCAAGGGTTGCATTATTTGAATGGTATCATGAATTAGTAATATCTGATTTTAAAAGTTTTAATGAGCTTAAAAAGGTATATGGTAATGTAAGTTTAGTGAGTGATGATAGGGTTGTATTTAATATCATGGGGAATAAATATAGACTAGTAGTAAGGATTGTGTTTGAGTTTAAAGCGATACAGATCAAATGGTTTGGAACACATAGCGACTATGATAAAATAGATGTAACAATAATACAATATAAAAAGTAAGGATATGGAATTGAAAATTATAAAGACTAAAAAACAGTATGAGCAATACCTTGATTGGGTAGATGTTCAGTTTAATAATAAGATTAAATCAAATACCCCGCAAGGGGAAAAGCTACAAGTAGCCCTTCTATTAATTAAACAATATGAAGATGCCAAATATCCCATTCCATTACCTGATCCTATTGATGCTATTAAATTTAAGATGGATGAGTTAGGTTTAAAGAATAAGGATCTTGTAGGTAAAGTAGGAAGCAAAGGGTATGTATCTTCTTTACTTAACAAAAAGAAGCCATTGACCCTTGAGTTAGCTAAGTTGTTTCATCAAGAGCTTAATATCCCAGCTGAGGTGTTATTGTCCTAATTTCTACTTGAAGTCGCAAATTGCTACCTCAAGCAAGGAGTTGGTAATAAATAGAAAAAGCCATCATTTCTGATGGCTTGTCCAGTTTGGCTCCCCCTTCAGGACTTGAACCTGAGACCCTCTGATTAACAGTCAGATGCTCTAACCAACTGAGCTAAGGAGGAGTGTTCCCATTAACGGGTTGCAAAAATAATGAAATTTAGCTAAGTACAAAAGTTTAAAAGAAAGAATTAGGCTTAAAACCAATAAAAAGTCCATTGGGACGGAGTTCAACGGAGTAGGTTTTTAAGAAATAGCCCTCCCCAGTGGTGTTTCGGCCATTTTTCATGTCAAAAGCGTATCGGTGTAATGGACAAACCACTTGACCTAAAGGGTTGATATAGCCCTGTGCCATCCTCCCACTTGCATGGGGACATTTTTGAGCAAAGGCAAAGTAGCCATCATTAAATTTAGCTAGGGTGATTTTTTTGCCATCCACTTCCAAATCTAATAAATGATTGTCGGGCCAGTCTAAACTCAGTGGTGCATCTGTGACTAAAACCCAATGCATTTCAGTGGCTGACATAACTAATAGAATACGGTCTTGTAAGGATATTTAATTTGATACATATCTCTCACATTATGTAAAATAATGGTTCTTAATTCATCAATGTTTTGCTTTTCAATGGCGGATACAAAAACACAATTGTTACTGGTTGCATTTGTCCATCTTTCCTTTAGGTCTTTCTCTAAATCTTGTTTCACTTCGTCAGAAACCCATTCGTCAAAATAACGATCACGGTACAAATCCATTTTATTAAAAATAGTGAGTACCGGTTTATTGAATGCTTTTAA
>Ga0209191_1000760_pt1 | contig 23499 bp, 14 predicted proteins | sample S_130626_EF_Meta_FD_187320 | JGI IMG/M metagenome (GOLD analysis project Ga0209191, IMG submission 187320) | Freshwater microbial communities from Lake Simoncouche, Canada to study carbon cycling - S_130626_EF_MetaG (SPAdes) (version 2) | ecosystem: Environmental > Aquatic > Freshwater > Lake ...
AGGATTGGTAGTGGTAATTGAAGGATTGGTAGTGGTAATTGAAGGATTGGTAGTGGTAATTGAAGGATTGGTAGTGGTAATTGAAGGATTGGTAGTGGTAATTGAAGGATTGGTAGTGGCAAACAAAGAAAATCCATCAATTAAATTAGATTGTTTAACATTTTGATTTGTAGTAATAGAATTATTTTGAGTTGTGGTAATGGAAATATCTTGAGTTTTGATAACGGAGGGTACGTATGTAACAATTTCTCCATTTGACCGCGTAAAATCAAATTTTTCATTAGGCGAATTGTTTACGGGAGTATAAACGAATTTGTTAATAGGAAAATCAATGTTCAAAATTTCATTGGGACTAGTTGCATTGAAATAACTCAATATAGGAGAGGCAGTTGTTACATTACCCGAGCTCAATATGGGAGAGGCAGTTGTTACATTACCCGAGCTCAATATGGGAGAGGCAGTTGTTACATTACTCAAACTCAATATGGGAGAAGGGGTAGTGAAATTGCCCGAGCTCAATATAGGAGATGTAGTGGTTACATTGCCCGAGCTCAATATAGGAGATGTAGTGGTTACATTACTCAAACTCAATATGGGAGATGTAGTGGTTACATTACCCGAGCTCAATATAGGAGAGGCAGTGGTTACATTACTCAAACTCAATATGGGAGAGGCAGTTGTAATATTATTCAAACTTAATATGGGAGAGGCAGTGGTTACATTACTCAAACTCAATATAGGGGAGGCAATTAATTCCCCTGAAGTCTGAACTATAGATCCAGCAGACGCCGTAGTTTGATAAGAATTGGCACCATTAATATTTAACATAGAATTGTTGCTGTCAACTAGAGAAGACATATTTATTCCGCTAGGACTTTGCGTTGGTGAAGGCGCGGAAGTAGTCACAAAACTCGCATTCGAAGGAACGACATTATTATCCAACGCGGAAGACATATTTATGCTAGTTGGCGTTTGTGTTGTAACGGGAACAGGAGCGGAAGTGCTAATCAAGTTGACATTTAATGAAGAATTGTTATTATCTAAAGCTGAAGACATATTTATGCTAGTTGGCGTTTGTGTTGTAACTGGAACGGGAGCGGAAGTGCTAATCAAATTGACATTTAATGAAGAATTGTTATTATCTAAAGCTGAATACATATTCGTGTTGGTGGTAGTTTGAGGAGATAATGTTGTTATTGCCGTCTCGCTTACCAAATTTACATTTAATAAATTATTATCTATCACTGAAGCTATATTATTCGGAGAAAGCGTTGAAGTTGGTTCAGGAGAGGCTGTTGTCGTATCATTCGTTTCGCTTTGTATAGTAATAACTTTTTCGTTTCCGGGCACAATATTATTTAATAAAGAAGCAATATTTGTTTTTACGGGGGTGTTTGTTGGTGTTCGAACTGCAGCGGGAGTTTTTGTTATTTTTACATCTATTTTTTCTTCTGCTGACGCAAGAATGGAATTTAATAAGTTAGACACATCTGTTTTGTTATCCAATCCTTCTCTAAAAAATGTCGCAATATTTAGATCATACAAAAATAGATAAAATAATATTATTATCAAAAGCGCTATTATTGATACTAAGAATAGGTTTAACATGCATATATATTTACTATAACATTTAAATTCTTGTTTTTCGAATTAATACAACACGAACTATGACTAAATATAATATTTTAATAGTATATACATGTCTTCTTCACGCCAGACTAAATCCATATTGAAAAGATCGCATGATCCGAATAAAAGAAGAAAAACGGTTCGCATTAATTCGAAAAACCAGATCAACGAAATCGAGAACCTGAAACTGGAAACCGCGTTAAACACACAAACGCCCATTGAATATAAATTAGCAAGGCAGGAGGTAAGGGACGCGAAACAAAGTATTCGCGCGTTAAGACGTTTAGTCGCCGAAGCGGCAGCTCAAAAGGCTCGTTCTCGATTAATGAAAAATGCTACGGATAATCATCCGACCAATCCATCAAGCGTCATTCAATTGACCCGATCGAGATCAATGCATGTTCCAGCTAGGAGTGATCTTGAAAATCATCCAAAACACGCAGCGAAAGGGAACGGCATATTGAACTTTATATCTGGCGTTTTTGGGCGAACCCGTCGCGGGGGTTGGAGAGTGAATAGTAAAACGAAAACGAAGAAAAGAAAATCTATCAAATAATATATATATATATATATACAATAATGTCTAAGGAAAAAAAATATAAACATTTTTATGAAAAGCTTTTAGACAGATGTTTTAGAATAACTAACGAAGATGATGTTGCGATTTCTAGAATGTACAATAACATCGATGCTTTAATATTAGAAATTATTGATAAAAATGCCGCCGCGAAATCTGCCATGAATAAAATTTTATTGAACGCATTTGAAAATGCACACGAGAAAGAATTCAACTATTTTCGTAAAATTTTAGACCATTTTAATTTAACTTCGAAGTTGTTTGATTATGCACACGATCTTGTCGTTAAAAAGAAGGGTGGTGTAATAAAACGCGGACGAACAAACATAAATTATAGACCTCCGTCCGATCTTGGTGAAGGGTTTTCAGACGACGAGAGCGACGGAGACGAAGACAACGAGGACGAACAAAATGTTGTGGAAGTGGTAAGAGAAAACGTACAAGCTCCTATTGCTGCGCGAGAACAAGAACGAAATTTTGGTCCACCAATTCAAACCGCCGGACCTCTAGATGCTGCATTGGCGTTGGTTGTGGCGAACAATTCAGGTGTCGACAATGCTGCAAATGTACATCAAATCACATTGGCGCAAATGTTGGTAACAGCAACATTGGAGAGAGATAGACAACAACACCAACACGAACAAACAATGGCGCAACTGGCAATTCAGGAAAGAGAAAAAGCAAATCAATGGGATCTTATAGTTTCTAGTTTGGATAGATTAACCGCTATTGGAATACCTTTTGCCGCCGCCGGTATTATAGCTAGACAAATTTACAATTTGGGCGCAGGAATATGTACTACTATAATTGAGGCTATTGTCGCTTTGACAGATGGTTCATTAACCGCATTGATAAAAGCGTTCAATGCTTCATATGGTTGGTGGTATAATATGGAGGTGTCAGACCATGTATCCACGTTTTTTGCAACAATTTTAGAGCCTCTATTAACAAACAGCACAATGGCAGTGGCGCTTGTCGCATCTCTTTCATTTATTGCTGTATTTTTGATTTGTCATTTATTAATTAGAGGATCAAGTATTAAAGCATGGACGTTAGGTTTCGGAATTGAAATAGGTGACACAAATAGAGTTCGCAATCCTACAACGGGAGAACCGCCCGCTCAAAGACGCAGAATTGCGGATCAAGTCGATGAACCCTTAACCCCAGGAAGTAGAAATCGTCTTAGACTTACAAGAGGCGGAAAAAAACAGAAACGAAAACAAACAAGGAAACGAAAACGGTCTTATAAAAATAAGAAATAATTAAACCAGATATTTATTGGTATAATTATTTACAACAATTCCATCTTGTATCCTTTTCCGGATCTCACCAAATGTCCCAAAAGAACTAATTCTGCACCACTCTCGCGCGACAACAAGTAGCTATCATAATCAAACACTTCATTGGTATCTTCATTAAGCGCGTAATCCTTTCCTTTATACGCGAATTTCCTCGCCTGCCAACTAATGGTTTTCACATTCAAGTCCTTCTTTTCGCCGCGATCCTGTTCGAACGACGGATGAGACCCAAACTGATTACTTTCAATCTTACCAAACCCATAACACACCAATGGTTCATCTTTATTTTTCGTTGAATAAAGAGAACAATCCACCGCGCTTTCTTTGACCGCCTTCAAGATCTGACGATTGATCTTATCTTTCAGGGACGCTGTTTCAAAAAGTGCCTCGTCCGTAGTGACCGGTGTCTTCGCATCCAATTTACTGATATCACGAATACGGAGCTCAATGTTTTTCTCACTCGTCTTTTGTTCTTCGCTCAATGTTGAAATATATAAAAACACCTTGACTGTTCTCAAATTCTCTGGCAAATCTTGGTGACTACAAATACGACGCGCGCGACCAATAACCTGTTCAATACGCACCATATGCCAATATGGCTCAATAACATGGACAAATCGCGTGTTCTTCAGATTGATACCCTCTGCGCCGGAAGACGTAATCATGAATACCTTGATGATATCGCCATAAAAATTGTTCTCGCCTTGTTCGCGAAGACGTGTCGCAATATTGGGTGGCACAAAATCCCAGGTGCTATTATAAATATTACGGACAATCTCCTTTTCTTCTGCACCTTCCGTTCCTGTATACAAGACGAATTTGGGCTTTCCTGCATCCTTCGCGTCTTCCACAATTTCCCAATTATCACTCACCTTCTTGATCTTGAATTCGGCGAACCCATTTGCCTCCAAAATAAGCTTTAAAATACCAATACCCTCAATCGTACGGAACTGTGTGTAAATAAGATGTAGGCCTTGGTTCTCTTCCGATTGAATGTTCTCCAATACTTGGACAAACTTGGGACTGTATTCACCCAACTCTTCTTTTCTCAAATATTCGGTTTCGCGAGGAACCTCTGGGTTGAACTTCAATTTATCGAGCGCGGCTTCAATGCGTTTTTGATAAGTCACTGTTTCGGTTTCCACGCCCTCGGCCTTTTCCTCTTCGATATCTTCTTGATCCAAATATTGGTCAGCGGATTGGCGCTCCGTAAGCGGTGTCGCATTGAATTCGTTCTCATCGATTTCTTTGTTGGATGCGTTATCGGGTAAGGGGCGATCAATTCCAGGAGGGAATGCAAAGTTACATGCCGCGCGCGAAAAGATACGATAGGTCGAAGAAATCTTATATAGATCATTATCTGGATTGTTCTGTGCTTTCTTCTGGTTCTTACGGTTCTTCTTCTCTTGCTCCGCCTCCACCTTACGGATCTTCTCATAAATTCCAAATTGGTAGGCCGTCATTTCGGTTTTTACGATATGAAATATTTCATCCTCGGCCGTTTTCACAAAGCGAGGCAATAATTGTTCTTGTGCACTACGGAAATAAGACGTCAACCCGAGAATACGTCTTTGGAACACATCGAGGTTCTTGACATCACCATTATCTGTGTTAACGAACATGTCCAAAAACGCTTGCGAATCGTCAGGAAGAGCCTTATATTTTTTCACCTCGATCGTTCCCTTGGGTACTTCTAGATTGTATTTGGTAAGGATACGGATCACCGTATTTTGGAAATCAGCGTCCGACATATTGCCCATTTCATCGAGTTTCACGCCATTGTATTTATCCATTGCATCTCCGCCACCAACCAAATAGTCCTCTGTTTTGTTATCCTTTATTGTATCGCCAGAAGGTTTCCTCTTTTTGGTTTTTGATTTATTTGTTCCGTATGTGTAACCGCCGAATAATCCGCTGATGCCCCCTCCAGTCTTAACTGCGCGTTTCGTTCCTTTCGCGACACCGCGCTTCTTGGTATTGACAAACCCAAACGGATTTCTGGTGATCGTCAATTTATTACCGCTATATTCGAGATAGTCATGCGTTTTCAGCCCCTCTTTATCAAACATCTCCAATAGGGTATCCGTATTGATCTTATCGGAAGTTTTTACGTTGACAGAAAGCGTCCATGTCTTGATATAACCACGTAAAATATTGAACAGGATACCGATTTCATTGGGGTAGTTAATAATGGGAGTGCCCGTCAATAAAACAATACGGGCGTTTGTCGCATTCATCAAGAGGTCGTATAACATATAAGATATCGCCGTGGGTTTTTTGATTTTATTTACAATGCGGCTCACGAAATTATGCGCCTCGTCGATCAATACTACTGCATTATCGAACGGGTTGGTTGTGTTGTTATTGGTGAGTTTATTGAAAATATTCTTGTTGAGACCGTTATAGTTGATGTCAATGTATTTGGAGCGGATCATATGGTTCAATTGCTCATCGATCTCCTTTTGCTCTTCCGCGGTTTTCTCCGTGAAATTCGGTTCTTTCTCGATATTTACCAACCAAGCACCATTATGTTCTCGAATATATTCTGTGGTCAATGAAAGCGACTTGGCGAGAATTCCAACGTATTCGGGCTTACCGTCGATAGAAACGAATTCCCAGAATTGATTTTTCTTATACAAATGGTCACCGCATTTCTTGAGTTCGCTGAAAAAGTTCATTTTCAGGGAGGCAGGGGTCAAAACGTAAATTTGTTTATCCGTCTTCATTCCCTCTGCAATAGCAATGCTAGTGCATGTGTTATGAGTTACTGTAAAATCGCCGATCAAATAGCGGCAATTTCCATCTAACATAAATCCATAATATTCATCTTCGCCTACATATTCAACTGTTATTCCGGTGACGAGAACATCCTTGATCTGTTTTCTAGGAGCAGCGCGTTTTCTTGGTATTTGTGTGGGAATGTTCTCTAATCCGTTGCCGTTGATTTGGATTCGCCATGCCGTTCCTTCCTTCTTTTCGCCATTGTATGTCCAGGATGTCTTCTTTTCGTGTTTATAACAAGAGAACCCCAAACTTCTGGCCAAAAAGACGACGTCATTCATAAGCGTCTCATCCTTCTGTGTAAATTCAAACCCGCCATTGGTGTTGAGATGTCCGTCGCTATCCAATAAACCGGCTAATAATTTCATTCTGTTTTCGCGCGAATTGCATTTATAAATCATAGGAATATGTTTATTATTGATCATATTTTGATCTTTCAGGGCATTCAAGAACTGGTTATTGTTATGTTTTCCATTTCCAGTAATTCCGTACGAATAACCGCTTCTATAATTGAGCGATAGTCCTATCTCGGATAAATTCTTGGCAAAGTAGTGTAATACGGTGGAGTCTTGGCAAGTGATTTCGGCGCCTCGTCCGGTTCCGTCGCCCAACCAATATCCGATCATATAAGGATCGACGGGTAATTCCTTTTCTTCGAAGTCTACCGCCACTTTATAACCCTTCAAGAAACCTTTCTTTTTGTCCGACAACTTAAGGTAGTCTTTTACTGCGATTTCGAGAACATTATCGAACGTTTCCTTGCCGTTTTGAATTTTCTCAAAAAACACTTCGGCTTCGACTTTCTTAACCATTTCATTTGTATCATTAAAAGTAAATGTTTTGGAACGGAAATCGTTGTTCTCAATCCATTGTACATTATAGTTGGTATTTGCGCGATGATTATTACGGGATAGCTTAGGAAATCCCGATGCACGTAAACATAAAATATGTTCTTGGTTGACCGTGTATTTTTCACCCTTTATGGGAATAATATCATACATTTTATCACGGCCGCGTGCAAGCGAGAGAACCGTTCTAGGACGACTATCATCGCCCATTAAAAAATCGCCCTCCTGGATGTTCTGGACCATCTTAAATGTTCCGTCGGACATCATTATCGGGGTATTCAAACTATGACACTTGCCCGCACCCAAGCCATGGTACAGCAACAATCCTCGGTAGGGAGTATATAAATTCAAATAGTCCCTGACGATTTTTTGGTGGGTCAATAGCTCGAATTCGGCACCCGCCGATCTGCTATCGCATGAAATATTGCTTTCATTGGCCATTATTTCTCTACGATAAGGCTGAAAGAGCTCATTTAATTTTTGCACAGCGATTTTACGATTGTTCATGTAATACGTAGGGGCTTTCACAATCACTTTCTCAGACTGCTTTGGTAAACGCTCACTCATTAATTTGTCGCGGATGCTGGCCGTGGTTAAATCGATATTGATCAGGTCAATCTCCGGACCTGTGGCTTTTTTGAGGCGAGGCTTTCTGATTTTTTTTGTCACAGCAGGGGCGGTCTCGACTTCAGTGACGGCCACAGTTTCCGTGGGTTTTTTACTCTCCTCCAAAATCTCATTGAGTTCAGATAGATCATCTTCGTCAACGGCGACAGTATCGTCTACTCTTTCCGAAATAAGACGCACCTCGTTTTTATCTTCGTTCAATACTACGCGTTTTTCTAATTTTTTGATGCGAATTTCGGGTTCGCCCAAGGGCGTGGTAATGCGCTCCCGCTCGCCGACAATATCTTTGGCGTTTTTCACATTGAATGTATTGTTCTCGCGTAAACGATTGAGAACTGCAGCGCGATCAATGGTGGTATATTTACGCTTATCTTTAATAATTGTTTTGGGTCGAGGCGCTTCCGCGGTTTCTTCTAATAGGGTCTCTTTTTCTGCGACGGGTTCTCTTTCTTCGCCTTCCTCGAGATCTTCAGAAACTACATCCGCGACAGGTTCATTAAAATATATGACAACTTCTTGTTGAGTTTTTGGTATGGGCTTTACTTTGAGAAATTCGAGTGGTTGGGTCGCTCTATCACTCATTTTCTTTGTTCTATTATATAATACGGGGATTATTTATAATCGTTTCGGGCTAAATATAAAAATATATACATGCATGAAAATGTGTATATTTTTATTTGACATAGGAATTGTCCACCATCAATAGTTTTTTCTCAGTGATCACATTTCGAACAATTTGCTGCGACAAATACTTCGCTGCTAAATAATCACGACTTTTAATAGGAACATTAATTTTGAGTTGTGTTCCCGATGACGAAAGGTTCAAGACATCCACGGATATTTTATCTTTGTTTGTTGCGTATGTGCATTCGGTGGCCAATTTTGCAGTAATTTGATGGATCAATTCGTCATATTTTTCACTCACATTGTTACTCGATAACGTTACAACAAAAGCGAGAATAACGTCTTCGTATTTACTATAGTTTGTTATAGGCGCACCTGTTATCGTAGCGTTGGGCACTTTAATAAATACACCATTTTGGTCTTTTATCGTGGTAGTAAACAGGTCGAATTTATCCACATATCCCAGTGTGGGTCCAAACTCAATCAAGTCGCCAATATCATAATAATTTAATAATAATATCATTACTCCAGACGCAATATTGCTGATTGTGCTTTGTAACGCTAAACCCAAAGTCAATCCAATGCTGCCTAAAATGACAAATAGGCTATTTAGTTCTATTCCCAAGTTCACCAAAATGATTGAAATTCCTATGCATATAATTACGTAATAGGCAAAATAAGCAAGAGGCTCTAAGACAATCTTATTGTTCTCGTTTTCTTGGTTATATTTTACAATCTGATTATATACAAATATAGCTAAAACATAGAATGCTACAAAACAAGCAACGGACATAATGATTTTGGGCATCATGGATGGTATTTTTTCTTTTCCTTTTTTTGCTATTTTATCTATGGGCTTAAAATATTCCATTCTTACAATATGAGTACATATTTTTACGTGTTATTGTAAAATTGTATCGAAATGCTGTCTTGAATTTGTCCAATCAAACCATCGTCATATTTCTTGATGAGGAATGGATAAAACAAATAGTTGATCGGAAACTCAAACATATAAGACAATTTTCGGAGAACCCGGTTATATAACGTGTCGCTACAAACTTCTTCCTTTTCGATCGATATATTATTCAAATGACCCAACAACGGAACATCGTCTTTATGACATATTTTATACTGTATAATAGATCGCGGTTTACATTCATTAGAGCAACCAGCATGTAATACATCACAATTAAACAGGAAACACGTACCGGCCTTACCGTAGATATTTAAAATATGACTATTTACGAAAGGATAAGACGCATGACTTCCTGGACATAATGACAAAAGACAACCGTCGTATTTGTATAGGATCAATGTGTATACTTGATGTTTCGTCTTATAAATATTCGCACTCGATGTAACGTCTCGATGAAACGTCGAAAGGGCAGTGTTCTCTATAGCATATATGTAATTCAAAAACTCATAACCAGGCGGTAATTTTTCCAATGCCATTTTCATAAGGGTTTCGTCTAATCCAGAAAAGTTTTTGAATTCTGGGTTATTAAAAACTAGGAAACCGTCGGTTTCGATGGTTCTCGTTTTCATCGACGTTTCATAGCTTTCATCTTGCTCTATGAAATAAAATATAAAATAAAGGGAGATCAGGAGAATTACACCGCCGGTTTTTATTGGGTATTCTGTGGATCGTTTCATATATATCCTATCTAAATAACATTGAACAAATAAAATAGTATATTTGTTCAATGCATTTCTGATCACAAAGATTACAATTCGGAGTTAAAATGCATTTAATTGGCGAATGGCCTCTTCGCAAGCAATTTGTTCCGCCTTCTTCTTGATCTTATGCTTTCCTTCGCCGAGGAACAGGAAAATTTTCTTATGAAGAGACATATATTTATGGATTTCGTCGTACGATTGAAATCGCGAAAGCGAAACGGATTTCGATGGATGTGCCTCATGAATGGCTTGGCCCAAACACAAATACACGCCCATGTGGTAACCAGTATCTGTATTGTGTTCAGTCACCTCCATATAATCCGGCGTCACTTTGAACTCCTTTTGGATCTTCACTTGCAAAATGTTCTTATAGTTATCGTCGTTGCGAATAAGACTGATCCAATCCACATGCTTTTCAAATACGCTCTCTACGAATATTTGTACCATTTGGAAACCAGGGCCAGTAACAAAAACGTTTTCAAACCAGTTATGCTCATCCTTGACGGAAATCTTATTGAAATCCAAGAACATGGCACCGATAAACGATTCGAATAGACATCCCAATTTTTTCAAATTCGTACGCGTCTGCTTTGTTTCTGCATGTTTCGAAAGAATATACCATTTATGAAGTCCCATTTCGTACGCAATTTTACCGATGGCCTCGTTTTTCACTAGCGCGATCTTTTTTTCTGTCATGAACCCCTCATTTTCTTTCGGAAAGCGACGATACAAATAGTATTTCGTGATGCATTCTAGAACGCCATCGCCCACAAATTCCAATCTTTCATTTGATTTAGTAAACAACGGCAAGCAATCGTCGGGTTTAGGCAGAATAACAATATTGTTTTGTTCGTTTTCTAAATTCGGGCGTTTAATATAAGATCGGTGGACAAAAGCACGTTTGTATAACGCGGAATTATGGATTGGCGCTTGAATGCCGTAATTCTTTAGTATTTGCTCAATCTCCCCATCAGAAATCATTTTATTTAGGGGATTGTATGGGGCAAAAATATAAGTGTCCACTCCGTTCGGATTTTTTTCAATACGAATGTCATCGTCCATATTCATGTTATTCTCGAAATAAGATGAATGCTGCTATTTATTTAACGCGGTTCCTGTTTATATTCTTTTGATTTATCATAAAAAAAATATTTAGTAAATATATAAATGACCAACCCTTTCAGATCATCGAACCGTGCTCAAATGAATAGCAACGCCATCACCGACCAAAACCAGGGCGGCGGCGCCAAGAAAGCTGGTTTCCCTTACGTTGTTGGGCGTACGTCATGGACCAATGTCGCATTCAACATGACCAACGTGGCCGGCGGACACTGCGCTCAATTGAACTGCTTGAACACCACCAAGCTCCCTCTCGCTTGCGTTTCCCGCGGCATCGGCAGCGACGTCCGCGTTATCAGCTGGCGCTGCAACGGAACTAAATAAATTGTTTTAAGATAACAATATAATGACTTATTTGTAGTCATTACATTGATTTGAGAATTCATGAAAGTTATTCTGGATGAGCGCGAGCGCGATTTATTTGATAAGTGCACAGATATTGTAAATTCGAACTCTACTTATGTAAAGTTATCGAAAGAGGTTTTGCCCCTGGGTGACGTGTATATTAAGACAGACGAAGATAAAGACGTTTTATTGATCGAACGTAAAACAATTGCTGATTTGCTGTCGAGCATAAAAGACGGTCGATATGAAGAACAGTCTTATCGTTTAATTCATTCGAGTGGGTTTCCTCACCATTCTATTATTTATGTCATTGAAGGTTCCATCACACAATTGAGAACCCCGATGGAACGTAAGATCGTATATTCGGCGATTACATCCCTTAATTTTTTCAAAGGGTTCAGTGTAATTCGTACATCCAATTTGGCTGAAACCGCGGAATATGTGGTATGGATGGCCGATAAGATCGAGAGGAGTTTTTTGAAGTCCGTCTTTCCTTATTATTTGCAGCCTCAAAATATTCCGAAACAGCAGGAAGGAGACGAGAATGTTCTCGAAAACGGAGAACAAAACACGGAAAATGTCATGCACGCGGCACCAGCGAATTACTGTACTGTTGTAAAAAAGGTCAAGAAAGATAATATTACGCCGGATAACATCGGTGAGATAATATTATGTCAAATACCGGGCGTTAGCTCGGTTACTGCCATTGCGGTAATGAAACGTTATGGTACCTTTCCAAAACTCATGGAGGAACTAAATACAAATCCTCTATGCTTACAAGATGTGGTTTGTGAAACGAAGGGAAAGATGCGAAAAATTAGTAAGGCATGTGTTGAAAATATTCGCTTATTTTTGACGAATAAACCGGCGGTCGTATAACCGCGCGCTAGTTCGAAGAATAATAAATTGTTATTTTTCGAATAAAATTAATAAATGTCCTTGGGTTTATTGATAGCTGATGGGACCCCTGGTAAAAATAGCCCCTTGGGTTGAAATAATATAGGTTTCGTAATAATGTTGTCGTTATATTTTCCGCTATCTAACATTTTTTGTGTATACATAACACCTCCCCAATTGGGATCCATTGGGTTATCGCTTAATCCATCTGGTTGTGTCGAACCATCGGTTTTGCTAACATATTCATATTTGCTTATGTCTCCTGAAGTTAAGGGATCGTAGTTCGAATAAGACGAATTATCAGTAATTTGCGCAGGAGGGAATGTAAAATCGTTTTGCGCATTCACGCTTCCTGAATAGCTGTTGTCTATATTTTGCGGCGAAAGGGTAGTTGTCGTAAGTGGAACGGAATTTGATCGTTCAGTAACGCGAGAAAGTAATCTATCGTCTGGTGGCAGAGTGAGCATTGGAGGGAATGTGTATAGATCGTTATTCGCTACAGGAATAGGTGTTTCTACTGGTGCGGCGTAAGCGGTGGTCATAGGCGCCATCGTAATAGGCATTTCGCCTCGAATAATACCGTCGGGTCCGAAAATATAACCATTTAGATTTGTACTATAATATACCCCTGTTTTGTCTTTTTGGAATGTCGATCCGTCCAATCCAATTACAACGCCATCGCTATTGGCGTAAAAGAATTGGTTACTCGTTGTCATAAAACTGATGTTCGCATTCCCGTCCGGGTCCGTCGCCGTAATAATAAAATAAAAGGTTCCGTCGGGTCCAATAATGCTCGACATTCCGTCAGGAATAATAGCGACACCGGTAAAATCATAAACAACGTTATTTGTATCAACTGAGTAATATATGTTATCGGGAGGCATGCTACTAAAACGGGAGTTGTCCGCGCCAACAATAATTCTCGAAAGAATTACTTCGCCACCGTCTTCGGGAAGTGGATTATTTTGAGTGTAAACATTTAAATTTACATCAACCAAATTTATGTTGGTTGGATCCACAAAATAAAAGGTTTGATCAGGACCTACCACGACATTTATGCCATCAGGGGAAATAACGGATCCAGTAAAATCATAAACCGTATTTTGTGTATCTACTCCATAATATGTACCAGAAGGATTTATGTTAAATAATGATCCATCTAAGCCAATGACATTGCCTCTTTCGTCGGCCGCGTAATTGTTTAAATTTATGTCTACAAACGCGACATTATTCGCGTCCACAAAATAAAACGTGCCGTCCGGACCAATTACCGAGGAAACGCCATCTGGAACAATGGACGTTCCGGTGTAGTCATAAACAATTTTATTAGCGTCTGTTCCGTAATACGTGCCCGATGGGTTCATATTGAACAATGATCCGTCAATACCCGTAATATTGCCAGTTGAATCGGCTGGATATATATTATCACTTACGTCCATAAACTCAACATTTGTTGCGTCCACAAAATAAAAAGTGGCGTCCGGACCAAGAACATAAGAAATTCCGTCGGGCTGAATGACATCCCCGGCGCTATTGTAAATCGCATTATTATTATCTATGCTATAATAATTTCCGTTAGGATCGGTGTCAAATATTGATCTATCAACGCCAATTATATATCCGTTGCTATCCGGTAAAAAAGAATTACCTTTTGTGTCGACCAAACTAGTTCCAGAAACTGTATATACCGTTCCGTCAGGACCAACAACAACAGACCCACTCGTTGTTGTATAATTCACAGAGTTTGTCGTCGTCGGAGACGATGTAGTTATAGCAGCAGTCGTCGTAGTAACAAACCCCTCTTTTTTGGAATAACCATCGAACCAGACAAGTACATAAATACCAGCTAAAAATACGATTACCAAGAAGATCTGAAATAAAAGTCTAAAATTATTCATTACTTGTTTCTAATATATATATTTGGGGAAAAGAATATGCGAATAATATAAAATATATTTAGAATATATAAAGAGGTATATGGGAAAGGATGCGGTTCATATTGTTTTAATTCATGCAGATTGGTGCGGACATTGCCAACAATTTATGCCGGCTTGGCATGAATTGGAAAAAAAAATAGGCGATAAAGTCACTATGCATAAGGTTCGTTCCGGAATAAGGGACGAGGAAGAAAATGCGGAAGAATTAAGAGAGAAAGAAAGGAAAATTATGCAGGAATTGAATAGTAAATTGTCCGAGGGGAAAACCTTAAGTGCTCGTGGTTTTCCTTCTATTTATAAAATTCAAGGCGGAAACCACGAAGAGTATAGCGGTCCCCGAACCGTCGATGAATTATCTAAATGGGCAACGGGAGGAAAAACCACTGGCGGAGCCAAAAAGAGAAAATCTAAGAAGGCGAAGAAATCAAAGAAGGGATCGCGCAAAAATAAAAAGTCTGCGTGCAAACCTTGCTCAATGAGCCTCTGGTAAGGGGAACCAAGGTTCCCCATTGACCCCTCCTTAAAACGGGAATATGTGAAATAACCTCTGCAAATTCATTCAGAAGTTATTTATTTTAAGGGAGGGGTCGCAGGGGAACCGTAGGTTCCCTGCCACGTAGGTTCCCTGCAATGCAGAAAATTGACATTAAAATTGCCAAAAAATTGATAGGAACAAAACACCTAAAAGCATTTTAACAGAGTATACAATGTCAGAACTACTAGTGAAAAAGAAGATTAATCCCGTAATCAGGAAACAGTTCCGTCTTTTCAGTTTCAACACCTATGAGGAGAACTTGGTCCCAGGAAGTAGTTCTGATGACGATAATAAGAAGAAATCATTTACAGATGATAAGAAATTTGTCATTCAGATGTTCGGCATCAACGAAAAGGGTGAAACTTGCAGTATTTACATCCAAGACTTTCTCCCCTTCTTCTACGTCAGCGTCGGCGATAGTTGGACACAAGCAAATGTAAATGCCCTTTTGCGCGAAGTTCAGAGTAAGATCCCCAAGAGTTTCCACGAATCCATCGTTGATGTGCAATTGATCGATAGTCATAAATTATATGGTTTTTCAGCAGGAAAGAAGTACAAGTTCGTGAAGCTCGTTTTCAAGAATACGATCATCATGAGGAAGGTGCGCGGACTATGGGTAGAATACATAGAGGACGAGAATGCACCGGGCAAAAATCGATCGCAAATGAAACCGTTCATCTTTCAGGGAACGAAATTGGAACTCTACGAGAGCAACATTCCGCCGCTTTTGCGATATTTCCATATTCATAACGTGAGCCCTTCTGGGTGGGTGGAAATTCCGGTGAACCGCGTGCAAAAACCGGAGACAAAAACCACAACATGTAAATATGAGTATATTTGTTCTACCAAGGACATCAAGCCTCTACCCGATAAGGAAACGATGGTTCCTTATAAAGTCTGTAGTTTTGATATTGAGGCCAATAGTAGTCATGGTGATTTTCCGGTTCCAATTAAAACCTATAAGCGCCTATCGATGAATATTGTCGATACGTTTATCAAGCAACAGGGGTTTCTCGATGAGAAAAAGGCCAAAATCATGTTACAAAAAATCATTTTGACCGCCTTTTCCTATGATAGTTTCGATGAGATCGATGTTGTCTATCCAAAGAGCATGCCGAACATCGATCAGACCAAGAAGCTCATCAAGATCTTACTCGACGAACCTATGGAAAAGGCCAAAAACGCGAACAAAGAACAGGATACGTCGTTTTTGTTAACCCTCGACGAGATGTTCGAAGAAATGAAAGAGAGAATGAAATTCTCAGGAAGCGAAGAGAATGAGAGTAGCGAAATAGCGGCAGCAGGAGATGTCCAAATAGAAGAAGGCCACAGTGGATATGGAAAGCCCAAGAGTAAGAAGCTGAAAGTAGAAAAGACGGCAACTATTGTCAATGTGCTCCTCTCCGCGGATTATACCCGCGACGAAAAGATCCAGCTGACCAACGAAGTGATGACCCGACTATTTCCACAATTGGAGGGTGATAAGATCACCTGTATTGGTTCGACGTTCATGCGCTATGGTGAACAAGACACTTATCTAAACCACTGTCTCGTATTAGGTACGTCGGAACAAGTGGATGGATGCGTCATCGAAAGCGTCGAAGACGAGCGTGATATTTTGGTAAAATGGGCCGAACTCATCCAAAAGGAAGATCCGGATATTATTATCGGATACAACATCTTTGGTTTTGATTATGAGTTCATGATCCGACGATCCGAAGAGTTACATTGCGAACGCGAGTTCTTATCCGTTTCGAGAAAGCTCGATGAATTCTGTGGCATCTATGATAAAGACAACATGTTGCAATTGGAACACACGCCCCTGAAAATTGCATCGGGGGATTATGATCTCAAGTATCTCCGACTTTCTGGCCGCTTGCAAATTGATTTGTATACGCATTTTCGCCGAGACTATAATTTGGCTTCCTATAAGCTGGACTATGTTGCAAGCGAAAACATTTGTGATGCGATTACCAAAGTCGTCCATTCCACACATGCCGATCATGGAGAAATCACAGAATTGTATAGTAAAAATCTCACCGGTCTGCATAAAGACGATTTCATCCATATTGGATATGTTGGATTTACATCGGACTACTACAAAAACGGTGATAAGTTCAAGGTGCTCGATATCATTCGAAACCATCCCGTTGTGGAAACAGTAAAGGGACAAGAAGTGACAAACATGTATAATATTATTGTTATTCCTGGTCATGAACAAGTGGACGCGAAGCGCCCGATCAAATGGGGATCAGCAAAGGATGATGTTTCGCCACAGGACATTTCTAGGCTGTTTCTGGGCACAGCACGCGATCGATCGATCGTCGCGAAATACTGTATTCAGGATTGTAACCTAGTTCACTATATCATGAACAAAATCGATGTACTGACCGGTCATATTGAGATGTCGAGTATTTGTAGTGTTCCGATCAGTTTCCTCGTGTTTCGTGGCCAGGGTATTAAACTCACCAGTTTCGTTGCAAAAAAATGCATGGAGAAGAACACACTGATGCCCGAACTCGATAAATCGATGAACGATGGCGGTTATGAAGGCGCTATTGTGTTACCTCCCAAATGTTCGATGTATATGGACAATCCAGTGGCATGTGTAGATTATTCCTCTCTGTATCCATCGTCTATGATCAGTCAAAATCTATCCCACGACAGTAAAGTATTCACGAAAGAATACGATTTGGGTGGAAAGCTGATACGCGAGACGGGCGAAAAAGATAAGTCGGGGAAACACGTGTATGATAATTTACCTGGTTATCAATACATCGATCTTGAATTCGATACCTTCCGATATGTTCGTAAAACGCCAACCGCGCGGGCGGAAAAGGTGAAATCCGGCACGAAGATTTGCCGATGGGCTCAGTTCCCTGAAAATAAGAAAGGTATTATGCCCGCGATTTTGGAGCAGCTATTGAAAGCCCGTTCGGATACCCGCAAAAAGCAGAAGACCGAGAAGGACCCTTTCATGTGGAATATCTTAGAGAAGCGCCAGCTCGGTTATAAGGTAACAGCCAATTCGCTTTATGGTCAATGTGGTTCGCCGACATCGACGTTTTGTGAGAAGGATGTTGCGGCGTCTACCACAGCAACTGGCCGTATGATGATCATTTATGCGAAACGGATTATCGAGGAAGTTTATGGAGATCGCATCTATAACACGGACTGCGCAGGCGAAGTCCGAACTCGGGCCGAGTATGTGTATGGCGACACCGATAGTGTATTCTTCACGTTTAATTTGGAAGATCCGATCACTGGTGAGAAAATCCGTGGTAAACGCGCTCTCGAAATTACCATCGAAATTGCACAGGACGCTGCGAAACTATGTACACAGTGGCTGAAGCCGCCAATGGAACTCTCGTATGAAAAGACACTGATGCCGTTTATTCTGGTGGCGAAAAAGAAGTATGTCGGAATGCTTTATGAGACGGATCCAAATAAGGGAAAGCTCAAGTATATGGGTTTGTCGATTAAGCGTCGCGACTCGTGTGATTATTTGAAGGACGTCTATGGCGGTATTCTGAACATTCTGATGAAAGAATACGATATCAAGAAGGCGATCGAGTTCCTGGATACGTCCTTGGAAAATCTACTGACCGGTAATGTCTCGACAGAAAAACTCATGATGACAAAACAGCTGAAGAGTGACTATAAAAATCCAACGCGTATGGAACATTGGGTGTTGTCGGATCGTATCGGAAAACGCGATCCTGGCAACAAACCCAAGTCGGGTGATCGTATCAAGTTCCTGCATTTTGTGAATGCGGATGCGAAACTGAATGGCGATCGTATCGAAACGCCCGAATTTATCAAGGAAAATAATCTACCGATCGATTATACGTATTATATTACCAATCAATTGATGAAACCTCTTCAACAGTTATTCTCACTGGCATTGGAACAGATTTGGGAGATGAATAATAAAGGTACACTTTTGCGGAAACATAAAAAGGAGGTCGCGGAACTAGAAAAACAATACGAAGATCGAACCGTGTTTATGAAGAAGCGTGAGATATTGGCATGTAAGAAGATCAAGGAAATATTCTTTGATAAATACTTGGAGCGTATTCAGAATGAGAAAAACAAGACACAAATGATTACGAACTTCTTTGTGAGGCGATAAAATATTGGTTGTGCGAATATTTTTTAGTGTTCGTCTATTATATAAACAAATCGCAATGAGCGAAGATTATGAAAAGAAAAGGAAAGAAGATCGCCAGAAATAAAAATAAACGTCGTTTGATAAAAATTACACTTGATTATATTGTAATTTTTAAGAAGAATTGCCTGAAATGTCCGTCGCATCACCTGAAACGTCGGTCACGTTACCTGAAACGTCCGTCGCATCACCCGAAACGTCGGTCACGTTACCTGAAACGTTTGTGATATTTAGTTTCTCCTTTGCCCAATCAAATATATAACTATCTTCTTTCCAATTTGTGTAATCGATCCCATAAAGCGTAAATGTTTTTTCTTCAACATAATCTTCTTCTTCGGTTAACAATTGAGTTCGAATTTTTGCGCTACTATTTAATTGTATACTATCTATTACAATTCTTAACTTTGTCAATATCTTGGTTGGCTGCGGCCGTTCAATGTAATTTGCTAACTTAATTGTTGTCGGGGTCGCGTAGGGGTTCATTATATATGTAGAACAATATTATTTTTTATGTTATTTATCTTCATAAATACAAATAACATCAACGAGGATTTTGAAAACGTAGTCCGTTTCCAGACATATCGTTATAAAAGACAATTGGAAACTCGAAAGTGAGAACATCGTTGTTGTTCGAATTACTACCTTCGTCTAAATAATTTTGCAGTATGTTCGATAAACCATTGGATAAATTTCTCACCAAATGGTCGATCTGTGAAACGCGACGCGGCGGTTCTTCGGTAGGGGGAGGAGGGATTTCATTACTCGAAACATCAACCGGGGACGGCGGAGGATCTTCGTCGTTTGAACTCTCTTCCGCAACGGCTTCCGGATCCACGTAATCACGAATATCATATCTACATACTGGGCAACGCACTTTCTGGCGAAACCAGTTTCGAATAGCGTCTTCTTTAAAACAATGGCCACAATGCCTGATTTGGCACACCATATCGTCCTCGCGAAATTCTTCCAACGTTATCGGACAATGCGTGGCAATATCGTTTTCGCCATCAGCGTATTGAAAAATTCGCGTGGCGTTATTGAACTGTTCCGGGGTTGGTCGAACCACAACATCTTCATTTAATGAAGGCAATACGTTATTGATGTGTCGCAAAAGTGTGTCATTAACTAAGTTTGTATATATGGAATTCCAATTGGTAAAACGATACGGATTTGCGCCTGTTGCATAATAACGCGGAGTAGGTCTAGCCGACTGTTGTTGCGCAGCTCGGTTTCGAGCATTCCGATCTCTAACCGCCAATGAATTCACAATATTTAAAAATAAGTGCGACGTTTCTTGATATTGCCGAATGTTAGCTTGATAGTTACGAATATTCTCATTATACTCTGACATGAAATCGAAAAGCGTGGTAATGTCTTCATCGGTTGTTGTCTGGCGCCGCGGCGGAGAACGTGTTCTCGAATTTCTCCGCAAAGGCGGCGGACCCCAACTCGTTTCTCTATTATTGTTATTTTCATTAAAGAATTGGCTATTTATTTCGGGTTCATATCTATTATCCATTGATAATACTATATAAAGATTTATTTATATATCATTGCATAGATAATTTATATATGGATTTCAATAAATATTATAAAAAGGGATATACAGGTATAGATAATCTCGGGAATACATGTTTTTTGAACTCCTGTTTACAGGTTCTCAATCATACATACGAACTCAATGAAGTTTTGGATCGGAAACGCGGTAATCAATTACGAGCGGATCTCCCGGACACAAATATTCTAAAAGAATGGAACGATCTACGTAAAGTCATGTGGAGCGGAAATGGCGTGGTTACGCCGAATAAATTCGTGCATAATGTGCATCAAATCGCAAAGATCAAGAATAAGGAAATATTCACGGGATGGGCGCAAAATGATATGCCCGAGTTCTTGTTGTTTATGATCGATTGTATTCATAATAGTTTATCAAGAAGCATAGTGATGAAAATAAGCGGTAACACGGAGAACAAAGTGGACGAAACCGCTGTACAATGCTATAAAATGTTACAAAACGTTTATTCGAAGGAATATTCCGAAATCATGGAACTATTCTTTGGAATTTATATGACCGAATTGATATCAAAGGATGGTAAAATCACGCATGTCGTGAAACCGGAGAGTTTTTTTATTCTAGATTTGCCCATTTTAGATGAAACGCGCATGGCAACAAATTTATATGAGTGTTTTGATCTGTTCTCCAAAACGGAAAGCATGGATGGCGAGAACGCATGGTTTAATGAAAAGACGGGAAAAAAGGAGGATATTATCAAACGGGTTTCGTTTTGGAATTTTCCTAAGGTGCTTGTGATCTCACTGAAACGGTTCTCGCCCGACGGAACCAGAAAGTTGAATAATCTCATAAACTTCCCTTTAGAAAACTTGGATTTATCGAAGTACGTGCGAGGGTATAACGCATCCACATATAAATATAATTTATACGGAATTTGCAATCATATGGGGGGAGTAATGGGCGGGCACTACACGGCTTTTGTAAAACATGCCGAGAACAAATGGGTACATTTTAATGATACAAATGTGGAAATGGTTTCCGATCCAAATTCAATTATTACGCCTCTTGCTTATTGTTTATTCTACAGAAAAGTTTAAATTTATAAGCTGTAAGGCAAATTGTGACAAAAATAAAAATATATTATGTCGCCTAATATTATATACTGAATATGGAAAATTATGAAGATAATCCGGAAGACGGCACAGATACTGTTCAATATAAACGCGACGAAAATAATTTAGAGTACGGAAATTACGGAAACGAGGACCATATTCAAACACCGAATGAAGACGGAGCAGTAGACGTAGACATGAGTAAAGTTGATAATTCGAAAGAAGAAGAACAGCCTCTCGTGAGAAAGCGGACGCATAAGAAAAAAACTTACGTTATTAATAATATTATTGGTGAGCATGAACATCCGTCTGGTAAGATCGAGATACAGAGAAATAAAGATAATATTTTTGTGAAGAATGAAATTAATCAAAAAAAAACTCACGCGCCCGGAGAAAGCATTGAGGATAGCATTTTGGACGACGTTACTCGTTTATTTTATACCGTTTTTAATAAGTCGAACATCATTCTTGTAATATGGTTTTTAGCAATATACTTTATTTGCTATTTATTGATTGGAATAATCTTCAAAAAGAATGTGGATAATTACAATCACCAAATCCGTTTAAGTAAAATGCTCGACATTGTGCTATTATGCTTTTTCCTTTTGTTTTTGATTGCGTCTTATTATTCCATCCCAAACATCAAGAAACAAGACATTTTGGAGAACACAGCAACGAAGACAGTGAATTTTATCGAAAATCCTAATTCTTTGGCCATTATGTTGTTTGTTATGGTTTTGTTTTATATAATCATTTATTTATTCAGAATACCTATGACCTATGAAACAAAACCCTTTTTTATATCGCTTGTTGAGAACGGCGCGTGGATATTGTTACTAGTCATTGTTTTTGTTCAGTTTTTCAAAATAGTATTTGATTTGGATATGTTGGGCGCAATCGGTTCTTTTTTGAATTGGAAATCCCTCCCTTTTCATTCTGACGGAACGGGCGCATCAGACGGTTCGCATAAAACAACGTCATCTTCGATAAATTCAGGCAGAACGACTACATCGGGAAGTATGAATACCACATTTTCATCTAACGAAGGAGGATCCTACCAAACTACCGCGTCGAACGGAATGGGATCCTCCACAATGACCACATTATTCAATACGGTCTCCTCTTATTTTACAACAGAAGCGCCTAATATGATAAATGTTTCGTTGTCTGATGACACATCCTACGTCATTACTTCTTCTCCTGATGCGACGGTATCTTCCTTACAAACAACTTCTTCTCCAGCCACAACTGCTTCTTCAAACGCTTTTACCACTACAAAAGCTAGCACAGTTACCACTTCATCTCCAGCAACGACATCTAGCACAGTTACCACTTCATCTCCAGCAACGACATCTAGTTCAGTTACTACTACATCCAAGGCTTCAACTACAACAACAAAACAGGGGTTTGTTGGTAGCATGAAAAGTCATTCTAGACTTACTTATGACACAATGGAAGAAGTTGATACGAACCATTGGACAAATTTATATGCCTATGACAATTACTCAGATAACAAGCAGGTAAAACACAATCCTTACATAAATTTTGGAAAAAGCGCGAAAATAAATAGTGAAACCGGTTTTGCCTCTGCTGGATTGATGCCCCCTCTTGCCAAATCAGAAAATGATGTCATTTTGGAAAACAAAATAAGAAAATGGAACGGAAATTTGGCAGACCGTAATGTTATAGTAAACGTATATGATAATGGTCAGTGGAAATAATTCCGGGGAACCAAGGTTCGACATTTCGCGGTTTAACTACGTTAAACTGCGAAAGTCCTGCTAGACGGCGCGCCCCCCGGACGCCCCTCAT